>Ga0137412_10005463_pt1 | contig 10158 bp, 7 predicted proteins | sample CZODoug2_1_16fun_FD_122160 | JGI IMG/M metagenome (GOLD analysis project Ga0137412, IMG submission 122160) | Vadose zone soil fungal communities from Angelo Coast Range Reserve, California, USA - CZODoug2_1_16fungal (Hybrid Assembly) | ecosystem: Environmental > Terrestrial > Soil > Vadose zone... | reverse complement strand
GCGCGGCTGTAGAGGCGGCCATGTCGGCCGCAAAGAAATTCCAGATCAATCGACGACACGTTTTCATCATCGGCGCAGCGATCTTGATCCTAGCTGCTCTCGGCAGTTTTCTCTTTTGGCAACGATGGAAGCCGAAAACGTTGGCGCCGACGTCAGTGATTCAGAAAAAATCGATTGCGGTGTTGCCCCTGGTCAATACCAGTGGCGATCCGGGGAATGACTATTTCTCCGATGGCCTCTCGGAAGAGTTGATCGCGGTTCTGGCCAAGATTCCCGGTCTCAAAATCATCGGCCGTAGCTCATCGTTTCTGTTTAAAGGAAAGTCCGACGACAGCCGGACGATTGGCGAGAAGCTGGGAGTGGCGAACCTGCTCGAAGGCAGCGTCCGCAAACAAGGCGATCGCGTCCGCATCATTGCCGAATTGATCAACGCCACCGATGGGCGCACGCTTTGGTCGGAGACGTACGACCGCCAACTACAGGATGTGTTCGCCGTTCAGAGCGAGATCGCTACGGCGGTAACCGAGCAACTTAAGATCAAGCTTCTCGGGGGGCGGGAGAAGTCAGACGCAGCGCCGTCGAACGACAATCTCGCCGCGTACAATGCGTTACTGCAGGGAACATTCTACTTCCGTCTCAGCACTGAAGAAGGTACGCGCAAGGCGACGGAATTTTATGGCGAGGCCATCCGGCTCGATCCGCGTTACGCACTCGCCTATGCGAATTTATCGAGCGCATGGCGACTGCTGGCGGCTGGTTGGCTGGGTGGAGCTGAAGCAAAAGAAGCTTATGCCAAGGCAAGGAACGCAGCCGAAACTGCCTTGTCGCTCGCGCCCGATCTCTCTGCTGCGCACGAAGCGCTTGGCTTCGTATTGCTGACACCGGATCTTGATTTCGCCGGAGCCGAAGCCGAATTGCGCAAGGCCGAAAAACTGGCCCCGGCTGACGCTGGGCCGAAAACCGCGCTCTCTATTCTCCTCGCTGCGCAAGGCCGGCTGGCGGAGTCGGAGAACATGGCGCGACAGGCGCTGGCTCTCGATCCGTTAGGTGTGACTCGCTATTTATATCTCGCCCGAATTCTGATTGGCGGTCGCCGCTACGACGAAGCCGAAGCCCTCTTGCGCAAAGCGGTTGCAATCCAGCCGGCAGCGTCCCGGGTTCATGTCCATCTCGCAGCGATCGCTGTGTTACGCGGCGATGCCACGGGCGCGCTGCAAAATGCACAGATGGAGCCGCCAGGATCCTGGGGAAATTACGCGCTGGCTCTGGCGAACCAGATACAGAGTGATCGGGCCGCGGCCGATGCTGCTTTGCAAAAGCTAATTAACGAGGATGCCGTGGACAGCCCTTTCCAAATCGCCGCTGTCTACGGTTTGCGCAACGAACCGGACAAAATGTTTGAATGGCTCGACCGCGCCTATACCGAGCGTGACCCCGGAGTGACGCAATTGTTAGTCACGCCCTTCATTCTCACTCACAAAAATGACCCGCGCTTCGCTGCATTCTGCCAGAAATTGAAAGTGCCGGTGCCGACCACCGTCATCACGAAGCCGTGAGCGACAAGCCCTCGTTTTTTGCCGAGCTAAAGCGGCGCAACGTTTACAAGGTCGCGGTCGCCTACGTTATCGGGGGTTGGGCTCTTTCTCAGGGAATCGCGCAGGTGTTTCCCGTATTCGATGTTCCGAACTGGACGATCCGCTTGCTTGTCCTGCTCATCATCATTGGTTTGCCGATCGCGCTCGTTCTGGCCTGGATGTTTGAGCTGACACCAGAGGGAATTAAGCGCACGGCAACGGCCGACGCGATGCCGGACGTGACCCGAAAGAAGAAATACGTCTGGATTTACGTGGTCGTGATCGGCGCTGTGATTTCGATCGGCTTGTTCTTCCTCGGGCGGTATACCGCGACGAATACGACCAGTGCGGCTCGCACCGAGGCGGCTACAGCTCCGTCGAAATCGATCGCGGTGTTACCATTCGACAATCTCAGCCGGGATCCCGACAACGCCTTCTTCGCTGAAGGTATCCAGGACGAAATACTGACAAGGCTCGCCAAAGTAGCCGACCTTAAAGTAATTTCGCGCACCTCGACGCAACATTTCAAAAGCGCGCCGGAAGACTTGCGTGACATCGCAAAGAAGCTTGGCGTCATGAATATTCTCGAAGGTAGCGTCCAGAAAGCGGCCGATCAGGTACGGGTGAATGTGCAACTGATCAATGCCATGACCGACGCACATCTTTGGGCCGAGACTTACGATCGAAAACTGACCGACATTTTCGCGGTCGAAAGCGACATCGCGAAGACGATTGCCGAGACATTGCAAGCAAAGATCACGGGCTCGGAGAAAAACTCGATCGCCAAAGCTCCGACCGCGAATCCGGAAGCGTATGAGCTCTATCTCAAAGGCCGATTTTTTTGGAACAAGCGGACCGGCGAGGACCTGCACAAAGCGATCGAGTATTTCGAGCAAGCGATCGCAAAGGATCCCAACTACGCGTTGGCTTACGTCGGCTCAGCCGATTCCTACCTGCTGCTTTCTTCCTACAGCAATATCTCTCCACGCGAATCGCTTCCTCCAGCGAGGGCCGCGCTAGAAAAGGCGCTCGCGCTCGACGATTCGTTGGCTGAAGCGCATGCTTCCTTCGGGCTACTTGATACTTTGGAGCTCAACCTCCAGCACGCACTCGTCGGTTATCAACGCGCGATTGACTTGAAGCCGAACTACGCCACGGCCCATCACTGGCTTGCCTTGGGCTACGCCACGCTCGGGCAGTTTGATCCGGGGATTGCGGAGGCAAAACGCGCGATCGAGCTCGACCCGCTCTCCTTGATCATCAACGCCGATTGCAGCTGGATCTATTTCAATGCGCGCCGCTTCGACGAGGCGGAGGCGCAAGCGCGCAAGACCCTGGAAATGGATTCACGCTTCTTTCTCGCCCACTACTATCTTGGCGCCACACTGCAATTCAAAGGACAAGTTGCAGAGGCCATCCTTGAATTTCAGACCGCATTCGATTTAAATCACGACCTATACTCACTCGCCATGCTGGGCCAGGCCTACGCGCGCAACGGGCAAAAAGAGGAAGCGCGCAAAATTCTGACTCAGCTAAGTGAGGAAGCAAAGTCGCACTACGTTGCGCCCTACGCTCTTGCTCTCGTTCAAATCCCGTTAGGCGAGAAAGACCGCGCGATCGAAGAGCTGGAGCAGGCTTACGCGAAAGGTGAAACCAACTACCTTTTTGTCATCAAGACGGATCCATTGCTCGACGATCTGCGCGGCCAGCCGCGCTTCGACGCGCTGGTGCAAAAGATTTTGCGCGGAGCAAAATGAATTCAGACCGTTTCTTCGCCGAATTGAAGCGGCGCAATGTCTACAAGGTAGCGGTCGCCTACATCGTCGCCGGATGGGCTCTCGCTCAGGGCATCGCGCAGGTGTTGCCCGTGTTCGATACTCCAAACTGGCTGATCCGATTGCTTGTCGTACTAATCATACTCGGTCTGCCCATCGCCCTGGCAATGGCTTGGGCGTTCGAGTCGACACCAGAAGGTATCAAGCGCACTGAAGAAGCGGATGCCATGCCGGCAAAAGCCGCGCACACAAAGCGCACCTGGATTTATGTGGCAATTGTCGGCGCGCTTTTGTCGATCGGATTATTCTTTGTCGGTCGCTACACCGCCGTACCGAAGCAAAATGCAGGCAGTTCGGCGAAATCAATTGCGGTCCTGCCATTCGAGAATCTAAGCGACGATAAACAAAACACCTATTTCGCCGATGGAGTGCAGGATCAAATCCTTACCAATCTTGCCAAGGTCTCCGACCTGAAGGTCATTAGTCACACCAGCGCGCGTCAATACAAGAGTGGCATCCAACGTAACTTGCGCGAGATCGGTCGCCAACTCGGCGTCGCTTATGTTGTTGAAGGTTCGGTGCAGCGCGCCGGTGACCGACTTCGCATTAATGCGGAATTAATCGACGCCCGGACCGATAGCCATATCTGGGCCGAGACTTACGACCGGACCGCGTCCGATGTGTTTGCCATCCAGAGCGAACTTGCCGAATCGATTGTCGCTCAGCTCAAGGCAAAGCTTTCGCCCAAACAAAAAGCCGAGATCGAAGAACGTCCGACTCAGGATTTGGTCGCATTCAACCTCTATCTTCAAGCAAAGCAAATCGTCGATAGCTATCTGATCGCTGAAGACGTCCGAGCGGCACTGCTCAAAGCGCTGCAATCATTGGATGAAGCGATCAAACGCGACGAGAAATTTGTTGCCGCCTATTGTTATGCGGCGCGCGCAAACGATCTACTGTACTTTTTCGATCTCGATCCGACCCGCGATCGCATTCTTCTGGCCGAGACCGCCGTCAACGCGGCCCTCCGCCTCCGGCCCGATTCAGCCGAAGCGCACTTTGCCATGGGCGATTTTCTGTTCCGATGCCGTCGCGACTACGATCGCGCGCTGGAAGAACTCGCAATCGCACGCCCCGGTCTGCCGAATAGCACGCCCTTCTTCATTCTCTCCGGCTACATCAATCGGCGCCGTAACCATTGGCCTGAGGCGGAGCGAGATTTTTCCACAGCGGTCGCCCTCGATCCGAGAAATCCCAACGCCTACAACTTGCTGGCCGATACTTACGTTCTGCAACGGAGATTTCCGGAAGCGGTGCAGACCTACGACCGTGTCATAGATGCAGGTGAGCGGACGCCTATCGTTCAGTTCCGTCGGGCATTGGCACTTTTCAATGGAACCGGGAATTCAAAACCATTGCGCGAAGTCCTGGCCAGCTCGCCGGAGATGGATGTAGCGGGTGGGCAGACTCCGATCCGAATGCTGCTCGCCTTGCTCGACGGCAACTATTCCGAAGCCGAGCGGGTTCTTGCCGCCTCACCCCGGACAGACTTTCAAGATATAGATTTCAGCTTCTATTACCCGAAGGCTTGGTTTGAGGCGATTGTCGCGCAAGAAAGAGGCGATCCAGCCCAAGCGCTCAATGCTTTGCGCTCTGCCCGCGCGATTCTGGCGCAACGCCTGATTATTAAACCGGAGCACGCACGGACGATAGCAGTCCTCGCGCAGGTCGACGCCAGGCTGGGCCAGAAAGACCTCGCTCTGCAAGAGGCAAAGCACGCTATCGATTTGATGCCCATCTCTAAAGACATTTACGACGGCGGTTTAGTGTTGGAAGGCCTCGCCCAAGTTTACACTTGGAGCGACGAACACGATCGCGCCATCGATTTACTGCAAAAGCTGGTAGCGATGCCCAGCTACATCAATTACGCCCGCCTCAAATTCCATCCCCTCTGGAAACCGTTGCGCGGCAATCCGCGTTTCGAACAAATCGTCGCCTCGCTTGGGCCGAAGAGTTAAGCGCCCAACCTGCGCTTCAGCACATCCCAAAGGCGTCGCACAACAAGCGGAATCCTCAAACTTCTTCCGACTTCGGCGTTCGGCGTTGGCCTCCGGCTCCGTAGAGCCTACGGCTCGGAGAGATGTTGGATGTTGGCTTTGCTTAAAACATACTTATCCCAATTTCAGTACACAATCGCCCTCGGCTTCAGCGGGCACCACTGAATCCAATTCTGACCTCTGACGTCTGACTGCCAGCCTGTTGTCCGGCGACTACAGGACGAAGGCGGGACCCCTAGTTACCCCTTATCGTAGACGGCCTTGCTGCTAAACTTTTTCCCCTTCTCGTCTGTACCGTTAATCGTGACGGTGCGTGATTTGCCATCTGCCGCCACGGTGATCCTGCCTGACCAGACCATTTTGCCGTCCTTCCAAGTGGTGATGTCGTTCGTCCGCTCGTTTACCTCTTTGTAGGCGGCAGAGTTCCAAGACATATTCCCTTTCGCTGGGTAGGCTTTCCCATCGAACTTGCCGACCCAAACACCGTGCGTCGCTTTCCCATCCTTGTCTACACCATCCACCGTCACCTTGATCTTGTCCTTCTGCTCCGTGTAAGTGACCGTCGTGCTCTTGCCCATCCCCGGCGCGAGTTTCGACTTCGCCTCATTGAGCTTCCAGGTACCAAGGTGAGGATTGGCCGCAAAGCAGGCGCCCGCCGCCACAAACGAAACAGCCAACGCCATTACTGCAATTCGAGTTTTCATCATGCGGCGATTCCGCCGGAAATGCCGGTCGGCGTCAATACTTAACCGCGGACTACGCGAATCAACACGGATTAACGGTCAATCGAGCATATAGAATCCAGAATCCGGCACTGATCTTTAGTCCCGCAACTACGAGAAGTTGGCCGGTTGCACTCGTGCCGTTAATCCGCGGTCAAAAACAAAAGCATTGACGAAAAACAGAATTCTCGGCTCGATCATTCCCATGAAAATAAGAATTCTGGTACTCACTCTCATACTTGGCCTTGCAGCCGCAGCTGTTTGCCTGGCTGGCGACACGAAGGCTGAACAAGCTCTTCGTGACGCTGATGCCGCCTGGTCGAAAGCCGCAGGAAGCAAGGATCTCGACAAAACTGTCTCCTACTACTCCGATGACGCCACGGTACTGCCTCCGAACGCGCCGGCGGCAACAACAAAGGAAGCAATTAGGAAGATTTGGCAGGATATGCTCGCCAGTCCCGGTTTCGTCATTAGTTGGAAAGCGACCAAAGTAAAAGTGGCGAAATCGGGCGACCTTGGCTTCGTCAGTGGCACGTATGAACTGACTATGAACGACGCCAGCGGAAAGCCGGTCAATGATCGCGGCAAATACGTCGAAGTCTGGCAAAAGCAGGCCGATGGGACGTGGAAATGTGGAACCGATACCTGGAACTCCGACCTTCCAGCGTCCGCGTCCGCATCTGTCGAGAAGCAGTAATCACATTATTTGCCGCGAAGTACGCTGATATCGCGGATAAGGGCCGAAGGTGCCCACCTTTGTCGAGATTAGCGTGAGAGCGCTGTCACGCAGACAAGTCATTGAATGATCATTGTGCCCTCCATAGCAACAAGGCAATCTACTTCTCGTTAGGCGGGACGAGGCGATAGCCGAAAAACGTCATGAACCGGAAAGAAGCGCTCGCATTTGTTGAACGTCACGGAATCGTTCTGCAAGCTGCCCGTGGCCCTCTTCCAAATCTCGCGGAGGCGATTGGTGGTGGTCCCATCCGGGGCAGTTGGTGGGGCCATCCGAAAGGAAAAGAAATCTTTCGTGCGGTAAGGGCGATTGGTGCGAGTCCCGATGTCCTCGTTTGCAAGCTGGTTGAAGGCAAGATTACATATGTGCATCGCCGTCTCTGGCCAGCATTGATCAAGCTTGCCTCCCGATTCCGCAAGGAACAGCTGGCCAAAGTATGGGACGAGCACACTCGCAGCGGGGCGCACCAGTCGAGACGAGAACCTTTTCCAACCTGGGTACCATCTGAGGTCATGAAGGAGGCCGAGGCACTCTCTGTCGCGGAGGCCGAGAAGATTCTCTCGCCGTGGCTGGCATTGGGTAGAGCGCATGAGAAAGGCGTGCGAAAGAGCGCCCCGCGCTCGTCTGAGCGCACCCCTAATTTCTGACATCTGTCTTTCTGAGGTCTGCAGTCAGAAGTCGGGGGTCAGAACCTCACCTTCATCCTCTCCCAGTGGGAGAGGCAAAATTCGAAGTAGCAGTTTAACCAATTAACGTTTTAACGCGGCGAAGCGGAGCCCAGCCCGAGGTCACAGTTCGGCGTTCGATGTTCGATGTTCGCTGCGGCCGGGAATCAATCTGCCATCGATATGGAGATGGTGACGGCTCGATAGTTTAGTAGTTGGCGAAGAGCACGCTCCATTTCGAAGATGAAATCTCCAGTTGTCACGGCCTGGCCGGGTCACAAAATCAAACTTTCAAAAATTGATCCCGACGATACGGGCGGAATCATTAAGGAAAAAGCCCTGCAACGAGTTTGCGATCTCCGCCAAAGAATCTACGAGCTGCAAGAAATCTTGTATGCTGAACGTCGGCGGAGTCTGTTGCTCATTTTTCAAGCGATGGACACGGGCGGAAAAGACGGCGCCATCAAAGATCTTTGCGCCGGCCTGAACCCCGCCGGCCTGGAAATCAGGAGCTTTAAAGCTCCGTCAGCGGAGGAGCTGGATCACGATTTCCTCTGGCGCGCACATAAGGCCACTCCGGGAAAGGGAATGATCGGTCTCTGGAATCGCTCACATTATGAAGACGTGCTGATCGTGCGGGTGCACAAACTTGTCCCAAAAAAAGTTTGGAAGGCGCGCTACGATCAAATCAATCGTTTTGAAGAAATCTTATCGGAAAACGGCACAACGATCGTGAAGTTCATGCTTCACATTTCGAAAGACGAACAGAAGAGACGACTGCAAGCGCGGCTCGATCGTCCCAACAAATGGTGGAAATTTAATCCCAACGATCTCACCGAGCGCGCGCGCTGGGGCGATTATCAAAAGGCCTACGAAGATGCCGTTAACAAGTGCTCGACCGAATGTGCGCCCTGGCATGTTGTGCCCGCAAATCACAAGTGGGCGCGCAACCTTGCCTTGGCCGAGATCGTCCTGCGCACCGTAAAAGAGATGGATCCGCGTTATCCCAAGCTTTCGTTCGATCCTAAGGCGATCAAAATCAAGTAGGACGCTGGCGCGAATCAGCTCTTTCCATTCTTGAGGTAAGGTTCGAGGAATTTTCGTATCGCGGGCGCTGCCATTGCGCCGACTTGTCGGGTTACTTCCAGGCCATCTTTAAATAACGCCATTGTCGGAATCGCGTTGATGCGGAAACGGCGCGCCAGATTTTGCGCGTCCTCGGTATTGACTTTTGCGACGACCCATTTACCCGCGCCTTCCTGCGCGACCTTGTTTAGTTCGGGTGCGACCATCCTGCACGGACCGCACCATGGCGCCCAAAAATCCACCAACACGGGAAGAGCAGAACGTGCGGTTAAGGCATCGAATGCGAGATCGTTTGCCACATCGATTGGTTCGCCCGGTGCGCTTAGTTCGGTGCCACATTTCCCGCAGCGCCCGGTTCCGCCCAGCTTGTCGTATTTCAGACGATTGCGCTGACCACACTTCGGGCAGGTCACCAATACACCGCGGTCATCCACTTGTGTCGAGTTCATCTAAAACCTTATCGCTGCAACCTACGTCGGTTGGTCGCCATCTGCATGGGAAAAGATTCGGCAGCAAACATCGAACGCAGAACACCAAACATCGAATTCCACACCGAGCCCTCTGCATTGGGCGTTGGGTGTTCGACGTTCGGTGTTCGATGTTTGCTTCGACCCTAGATACTAGATGCTAGATTCTCCATCGATGAAAGCTGTGCAATTGGTCCGACTTGGAAAACCGCTGGAAGATGCCGAGGTTTCACTTCCAGATATCGGCGCGTCCGAAGTCCTGGTCCGCGTCGCGGCCTGCGGGATTTGTCACTCCGACGCGCACTATCGCGCTGGCATCTCTCCCATTGAATCCTTACCTGTTACTCTCGGGCACGAAGTAGCGGGGCGTGTGGAAACTGTCGGGCGAGACCTCCACCACGTTTCATCCGGAGACCGCGTGTATGTGCACTATCTAGTCAGCTGCGGTTGCTGCGACTTTTGCCGTCGCGGTCACGAACAATTCTGCAGCAAAGGGCAAATGATTGGAAAGCATCGCGACGGAGGCTATGCCGAGTTCATCAAGGTTCCTGGTCGAAATGTTTTCCTCCTTCCTGACGGGATTCCATTCGAGCACGGCGCAATCATGATGTGCTCTTCGGCGAGTGCGCTTCATGCTTTGAACAAGGCGCGTCTTAAATCGGATGAGCGTGTCGCTATTTTCGGCTTTGGCGGACTGGGATTTTCAGCGCTTCAGCTAGCCAGAGCCTTCGGCTGCGGCGAGGTCTACGTCGTCGATATCAACCCGGGCAAACTCGCTTCCATCGCGACGTTCGGCGGCATGGTGGCCCAGGAATTGGCGATCCGACACCCGAAGATTGTGACACGTCTGGTACTGGCCTGCACTTCGCCCGGAGGTCTGGGCGGCGCCTCTTATCCCCTCCACGATATCGAGCACATGTCCCGTGCGGAGCGGGCGCGTCACATGATCTCGATCTCCGATCGTCGTCACGACGCGGCATGGGCAGCGACGCACGCGGACCAATATGCGCAACTGCTGGCCATGGCATCAGCTGACCCGTTTGCGAACGAACCCGGTCATGCCATGGGCGCCCGCC
>Ga0137412_10005462_pt1 | contig 10158 bp, 9 predicted proteins | sample CZODoug2_1_16fun_FD_122160 | JGI IMG/M metagenome (GOLD analysis project Ga0137412, IMG submission 122160) | Vadose zone soil fungal communities from Angelo Coast Range Reserve, California, USA - CZODoug2_1_16fungal (Hybrid Assembly) | ecosystem: Environmental > Terrestrial > Soil > Vadose zone... | reverse complement strand
CACAGCTCCCGCCACTCATCGCGCAGGTCCGCGGAGACCCAGAGCAGTCCGCCCAGGCCGAGCAGGAAGATGCCGAGCAGCCCGCCAGAAATGATCCACGGAAGTTGATCGCGCACCGAGTGCGCACTGTCGATGCCGTGGTATCCGACGATCAGGGTGACCGCGCCGGCGAGAATCGACACCGCGGCGCCCACCCGCTCCCAGTTACGGCGCAGGAAGGTGAACGGGCTCATCAGCGGGCTCCTCGCAGGCGCAGGGTGGGGACCGACAACACGGCGAGCAGACCGGCCGCGGCCAACACCAGGTAGAGGCTCTTCAACGGCGTCGCATCGTGAAAGCCCAGGCCCGCGGAGAAGCCCGCGGATTCCGCGGTCACTTGGTGCAGCGACGTCGCCGCCGGGGCAACGGGTGCCGCGACGGTCGGCGACGCCGGCGCGCCGACACCCCCGATGGTCGCCGGCGCGGGCTGCACGGCAGGCGCGGCGAAGCTCCCGCCACCCGCGGGCGCAGGTTGGGTGGTGGTGCTGCCACCGCTGAGACCGCTGCTGCCGCCCGGACTACTCGCCGACCCCGACCCGGCGTCCCCGTCGATGGAGGCATTCGCCCGGCCCAGCACGATGGTGTAGTCCGTCGGCCCGGCGTACAGCGGGTTGTCCGGCGGCGCGGGCATCTGGAAGTGCAGCCGCAGGGTCGAGCCGATGATGCCGTTCGGGGTCGGCGTCGGTGCGCTGTACTGCAATTCGTAGCCGGCCTGCTTGAACGCGGCGGCCACTGAGTCGAAGGGCACCGCGAACTGCTGCTTGCCCAGCGCCGGGATCTGAATGGTGAACTGCCCGTCGTAGAAGCCGAGCACCGGCGCGACGAAGGTGGTGCCCGCGAACGGCAGCGGCACCTGCGGGAACGGGGTGTTCGGGATCGGCGCCGGGCCGGGCGAGGTGGCCGGCACGGTGAACGCCAGGGCCGGGATCCGTATGCCAGAGATCGACAGCGACGTGCTGCGGGAGATCTTGGCGCCGTCCGAGGTGACCGAGGCGCTGGACAGCACGCTGCCGATCTCACCCTCGTCGCCGAGGCTCAGCGCACTGTCCCGCGAGGTGGCCGAGGCGACCACGTGGTCCCCGTCGACGGTGACCAGCGAGTCGGCCACCGAGCCCATCCCGTCGGTGCCGAACACGGCGTGCGCGGCGGCATTGTTGTTCTCGGTGGCCGCGTGCAGCGCAATGCCGGGCTGGTTGACGTTCTGCGCGCCCTCACCCAGACCGGAACTGACGATGAATGGGTAGCCGGGCAGCTGCGGCACGCCGGTGGCCACGCCGCTGACCAGACCCGGCACGCCGGCCGCGACCTCGCCCGGGTACGGGAACGACGCGAACGACGTACCCGAAGGCAGCGAGGTCAACTGCGACTGCGCGGTGGGGCCGCCGAACTGGGGCGAGAAACCGGCGGGGATCGACGGGTTGCCCATGATGTAGTCGGCGCCGTAGGCCGAGGCGAGCGCCTCGAACGTGCCACTCGCGGACGCCGTACCGGACAGCACGAACGGCGTGCCCGCCATCAACGTCAGTGCGGTCCCTGCGCGCAGCGCGCGCCGGCGGAACGTTCTGTGCCTCATTGCACAAGACCTCTCTGGGGGAGGGAGGAGGGACGTCGACTAAGCCAGGTAATTGCCGGTGGTGTTGATCTTCAGGACCTTCAGCTGGGTCCATTCCAGGTAGCCCTCGAGGCCCATCTCGCGCCCGAGCCCGGACCGCTTGTAGCCGCCGAACGGCTGGCCGAGCACGCCACCGGTGGAGTTCATGGTGAAGCTGCCCGCGCGCACCCGCCGTCCGACGTTGCGGGCCAGGTCCGCGTCTCGGGTGAAGATGGCGCCGGTGAGACCGAACGGCGAATCGTTCGCGATGGCCACGGCCTCGTCGATGTCGTCGTAGGGCAGCATGGTGAACACCGGCCCGAAGACCTCTTGCTGAGCCACCGTCATGTCGTTGCGCACATGGGTGAGCAAGGTCGGCTCGTAGTACCAACCGCAGTCCAGGTGCGCCGGGCGCTGCCCGCCGGCGGCGAGGGTCGCGCCCTGCGCTACGGCTTCCGCTACGAACGTCTCGCAGCGCTCGCGGGTGCGCGCCACGGCCACCGGGCCGAACTCGGTGCCGGGGTCCATCGCGTCGCCGATCTTCAGCGAACCGAACACGTGCGCCAGCGCCCCGGCGATCTCGTCCTGCCGAGCGCGGGGCACCAGCAGCCGGGACAGCGCCACGCACACCTGGCCCTGGAACGGCAGCAGGCCGGGCAGCAGCAGTGGGAGCAGTTCGTCGGTGGGCATATCCGCGGCAACGATCCCGGCCGATTTTCCGCCGAGCTCCAGGGTGGTCTTGACAATCCGGTCGGCGGTGGCGTGCAGCACCTGCGCGCCGACCTCGGTGCCGCCGGTGAAGCTGACGGTGTCCACGCCCGGGTGGGCCACCAGGTGCTTGCTGGCCTCCCGGTCGGCGGCGAGCACGCCGAGCACGCCGGGCGGCAGGTCGGCTTCGGCGGCCGCGGCGGCGATGAGCTGAGCCACCAGGCGGGTCTCCGGCGGCAGCTTGAGCACCACCACGTTGCCCGCGAGCAGCGCCGGCACCACCTTCATGCCGACGTAGGCCAGTGGGCCGTTGTAGGTGAGGATCGCGACCGCGACGCCGTAGGGCTCGCGGATCAACTCGACCGGGCCCGCGAAGCCGTTGCGCTGCTCGACCTCGGGCAACGATCCGGCCAGCGTGAACGCGTCCTCGAACAGGGTCGGCGCCACGATGGTGTTGATGGCGTCCCGGAAGGGCACCGTCGGGCCGCACTCCAGGCCCCAGGCGCTGCCGATCTGCCCCACCCGGGCCAACAGCGCGGTGGTGAACCGGCGCACGTGGGTGATCCGGGCCTGCGTCGACATGCTCGGCCAGGGGCCGGCGTCGAAGGCCTGCCGGGCCGCCGCCACCGCCGTATCGACATCGGCGTTGATGGGGTCGGCGACGTGCGCGATGACCTCTTCGTTGCTCGGATTGAGCACCGCGGCCCAGGTCTCGCCGGAGGCCGGAACCCAGCTGCCGCCGAGGAAGAACTCATCGGTGCGTACGCCGAGTTCGGCGGTGATCGCGCTCATGAAAACCCTCTATTCCGCGGGACGCAATAGGGACGGTAGTCACTTATCGGACCGTCGTCAACACTTGTGTAGATTGGGTGGGACGAGTTGGCAACGGGGGCGTTGACAGGGCTCTCAGCGGGCGGCGTGCGGCGGCACGTTGGGCAGTTGCAGCGGGAATCGGGTGGTGACGCCACCGTCCACCTGCAGGGTCTGCCCGGTGATGTACCCCGCGGCCGGGGAGGCCAGGAAGGTGACCGCGCGGGCCACCTCCGCCGCGTCGCCGAGCCGGCCCACCGGGACCGCGTCGGCCATACCCAGAGCTGCGCTGTTGACCGCGCGGGAGGCGTCGGAGGACACCACGCCGACGGCCACCACGTTCATCCGGATCCCGTCGCGGGCGTACTCCAGCGAGACGCTGCGCGCCAGGTTGATCAGCCCGGCCTTGGCCGCACCGTAGGCCGCGGAGTAGGGACTGGAGACCAGGCCGGCGATGGACCCGATGCTCACGATCGACCCTCCGGTGCCCTGCCTCAGGAAGGTTCGCAGCGCGGCCCGGGCGGCCCGGGCGACGTAGCCCAGGTTCACCGTCTGGATCAGGTCCCAGTCGGCGTCGGACACCTCGTCCAGGCGCACCCACGGGGCGAACAGGGTGTGCCCGCCGACCACGGTGACCAGCACATCGAGGCCGCCGAGCGCCGTAACCGCGTCGTCGACCACCGCCGATACCGAGGGCGCGTCCCGCACGTCGACCTGCAGACCCACGCACTTCTGCGGGCCGAGTTCCTCGGCCAGGGCCACCGCGCGTTCGAGGTTCAGGTCGGCCACGGCCACGGCCGCACCTTCCGCGGCGAACGCTCGGGAACAGGCGCCGCCATTGCCAGGCCCCGCTCCCCCGATGACCAGCACCCGCTTACCCGCCAGGGTCTCGGTCACGAGTCCGTCCCGTCCGTCGTCGCGGCGGCGCGCAGCGCGGCCCGGTTCACCTTGCCGGTGGGCGTGGCCGGGATCTCGGCCAGGAACTCCACGATGCGCGGCTTCTTGTACGAGGCCAGGTTCGTGCCCACGTACTCCCGAACCTGATCACCCGTCAGCTCGCTGCCCGGCCGGGTGACCACGCAGGCCTTGACCACCTCGCCCCAGTCCGGGTGCGGCACGCCGACCACGACGACCTCGGCGATGGCCGGATGGTCGCCCAGGGTACGTTCGATCTCGCCGGGAAAGATGTTCTCCCCACCGCTGATGATCATGTTCTTGATCCGGTCCCGGATGAACACGTGGCCCTCGGCGTCCCACGAGCCGCCGTCGCCGGTATGGATCCAGCCGTCGCGCACCATCTCCGCGGTCTCCCGCGGTTGGTTCCAATAACCGGCCATGTTGTTCGGTCCGCGGTGGCAGATCTCCCCCACGGTGACCCCGTCGTGGGGCACGGGCGTGCCGGTCTCGTCGAGGATGACCAGTTCGCTGAACAGCGCCGGCGTGCCGCAGGAGGCGAGCAACTCCGGGCGTTCCCCGGCCAACGCGCGACGGTGCGCCTGCGGGCTCAGGTAGGTGCCGGGGCCGAACTCGGTCATCCCCCAGGCCTGCATGAGGTCGCAGTCGAAGACGGTGCTCGCGTCCCGGATCACCTCGGCGGCCGTGGGAGCACCGCCGTACTCCACCTGACGCACCGAACGCGCGTCCACCCCGCGCTCCCGCGCCGCGTTCACCAGGCGGGGCAGCATGGTGGCCACCGCGAAGAACCCGGTGACCCGTTCGGTCTCGACCAAATCCAGCACCAGGTCGGCATCGAACTCGGCGAGCACCACCGGGCGGCCCATGGCGAGATAGGCCAACCCCATGTAGCCGACCACATGGAACAGCTGACCCAGCATCAGGTACTTGTCGTCCGCGGCGATCCGGGCCGCGGAGAGGTAGTCCAGCAAGCAGGCGCCGTAGGAATGCTGGCTGTGCACCGCACTCTTCGGGATACCGGTGGTGCCACCGGTGGAGATGGCCAGGTACGGCAGGTGCAGCAGCGACGCCGGGTCCGGCAGGACCAGCCCCGACGCCGTGGCCGCGGTCTTCTCCAGCAGCTCCTCGTACTCGCTCGCCGCGCCGGGCTGCCACTCGATCCAGTGCTGCACCGCGACCCGCGAGCGCACCTGATCCACCACCGGCCGGTACTCCGCGGCGTAGAACACCACGCTGGGCGCGGCATCGGTCAGCGCCTGCTCGATCTGTTCCGCGGACAACCGCCAGTTCAACGGGAACAGCAGCCCACCGGCCTTCGCGGTGCCCAGGTAGAGCTCGACCAACTCCACGCAGTTGCGGGACAGCGCGGCGAACCGGTTGGTGGCGTGGGCGGCACTGAATCCCAGCAGGGCGCGGGCCAACCGCTCGGTGCGCAACTCGAGTTCCCCGAACGTGCGGGTGATCCCGACGTCCGGGGCCAGCAACGCCGGGCTGTCCGGGGCGAACAGTGCCGCCCTGGTGCCCAGCCGACCGATGCCGATCACCGCGTGCTCCTCGTGCGGGGGCGACCCACTCAGAACGCCGTGGCGATCGGCTTGTGGACGTCACCGCGGGGAAAATGATCCTCGGTCGGCGGGGTGAGCACCAGTTCGAGGTCAGGCCCGATGTCATCGGCCACCGCGCGCAGCGCAGCCCCGTCGAATCCCCACAGTCCGATGGCGTTCTCGCCGAGCATCGGCCGCGCATCCTCGGCGGGCACGCCGGCCGCGCCGAGCGTGGCACGCAGCCAGTCGGTGGTGCCGGGACCGGCGCCTCAGGTGCCCTCGTGGTGCGGGTAGTCCATGCCGATGCAGATCTTGTCCACACCGATGTCGTGGCGCCCGGCGGCCTCGGCCCGGGAGAACAGGGAGGCACCCAGGTACACCTGCCGGTCGAAATACTCCGACGGGCGGCGCTTGACGATCTCGCGAACGTCCCGGCGCAAGTAGCTGCGATCCCAGGTGTAGTTCATGCTCGCCTTGGCACTGATCACCCAACCGGAACCCTGCTCGGTCAGCGCGAGCCGCAGGTTCGGGTGGCGCTCCAGCACGCCGCCCCAGATCAGGTGGTGCACGATTTGCTGGGTGAAGAAGAAGGCCTGAGCGGTCATCACCGGTGCTGCGCAGGCCGGGTGCGGGATGGCCTTGAGCGTCTCGGTGGCCATGTGCGTGGTGATCCCGGAGATGGCGGTGTGCGTCGCCATCGGCATCTCGAGTTCTTCCAGCACCTCCCAGATCGGCTCGTGCCGGGCGTGGAAGAACGGGGTGGACTCGGGCAGCGTGGGCGCGACGATACCGACCAGGCCGTGTTCCTTGGCCCAGCGGATCTCCGCGACGGTGTCCTCAACGTCGGCGAAGGTCACCACGGCCAGGCCGCCGAGCCGGCCGGGTGCGGCGGCGCAGAAGTCGGCCAGCCAGCGGTTGTGCGCCTTGTTCGCAACCTCGACCTGCTCGGCGGTGCGGCTGTAGCCGATCATCGCGGCCTTCAACGGCGGGTGCAGCTCCCACGGCAGACCGAAGTCGGGGAACAGCACCTCGGCGGCGATGCCCTCCCGGTCCAGTTCCTTGATCCGCTGCTCGGGGTCGTACTGGCCGGCCAGCCGTCCGGGTTCGATGACGTTCTCGATCCAGTCGGTGACCTCGGATTCGTCCAGCCGGTTACGCAGGCTGGCCGGGTCCACGGTGCGCGCGCCCTCCCGGGCGAAGACCTCGCAGAACTCGTCGAATTCGTTGCGCAGATCCGCCGGAATGTAGTGCCGGTAGTCGGTCATCACCGCAGTGGCGTGGCCATCGGAGGACACCACAACAGCGCGGTCCACAGCTTCTCCCTGGGAAAAGTCGACAAGAGCGGGACGGGGCGAACTGGCTTGTACCCGAACGGTAGTCCGGCCTCGGGACGCCAGTCAACACCGGGGTTGATTCCACCTCCGGGGCGCTGCTACGGTCGCCGGGACGCGAGACACAGGAGGACCGTTCGTGGAGAGTTTTCCCGGCTTCCCGGAAGATTTGGCCGATCTGAAGGTCATTGACGCGGACACGCATTATTCCGAGCCGCACGACCTCTGGACATCGCGGGTACCGGCGAAGTTCAAGGAGCTGGTCCCACACGTGGGGGACAACGGCAAGGGCGGCCTGTGCTGGCTGTTCAACGGCGGTGATCTGCTGTTCTCCTCGGCCGGTTCGGCCAGCGTGATCCGTAAGGACGGCACCAAGTCAGCGCTGTTGGACTGGGATATCCAGAACGGCACGATGCCGATTCACGAGATCCACCCTGCCTCCTACGATCCGGTCGCACGCATGGCGGAGATGGACCGTCAGGGCGTGTGGGCGCACGTCATCTACCCGAACGTGGTCGGGTTCGGCGCGCACAAGTTGATCGCGATGCCGAACCAGGAACTCGCCCTGCGGATTCTGCAGATCTACAACGACGCCTGTGGCGAAATGCAAGAGGCCTCCAACGGCCGGCTGTTCCCGCAGGCGCTGGTCCCCTTCTGGGACATCGACGCCGCGGTCCAAGAGGTGCAACGCGCGCACGACGAGCTGAAGCTGCGCGGCATCACCATGAGCAGCGCCCCGCACGCGGCCGGGCTGCCGCCGATCATGGACAAGCACTGGGACCCGCTGTGGGAGGTATGCACCGCGCTGAAGATGCCGGTGAACTTCCACGTCGGTTCCTCCGAGTTCGACCGCGAGGCGTTCACCAAGGGCGTGTGGCCGGGCTTGGACCCGATCCGCACCCACGTCATTGGGTGCGTGCTGCTGGAGATGAACAACTCCAAGATGCTGGCCAACCTGCTCACCTGCGACCTGTTGGTGCGTTGGCCGGAGCTGAAGTTCGTGTCGGTGGAGAGTGGCATCGGCTGGATCCCATACGTGCTCGAGCGCCTGGAGTACCAGTTGCTGGAGACCTCCCTGGACGGCAGGGTGTGGGAGCAGCCGACCCCCACCGAATTGTTCAGGCGTCAGGTGTACGGCTGCTTCTGGTTCGAGGAGGCCGCGCCCTCGCGCGTGCTCGACTACATCGGCTTCGACAACGTGCTGTTCGAGAGCGACTTCCCGCACCCGACCTGCCTGTACCCCGCTCCTGTGCAGCACGCCCTGAAGGTGCTGGAACCATGGGGCCCGGGGGTCATTCGTAAGGTCATGTCGACCAACGCGGCCAACCTCTACAACATCCCCGTCTGACAACATGACGGTGGTGAGTCCCTCGGTGATCCGGCCGACATACCGGGCCGACGCGGCCCGCGTCGGTGCCTGGACCTGCCTGTATTGCGGGTGGCGACCGATCATCGACCGCGACGCCCACACCCGGGCGCACAACGCTGCGCTGATCATCGAGCAGGAGTACGACCCCGACGATGACTACGAGGGCGTGCGACTGTAGACCCCGCCCACCTGCTGATGGAATAGGGCGGTGACCGATCGCTCCCTGACCCTGATGGCCGTGCACGCGCATCCCGACGATGAGGCCAGCAGTACCGGTGGCGTGTTGGCGCGGTACTCCGCCGAGGGCATCCGCACCGTCGTGGTGCTGTGCACCGATGGCAGCTGCGGGGACGGCCCGGGCGGGGTGAAGCCGGGCGATCCGGGGCACGATCCCCGGGCGGTGGCGGCCATGCGCGCGGCTGAGCTCCAGGAGAGTTGCGCGATCCTCGGCGTGCGTGATCTCGAACGACTGGACTATGCCGACTCGGGGATGATGGGTTGGGACTCCAACACCGCCGCGGGAGCGTTCTGGGCCACCCCGGTCGAGGAGGCTGCCGCGCGTCTGGCCGACCTGATCCGCCATTACCGGCCCGATGTCGTGGTGACCTACGACGAGAACGGCTTCTACGGCCACCCCGACCACATCCAGGCCAACCGCATCACAGTGGCGGCCTTCGACGCTCTCGGCCCGCGCGAGGCACCGGCGAAGCTGTACTGGAGCACGATGCCCCTCTCGACGCTGCGCGTGTTCATGACGCGGCTGCGGGAGCAGGGCGGGGATTGGGAGGACGACCCCGACGACCTGCAGATCGGCCTGCCCGACGACCAGATCACCACGTGGGTGGATACCCGTGCGTTCGCCGAGCAGAAGTACCGGGCGCTCGGCGCCCACGCCAGTCAGCCCGACAATGCGGTGTTCCTCAAGATCGGACTCGAGACGTTCACCGAACTGCTCGGGGTTGAGACTTTCCTGCGCGTGCGCGACACCACCGGCCGGGCGCTCCCGCACGAGACGGACCTGTTCGCGGGCCTGCGATGAGCTACTTCACAGCTTGATCAAGCCCTCCGCGCGGCGAGCAACGCCCACGGCCCACCGCCGGCCGACAGACCGCCGTCGGCGACGAGCACGTGGCCGCAGACGTAGGACGCGGCAGGCGAGGTGAGAAAGGCGATGACCTCCGCGATCTCGGCGGGGTCAGCGAACCGCCCGGCGGGGATCGCCGCGCGCAGGATGTCCGCGGCCTCGGGGTCGCGGTCGTAGTACCTGGCCGCGGAGTCGGTGGCGACCGGTCCGGGGGCGACGGCGTTGACGGTGATGCCGCGCGGCCCGAGCTCGACCGCGAGGTTGCGTACCAGGGACTCCAACGCGGCTTTCGATGCGCCGATCAATGCGTGCGCGGGAACCGCGTACGCGCTGTCCGTCCCGCTGACCGCGACGATCCGCCCGCCCGTCCCCATGAGTGGCGCGACGCCCTGCACGAGATGGACGAAGCTGGCCACGATCGTCTGCAGGGTTCGGCCTACCTCGTGGCGTTTGGTGGCGAGGGTGTCGCGGAATGCCCCGGCGGCGGCGTTGGCGACGAAGACGTCCAGTCGGCCGAAGGTGTCCCGGACCGCAGCGACGAGGGCGTCGAGGTCCCCCTCGTTCTCCAGCTCGGCCCGTACCAGCAACGTGCGGGCGCCCTCGGCCTCCGCGAGTTTGGCGACCTCCCCGGCGGCGGCCTCGTCCCGGCGGAAGTGCACGACCACGTCGTGCGTCGGGGCGAGACGCAGTGTGGTCGCGCGGCCGATTCCCCGGCCGCTGCCGGTGACCAGGGCGACTGGCCGGGTCATGGCCGTTTGCGGAAATTC
>Ga0137412_10005461_pt1 | contig 10159 bp, 7 predicted proteins | sample CZODoug2_1_16fun_FD_122160 | JGI IMG/M metagenome (GOLD analysis project Ga0137412, IMG submission 122160) | Vadose zone soil fungal communities from Angelo Coast Range Reserve, California, USA - CZODoug2_1_16fungal (Hybrid Assembly) | ecosystem: Environmental > Terrestrial > Soil > Vadose zone... | reverse complement strand
ACCCTGGAGATCCTGGAAGAAAGCCTGCTCGAATTTCGCGGGGCGCTGGTGCTGGTGACGCACGACCGTTACATGTTGGACCGCGTCAGCACCACCGTGCTGGGATTGGATGGACGCGGAGGCGCGGAGCGGTTCGCGGATTACTCGCAGTGGGACGCCTGGCAGCGCCAGCCAGAGCCGGAAGTCAAACAGGCCGCCGCACAGGAGAAGCGAACTCCGGCGGCGAAGAAGAAGCTCTCCTATCTGGAAGCACGCGAGTATGCCGGCATTGAAGACCGTGTGACCGCGGCGGAGGAATTGGTTGCGCGGGAGCGAAGCGTAGTCGAAGACCCTGCTGTAGCCACAGACGCCACGCGACTGCAAGAAGCACTGCTGGCCATGGAGCGAGCGCAGAACGAGCTCGACGAACTGTACACACGGTGGGCTGAACTGGAAGCCAAGAGTGTCTAGTTACGGGACAACTTCTGTAGCACTGGCATAGCTAAGTTGGTGGATCGCCATCCAGGTCTGGGCGTAGGAGTTTAGCGCGTTCAAGCTGGTTTGCCGGTCATCCTGCACTGCACTCAGGTAGTCGAGCAGCGCTATGCCACCGTGCTGGTAGGCGAACTCGGCGATCGATAAGACATCCTTGGCTTCAGCCAGATAGTGGCCGTTATATCGGTCGGAAAGTACTTTGGCAGTGCTGTATCCGATCCATGCCTGGTCCACGTCGGAATATACCTGGTTCTGCACTGCGACCTCGCCGAACTGGCTCGCTGTAGCCAGATATTTACTCGTGTCTTTGTTGCCCTGATTGCGATCAAAAATGCGCAGCGGGATGTTGATGCTAAAGCCGGCCGAGTTGTAGATGCCGGTGCGGTTGTAATCGCCCTCGACCGTGGGATCAGTAGTTCCATTCGCATAGGCCAGCTTTACATTCGCGTCCGCCACGCGCACAGCCGCCTCAGCAGCGCGGTAATCCGGCCTCGCTGCCAACGCTCTTTGCTCCCATTCTGTCAGGCCACCCGGTACAGCCGGCGGAATTAGGTCGCCAATGATATCGAAGCCGCGACTGGGCTGAGGATAGCCCATCAGCGTCTGTAGCTGGTCGCTGGCCTGGACCAAGTTCATCTCCGCCGAGTTTACATCTGATTCGAACTGTGCCAGCTGTAGATCGAGCCGTTCGAAATCAAGTTTCCCGATGTCGCCGGCGTCATAACGGTCGTGGTTGATCTGCAGCACATGACGGTAATCCCTCAAGTTGTCCTGCGCTAGCTTTAAGGCTGCCTTGGCCAATACAAGCGTGGTGAAGCTTTGCCTGGCCAGCAAGGTGGTCTGGCGAATTTGATCATGGTATTGCGCGTCAGTCTGCGCCGTGGTGGCTCGGGCAGCATCCAGCCGCCAGCGACGCTTTTGTCCACGCTCGAACAGCCTGTTTACACCTACGGAATAGGAGTACGGGCTGCTGGGATTATCGGCGGGAAGCGAGACGTCGGAACCAGCCCCGACGAGATTGGGGTTGGCGCGGACACCGGCCTGGACCTCCTGCCCCTTCATGGAAAGCAGATTCTGTTGCGACGCCAGGAGTACAGGATTGTGCGCCAGCACCTGCTCCACCGCTTGCTGCATGGTGACCGGACCCGTTGGTGGCGGCGGAGGCTGGTTCTGCGCCAATCCCGAATGAGCCAATGCAAAACAGAGCGACAGCACGGTTAAGACTCGTTTCATGGAGTTCAATTCTCAAACTCCGTTTCCGGCGTTGGCAGTACGTCGTGCTCGCCCGCGATCCAAACGTACAGTGTCGGTAACAGAAAGACGCTCATCACCAGGGCAGCGATCAGGCCGCCGACTATCACGATGGCGAAGGGTCGCTGAGAATCCGAGCCAATACCATGCGAGGTGGCGGCAGGCAGAAGCCCCAGCGTAGCAACCAGCATGGTCATCATGATGGGGCGGAGCCTCAGCACCGCTCCTTCGACTGCCGATTCTTCGATCGAATGCCCGCGGACACGCAGTTGATTGATGTACTCGAGCATGATGACGCCGGTCTGCACCGAAACGCCAAAGAGCGCCAGAAAACCCACACCGGAAGAAACACTGAAGTTGGTGTGAGTCAACAAGAGGGCCAGTAATCCGCCCACCGGCGCCATGATCACGTTGCACATGATGAGCAATGCCCACTTGCCGGAGCGGAACATGGTGTAAAGGATGATGTAAATCAAAGTAATGGTGATGGGCAACACCAGCATCAGCCGCTTGTTCGCGCGTTTCTGACTCTGGTATTCGCCCGCCCAGTCGACGCGATAGCCGGGCGGGAACTTGACCTGTGCATTGACCTTGGCAATTGCCTCTTCTACCGTGCTGCCGAGATCGCGCCCGCGGACACTGTACTTGATGGCAACATAGCGCTGATTCTGTTCCCGGTAGATCTCCTCGGCGCCATCCTCCACTTTCGCCTGAGTTAGCTGCGAGAGCGGAACCCTTTCCCCGGAGGGTGAGAGCAGGTGAATGTCCTCGATGGCTTCCCTGGTGTCGCGATACGGCTTCTGATAGCGGGTTACCAGATCATACCGGGCTTCTCCTTGCAGTACCTGGCTGACGGCGCCTCCGCCGACCGCGGTTTGGATGGCATCCTGTACGTCACTGACATTGATACCGTGTCGAGCTGCCGCCGGGCGGTCGACAAGATAGTTGAGGTTGGGTTGTCCGATCACGCGGAAGACGCCGAGGTCCTGGACACCCTGAATCCTACTCATGATGCCCACTATCTGGTCGGCGCGGTTCTCCAGTTCCCTCAGGTCATCGCCGTACAGCTTGACCGCCAACTCGCCCTTCACACCACTGACTGCTTCCTCGACGTTGTCGGAGATGGGCTGGGAGAAGTTCCACACCACGCCTGGCATCTTTTCCAGTTCGCGATCCATGGCTCCAATCAGTTCTTCTTTGTTCTGGTGGAAGGCGGGGCGCCACTTTTCCTTAGGCAGCAGGTCCACAAAATATTCTGTGTTGAAAAAACCCGTCGTGTCGGTGCCGTCGTCGGGCCGTCCTACCTGGGAGATCACCTTGGTAACCTCTGGAAAAGCGGCGAGAATAAGGCGTGCCTTGCTCATGGTGGCAATGCTTGTCGTGGGCCCCGTGCTCGGCGCAAGCGTACCGCGGACCCAGATCGCGCCTTCATCGAGGTGAGGTAGAAATTCGGATCCGATCACACCGCTCAGTCCGAGAAAGCCAGCGAGGATCAGCGCGCACACTGCAATGCCGACGGTCACGGCTCGGTGTTCAATGGCCCAGGTCGCTGCATGCCGATAGTGATCGGTGATCCACGCCATCACCGGGTTGTGCCATTCGCGCGCGCCCTTCCAGAAAAGAAAACTCGCCAGCACGGGAGCGATCAACATGGAGAAGATCAACGCGCCGAGCAAGGCAAACGCCACCGTCCACGCCATGGGCTTGAACAACCGGCCTTCCACCGCCTGCAAAGTAAAGATGGGCAAATAAGCGGTGACGATGATGCCGATGGCATAGAAGACGGGTCGCTGAACTTCGTGAGCAGCCTCGCGAATCTGCTCCATCGGGGTAGTGCTATCGGCGCGCCGGCGGCCGAGATGGCGAACGATGTTCTCTACCATGACGACGGCGCCGTCCACCACCATGCCGAAGTCGAGTGCCCCCAGAGACAGCAGGTTGGCGGGGATATGACGGAGGTCGAGACAAATAGACGCAAACAGCAACGCAAACGGAATGGTGAGGGAAACGATCAGGGCGCCGCGAACATTCCCCAGGAAGAGAAAGAGAATGATCACCACCAGGATAATGCCTTCGGTCAGGTTGTGTAGAACCGTATGGGTGGTGTAATGCAGCAGGTCGCTCCGGTCAAGGAACGGAACGATCTTCACCCCAGGGGGAAGAACGTGGTCGTTGAGTTCTTTGACCTTGGCATGGATGCCCACCAGGGTGGAGTCGGAGTCGTCCCCTTTCTGCAGGAGTACGATACCTTCGACCACATCGTGGTCGTCGAGAACTTTGCCATCCACACGACGAATCGCCTTGCCTATCTGGCCCAGCCGGATCTTGGGCCCCTGCACCACCGTGGCGATATCTCTGACGTGCAGCGCGGTTCCGTTGGATGTCTTGAGCAGAGTCTCTTCAATGTCGTGGACATTGCGATAGAGGCCCACTTCGCGGACATTGATCTGTTGCTGCCCCTCCTCGATAAAGCTACCGCCGGCGTTGGTGTTGTTGTTAGCCAGCTGTTGTTCGACCTGGCCGATGCTTAAACCATAGGCGATGAGTTTGTTGGGGTCGACGCGCACCTGATATTCGCGGGTGATGCCGCCGAAGCTGGAAACATCCACGACGCCTGGGACCGATTTGAATTGCTTCTCGAGCGTCCAGTCCTCGAGTGATTTCAGCTCCATGTTGTCGTAGGCCGGATTGGTGCTGTGCAGCGTGTACCAGTAGATCTGCCCGACGGGACTCCAATCGGTACCCATCTGCGGGGTTAACCCCGCAGGTAGCGTGACCTGCGACAGCCGTTCCAGGACCTTCTCGCGGTTCCAGTCATTGACGGAATCATCATCGAAAATGAGCGTCAAGCTGGAGAGACCTGCGAGCGAGGTAGAACGGAGATGCTGCATGTGCGGAATGCCCGCCATGACGATTTCCAATGGAACCGTCACCTGCTGCTCAACCTCCTCAGCCGCGCGGCCGGGCCACTGGGTGATGATGGTGACGTAATTGTTGGCTACATCCGGATAGGCTTCGACGGGTAAATTGTGGAACGAAATGGCGCCCCAAATGAACAGCAAGATGGCGGCCGCCAGGATCATGAAGCGGTTATTCAGTGCAAAATCAACCAGACCCCGGATCATTACTGCTCCACCGAGTTCTGCAGCTCCAGCGCATTGCTCACCACCTGCTGGCGCAGAGCGAGGCCGGATATTTCCTGATTCCCTTGACCAACCATGGCGCCGGCGACGACGCCTACTCGCCTGAACTTTCCTTCCCCGGCGGGGACGTAAACCCAGTCACGATCGTGCAGGTGGAGGATGGCAGAGGCGGGCACGGCTACGTGCTGCTCAGGGCGGCGGCCATGAAAAGTAGCCGTGGCAAACATACCAATGCGCATCAAGCGGTCAGGATTGGGGACCTGAATGCGAACCTTCGCCGTACGAATGGAAGGGTCCAGCACAGCGTCAATCTCGCCGATCGTGCCGGTGATCACGCGATCGGGGTACGCATTCAGCCGAATATCGGCCGTCTGTCCCACGTGAACCATGGGTAGGTCGTTCTCATAGACGTCGCAAATGACCCAGACCTGGGAGAGATCGGCGATCGTGAAAGCAGTGGAGGTGCCGGAATAGGTAACGCCGGTGGCAGCAGCGGCGGTGACATTTTGTGCGATCACCACGCCGGTTGCCGGCGAATAGATTTTAGCCGTGAGTGACGGGTGGTCTTTGTCGACACCGAGAACGACTAACTGCTGCTCCGCTGCCAGCAGATCAGCTTTCGCATCCTGCTCACCATCATCGGCGATTTCTTCCTGGCTCTTGGCGATCGCACCCTTGTCATAAAGAATTCTCGCTCGTTCGTCCTGCGTCCGCGCCAATCGCTCGTCGTTGACCGCTTTTAGATATCCATTGAAAGCGTTGGATATATCGGTGCTCTGCACCTCCATGAGCAACTGACCTTTTTTAACGGAAGCACCGATTTGCGTGTGGATGGCAACCACCCTACCGGAGGCGATGGAAATGACTGGAATCTGCCGCGAGATATCGGGGTTGACTGTGCCCGTAACGTTGAGCGTAGAGGTCGAGCGATACTCCACCGCGGTGGCTAGAGGAAAACGTCCGGGACGATCAACGGTGATGAGGCTAACGCCTCCTTCACTCTCGACCTGCACGGGAGGCGGAGCCTGCGCGACCGGATCATGCTTTTGACCGCCACAACCACTCAACATCCAAAAGCTGAGAACCGCTGCGGGGACAACGGTGTGCTTCATGAATAGACCTCATCAGCCAATGCAGAATTCCGATCGTTCCGGGGCAAAGCTCTCGCAAAGCGGATGGCTAACCGCCGTGACTTCTAAGCGCCCGCGCCGAGTGGCTGGCAATGGAAACCACCCGAGTGCCTTGCACATTGGATTACACAAGTGAAGAAACTGGACTAGCCGGCGGGAGCTGTTTGCACAAATTACTGTTAGATGGTGCAGAAGACCGCGTCGCGGCACACACTATTCAGCCAAGCATCGCGTTCCTGATTGTCAGAACCATCCTTTGGCGGGAAATGGGTGCCATCTCAAACGAGATAGAGTGTCCCCTAAGCCTGAACGCCTGCCAGCTGCTTTCGCGCTGGACGGGAGTTCGACAATGCCACCAGATTCGATGTTACTTGAGGCCAGGGGTCGCGATCGGCCCGTTTGGGCCTATCTTTCGATTGAGAGACTGCCTGTTAAGTTGCAAATGCAATCTAAAGCTTTCGTGAGGAAATAAATGAGGATGAGCACGCGACTACACTTCGATCCTAACCGAGATAGATTTCCGCCGGCCGAATTGAGTAACTTGCCCCGGATGCTCGTCTGCAAAAGCCGTCCCGGTACCCGGAGCGCTCAGGTGAAATTATCAGGCATTACGTTGGCAGGTCGTAGAATGAGATGAGATCGAGACTCCGGGAAAGTCCAGAGATGCCATTTTTTTCCATATTTATTTGGGGAAAGCGCCGGTCGGCGCTGCCAGTCACCGCGCTGATGATCGGCGTGATTGTGGTGATCGATTCCCATACCACCGCGGAGATCCCCCTCGGCTTTTTATACCTCGTCCCCATGCTTGGGGTCGGCGCCTCCCTGACGCGCTGGGAAATCGCCGTCGTGGCCAGCATCTGCGCCTGGTTGGCAGAGTCGTACGATGCGTTTCCCTGGGGGCCGAACACCGGTCTGCCGCGCGATGTGCTCTACTTCGCTGCCTTCTTCTCCATGGGCCTCTTCATGCACGAGGTGACGCGCAGCAGGAAGCTTTCCGCCCGGCATATGCGGGAATTAGAGGCGGAGATGACGGCGCGGAGGGATGCGGAGGAGCAATTGAAGGTACTGGTGGACAGCAGCCCGGCAGCGATCATCACCACCAGTTCCAGTGGCTGCGTGCTGCTGGCGAACGACGCAGCAGACCGCCTTTTCGGGCTTGAACACGGCAAGCTCCCTGGCCGGCCGATCCGCGAGTTCCTGCCGTCTTTGATCAATGTGCCCAGCGTGGATAGCAGCCGGCAGGCTTTTCGCACGGCCATGCAATGTCGCGGACGCAAAGCGGACGGCGAGGTGTTCCAGGCCGATGTTTGGTTTTCCACCTACGTCACCAGCGCGGGACCCCGATTGGCGGCGATGGTGTTGGATACATCGGAAGACCTGAGGATTCATGAGGAATCGAGCTTTCACCAGATGCTGGCCAGTTCGCGGATCATGGTCGCTGCTGTTTCGCACGAGATCCGCAATGTATGCGGGGCCATCGCTTTGGTCCATGAAAACCTGACCCGTAGCAAAAAGCTGACGGAAAACAAAGACTTTGAGACCCTTGGTACGCTGATTTTGGCCCTTGAACGCATCGCTGCAATGGACCTGCGTCAAAGCGCGAGCCAGGCCGCGCGGGTGGAGGTTCCGCCCTTACTAGATGAGCTGCGTATCGTTATGGAGTCTTCCCTGCGGGATCACGGCATCATCAGCCGCTGGGAGATCGAGGACAACTTACCGCCGGTGTGGGCTGATCGTCAAAGCTTGATGCAGGTGTTTCTCAACCTGACCAAGAATAGCGAACGCGCCATGAAAGACAAGGAGCAGAGGGAACTAAACGTGATTGCGCAGGGCGAAGGATCAGGAGTCACCATTCGCTTTCGCGACACCGGGGGCGGGGTGGCTCACCCGGAGCGCCTCTTCCACCCCTTCCAACTCGAAGCTCAATCGACGGGCTTGGGCCTTTACCTTTCACGCGCCTTCATGCGCAGCTTCAAGGGCGACTTGCACTACGAACCAACGACTGGGGGCTCGACGTTCGTGGTAAAGTTGTCAGCCGCTATGCTAGAGAGCAAGAATGATAACTATGAGCAGCAAAATTCAGGTGTTGCTGATCGACGATCACAGCCTGTTCCGTGAGAGCCTTAGCCGGCTTCTGCAGACAGAGCCTGACTTCGACATCGTGGGTACCTGTGCTTCGGCGAGCCAGGCACTGGCGTTGCCGGAGCTCAAGGATGTTGACGTTGTTCTGCTGGATTACGATCTCGGCCACGAGCAGGGTACGCAGTTTCTCGACCGCGCGCACGATCATGGTTTTAGCGGCCGCGTCCTGATGGTGACAGCAGGCATGAGCGATGCGGTGATGCTGCGCTCCCTGGAGAATGGTTCGCATGGAGTGTTTCTGAAGCACAGTCCTCCGAGCCGCCTGGTAGAGGCCATTCGAAAGGTAGTCGCGGGAGAGGTGTGGCTCGATCCCGCGGTGACCCGTTCCATCATTGCCGCGGCCACAGGGAATACGACCGCTCCCCGCCGCGCACAAGGGCTGACGCAGCGCGAGCAGGCAGTGCTCAAAGGCGTCTTCGAAGGGCTTACCAATAAGGAAATCGGCGCCCGGCTAACTATCTCCGAAAGCTCTGTCAAGGCGGTTCTGCAGCAGCTTTTCGAGAAGACTGGAGTGCGCACGCGCAGCCAACTCGTGCGGATCGCATTGGAAAAGCACTCGGATGAGTGGCTGTCAAACGCCACCTAGCCATGAATGCCGGCGCTCAACTTTGGGACGCGATTGTGGTAGGAGCAGGGCCGGCCGGCTGCGCGGCAGCTTATGATCTTGCCGTCGCTGGTCAATCTGTACTTCTGGTCGACAAGAGGGACTTCCCCCGGGACAAAGCCTGTGCCGGCGGGCTGACCATGAAAGCCGTCAAGGCGCTGCGGTATTCCATTGAGCCGGTGGTGAAACAGGTCGTGCGACACGTCCAGCTGGAGGGCGGAAGTTTGTTCTCTCCACTGAAAAGCCGCGATCCCATCTGCGTGATGACGGTGCGTTCCGAGCTCGATGAATACTGCCTGGGCAAGACGATCGAGGTCGGCGCGCGCTTCCGCAGGATTGGCGCGCTGCAACAGATTGCGCGCTCGAAGGATGCGGTGCAACTGATCACCAACGGCGAAACCTATCGCGCCCGATTTCTGGTTGCGCCGATGGAGCCAGCGGCCAGGTACGGCGCCTGTGCGCGGCGGGCTCCTGGTTTTCTCAGGGCTTTGCGCTCGAGGTCAAAACGGCGATGCCCCGCGGGGAGATCGATCTAACATTTGATTTTGCCGCTGTCCCAGGCGGATATGGATGGATTTTTCCCAAGGGAGACCATCTCAATGTGGGAATCTATGCGCCATCGTCTGCCACCGGCCTGACACGGGACCGGCTTCTGAGCTACGTCAGCCAGCGCGTGAAGACAGCCACGCTAGATGGGGTCATCGGGCAGTATCTTGGGATTGGGGCAGGCGGCTGCGAGACCGAATACGTTCAGCCGGAGATGCGCGACCGTGTTTTGCTGGTAGGAGACGCGGGTGGGTTCGTCGATCCCCTGACGGGCGAAGGCATTTACGGGGCGCTGCTTAGTGGCCAGGCGGCCGCTTGCGCGATCCTCTCCGAAAGAAGTGGCGAAGGCACGGCGGTCGAGGCTTTCGCTGCCGGCCTCAGCGACTACCGCCAGACACTGCGCTTTTCGGTGCGGGCGGCGGCGGCGTTTTATGCGAACCCTGCCCGAGGGTTTCGTGCCATGCGCGTGCCATTTGTGCGCAGGTCGTTGGTCAAGACCTATACTCATGGGCTAAACATCAAGAGCTTATCTATGCGTATTGCATTGTCGCAGTGCTGATGTCCTCCTGATCCTGACCGGAGCCGAACAGAGAGGCAAATAGCACCGCAGGGGCTAAAGAGCTTGTGTGAGAACTTTATTTCCAAACTCAGTCCCGTAGGGACGTCTGAACTTAGCCCAGGACGACAGTCCTGGGTTAGCCGAAAAAGCTGGACCAGTCCCGCCAGGGACGACTGAAACCTCGTCCCCTGTGTTCAGCCGTCCCTCACGGGCCTGGTCGAATTGCTCATATCTACCCAGGACTGTCGTCCTGGGCTAAGTTCAGCCGTCCCTTCGGGACTAGAGCAAAGTTCTCGCACACCCTCTAAAG
>Ga0137412_10005460_pt1 | contig 10159 bp, 8 predicted proteins | sample CZODoug2_1_16fun_FD_122160 | JGI IMG/M metagenome (GOLD analysis project Ga0137412, IMG submission 122160) | Vadose zone soil fungal communities from Angelo Coast Range Reserve, California, USA - CZODoug2_1_16fungal (Hybrid Assembly) | ecosystem: Environmental > Terrestrial > Soil > Vadose zone... | reverse complement strand
CGGATCTCCGCGTGGCGTGTCATTACACGGGAGACAAGAGGATCCGACCAACTGAAAGGGGAGGGTCAATGTCAAGGCTTTAGCCAGCGCGCCGCAGCATCGGCAGTATCCTCCGGCCGCGTATTGAATGCGATCGAAGCTCTGGGAGCGGATTTGCGCACCGCGTTCACGATCTCCTCGAAAAGAAGCAGGCTCTTGGGCGGTATTCGAATGCCCCCACCGATCACAATGCAGTCATAAGCCACAAGGGAAAGCTGCCGTTCAATTGCGGCGGCGGCGGTGCTGTCCGGGCGCACTAGGCAAAGATCGGCGTGCCAGCCTCGGTCCGACATTTGCCTCATACCGACATCAATGCCCGCGTGGATCTTCTTCGCGTCAAATCCCGGCGGCAACGCCGGATCTGAAAAATCGACGCTCTCGGGCTCCTGCCCAATAAACAAAACTTTCTTCATGTTGTGCTCCTCATTATTGGCTGATTTGCGCAACACCCGGTATCGCAGCTCCACTTTTCCTAGTTGGGCCTGTTGTCATACGAAGCCTCGGGCCGCGTTGTCGACAACCCACGCAGCGGTATCGAGGGCGCGATAGTCTGAATGTAGGCTTTCTCTTGCCATGCGGCGATCTAGCGAAGACTGCCTCGCAAACAGTTTATGCAATGTACGCGTCAATGTATGTCGTTGGCGAACTATCGTCTCCTTAAATCCACGCGTCCTGAAATCTTCTCAATCAGCGAAACGCCGAGAAGGCCGCATGGATGTCACCTGCCAGTGCCCGAGGTTGCTCCAGCGCCGCAAAGTGGCCGCCGATGGGCATCTCGGTCCATCTGGCGACGTTGAACACACGCTCTACCCACTCGCGCGGCGGGTTGATAATTTCCTTGGGGAATCCCGCGTAGCAGAGCGGAGGGCTGATTCGCTCGCCGGAGCCGAATCGAAGAGGCTCACGGGCATTTTCTTCATATATGCGAAGCGTCGCGGCGACGTTTGCTGAGAACCAGTAGACCGAGACGTTCGTCAACAACTCATCAATTCCAAATCTCTGAGTGAGAGCACCGTTACCGTCGCTCCAGGCGAAGAACTTTTCGAGCAGCCATGCGGCAAGTCCCGCCGGGGAATCGGTCAAGGAGTAGGCCAGGCTCTGTGGCTTTGTGGCCTGGATGTGACTGTAGCCGCCTTCTCGTTCGGTCCATCGAGCACGTGCAGCAAGCCACGCCGATTCTGCTGGAGAGAGCGGGCGATCTGCCTCCGTCAGTGGAGGATGGTAGCCACCCGAGATGAAATTGAGGTGCAGCGCGCGTACGGCATCCGGGTAGAGGCGCGCCAGCCAAGTGCTGACACTGGAGCCGATATCGCCGCCTTGGGCGAAATATTTCGAGTAGCCAAGCTCTGCCAGCAACGTGTGCCAAAGTGAAGCGACAGCGCGACTGTTCGTGCCGGGGCGCACGGGCGCTTGCGAGAATCCGAAGCCAGGCAAGGAGGGGACAATGACGTCAAAGGAGCGGAAGCCGGGGAACCCGTTGCTCGCAGGATCGGTCAACATCGGGATGATCTTGTACATCTCGACGAACGAACCGGGCCACCCGTGCGTTAGCACGAGCGGAGCCGATTCCTGGTCCACTCCTTTGACGTGCAGGTAGTGGACGATACGCCCATCCATATCGATCGTGAATTGCGGTAAGGCGTTGAGCTTGCGCTCTGCCGCCCGCCAATCGAAACGGTCGCTCCAGTATTCGACGACATCGCGTAGGACCTTGAGCGGCATACCGTATTCCCATGTGCCTTCGCCGACCTCATCCGGCCAGCGAGTCAGTTCAAGACGACGTCGGAGGTCCGCAAGGGCCGCATCGGTCACACTAACGGTAAAGGGGGTGATTGTCATGGCTACTCTCGATCGGCAGTATCGGTCGAAGCGATCCCGGTTGCATCAGCGTCGCTGGGGCTAAGGTGTCATGGGGTCGCACATTCTCGGGACGACGCGAGCAGATCCGAGTCGGCACCTTTGAACCAGTGCCCGGCCTCGCTGCTGCGATTCGCCTCTTTCCCGTCAACTTGAGAGAATCTAATCAAAGTATACGGAGGCAATCGTTCCGTCGCTATTGGTATGCGAATGGGGTAGGTGGTTTCCACGGCCCTAGTTCCGCGACGGTATCAGCGATGCGGTGGGCATCATGTCTAATGTCGTCCCGGCATGCCATATCAGCAGACTGAACGATCCGGTCCGGCGAAGTAGCATTCAGGCGGGTGAAGCGATTTGCGGGGCGTCGCCGAAGTACACCTCAAGCGGCCTGAAGCGGATGCGCCGAGAACCTAAGGCAAATGGTGCGTAAGGCGACGGCTTGATATGCCGAATGCGGCTAACTTATCGACAGGGTCGACTTCACGTCGTCCAACCGAAGTTCATGCATGCAAGTCCTTGCTCAGACTCTCGTAGGACACGGAACTGAACATCGGATCTTCTGCAAGACATTTCGCAACAAACTGGGCGAATACGCGGGCCTTGCTGGGGAGCCGCCTACTACCCGGGTAGACCGCGCTAATGGCGATTGGGTCAGGTTCGTAATCACGGAGGACTCGGACAACGCGCCCGGAGGCGACCTCGCGAGTAAACAGCCAGCCTGGCGTTTGAGCTACACCTAGCCCTGCCAGCACGGCGGCACGAATCTGTTCTGCATCATGAGTACGAAAACGTCCGCGGGGCTTGATGCGCACGTCTCGTCCGCCAACACTGAATTTCCAAGGAAACGGTTCTCCGTGCGGAGCGAAGACGACGCAATCATGTCGTTCGAGTTGCGCCAATTCTGTCGGAATGTCTTCCCTCTCTATATAGGACGGCGCGGCGACGGCGATAACAGGGACGGAGGCGAGTTTGCGCATGATCAAGGAGGAATCGGACAGAGGTCCGTTGTGGATCGCAATGTCGAGGCCGCGCGCGATGAGATCCTCGATCTCGGGTGCCGTTCGCAATTCAAGATCGATATTGGGATATTGGGTGAAGAACGCCTGGAGCTTCGGGATGAGATATAACCCTCCAAAAACCGGAGCGACGGTCGCTCTAACTAGCCCTGCCGGCGAAATATGTCGCCGCCCGACGTGGGATTCTGCCGCCTCCAAATCGCTGAGCAGACGGACGGCTGATTCGTAGAAAGCCGCACCCGGCTCGGTGAGACTGAGGCTGCGAGAGGTTCGCCGCAGCAATTCCGCCCCTAAATGAGCCTCCAGTGCAGCGACCTGTTTACTGATGGTCGATTGACTGACGCCACGTTCGCGGGCGGTCACGGAGAAACTTCCGGCCTCGACCACGCGCACAAAGGCCTGAATGGCTTCCAAGCGATCCAACCCGCGTCTCCCCCTCCATGTATTCGTTAGAAGAATACATGAGATTCCCCAGAGGACCAAATAAAGCGCTCACGGCATAGATGCGAGGGACTATATTTTTGGTCGCTCGATTGTCGATTCAGAACAACACGATATTTTTGGGGAGTGGGCTATGAAGAGGATTCTCGTATCCGGCGTCGCGGTCGTCATGCTCTCTCACGGTGGGATGGCACGATCCCAATCCGCCTCTCGAGCAACACCGACGACGGGCCTCGAAGAGATTGTGGTCACTGCGCAGCGACGGGCGGAAAACACTCAAGACGTGCCATTGACGGTATCCGCAATTTCGGCGAGTACCTTGAACAGCATCAATGCGACGACTCTTCAGGATGTCGCGCTACTCGTGTCGGGATTTCAGGGTCCGGGCACCAGTGACCGCACAGAGCCCCACTTGCGCGGGATCGGTACCCAATACAGCACCCCCGGCAACGAAAACGCGGTCGCGTTCTATATCGACGATATTTACATCACGGACCTCAACAATGCGCTCCTGCAATTGAACGATGTCGACCAGGTGGAGGTCCTCAAAGGGCCACAGGGCACCCTGTTTGGTCGCAACACCACCGGCGGTCTCATCTCGATTACAACACGCACGCCGGGTGATAAGTTCGAGGCCGAGGCGCAGGCGGGTTACGCGAATTTCGAGACGGCTTCCGGCTCGGTCTATCTTGCGGGTCCAATTTCCGAGCATATTGCGGCGAATCTTTCCGTCGCCGATACCCACCAAGGGACTGGTTGGGGTACTAACCTCGCTGATGGCCAGCCCGCTTATAAAACAGACCGCGATCTTGCCGCCCGCAGCAAGTGGGTGTTCGATTTCTCCGGCGACACAAAACTGACGTTGATCGGCGATTATGCGGAACATTTGGGCAGTGATGGTCAGGATCAACGGCAAATCGCCGGAACGACGTCGTTGTTCGGCACACCAGGAATCGCCACCGGCTGGAATATTAACAGCGACGTAAATGGCTACACCAATGCGCAAACCCGGGGTTTGAGTGCTCGGTTGGACCACGATTTCGGCTTCGCCACGCTCAGCAGCATCACTGGATATCGTGGGAATTCTCAAGAATATGCGAAGCTCGACGGTGACCTCACGCCATTGCCGTTGGTCATTGTTTCCCAGACGCTGACGACGTCGACATACAGCGAAGAGCTCAAGCTCGCCTCACAGTCCGGTGGTCCCTTCGTGTGGACCACGGGCCTGTACTATTACTATTCAAAGGATGATTCGGCCGTCAATTCGAGCGGCCTCGCGCTTCCCGTCTTGGACGCCTCTGCCGATGGTCATCAAACCACCAAGTCTTACGCGCTCTACGCTCAAGGGACCTACGCGGTCAGTGACAGCACGCACTTCACGTTAGGGGGGCGTTATACCCGGGAGGATCGCGATCTCGAACAGGGGGCGAGCGTCACCGTGCCGGGTCCGGTGGTCATTCCTGCGCCGAATTCTGCCGCTAGCCAAAGCAACAATCCAGTCACGTGGCGGGTGGCCTTGGATAATCATTTATCCAGGGACGTGATGGACTATGTGTCGGTCAGCCGCGGGTTCAAGAGCGGCGGATTCAATCTGCTCACGCCGGGTTCACCCGCCTTCGCACCAGAAACTCTGACGACCTATGAGATTGGTCTGAAGAGCCTGATGCTCGATCGGCGAGTCCGAGTGAATTTGGCCGCATTCTACAACGACTACTCAAACATTCAGGTCGCCAAATATGGTGTCGCCAGTATCGAACTCGTCAATGGTGCAACGGCCAAAACCTACGGGCTTGACGCAGATTTCGAAGTTTTGCTCACCCAGCATTTCACAGTCAGCGGCGGGCTTGAAGCGCTGCACGCGACGTTTACGCGTTTCGAGGACGCGACGATCTCGACCCCGCTGCCGACGGGAGGATATTCGCAGGTCCAGGGGTCGGTCGATGGCAATCATTTACCCCAAGCACCAGATTTTAGTGGCACCGTACTGGGCACGTATTCTATCCCGACCCAGGCGGGCGAAATTCGGTTGGCGGCCAGCTACGCCTACAATTCAGAGACTTTCTTCGAGCCAGACAACCGCCTGTCTCAAGGTGCGTATGGTCTGGTGGGAGCGTCGCTGCTCTGGATTGATCCCAGCAAGCATCTCAGCGTCCAAGGGTGGGGGAAAAATCTTACCAACGAGCAAGTAGCGGCCGCTGAGGGCACTAATATTCTAAATACAGTTATCGCGGTGAATGCGCCGCGAACTTATGGCGTCACGGTCGCCTACAAATATTAGACGGCCACAATCTATGGTCGGCGCATCGCGATGAGCGCGTTCGATCTCGGGTAGTAGCAGTCTTCGCAATGCCGGATGCACGGCCAGGTCTTCTGATGATCGCTATGAGAGGAGATATTCATGAGCACCGTGCCCCTGCACCCCCAAGATCCGCGTAAGGTCATCGTTTGCGTGGCACCGACCGGCGGGATGGCCCGAAAGCAGGACAATCCTCATCTTCCTGTGACACCAATGGAAATTGCCGAGTCGGTGGTGCGAAGTTGGGAAGCCGGTGCCAGCGTTGCTGCGTTGCACGCGCGTAACGCAGCGGGTGAAGCCACCTGCGATCCCGATGTCTATGCCGAGATCAATCGGCTCATTAGCGATCGTTGCGACATTGTGATCAACAACTCAACAGGCGGCGGGACCAACGGCGACATGATTCGGCCGTTGCAACCTGGCTTCGATGAAATTTCATTTGAGGAACGCATCAAGGGGGCCTATGCGGGCGCGGAGATCTGCACGCTCGATCCGCAGACGATCATCTGTTCATTCGACGGGCGAGAGATCCTGATGAACACGTCACCCAAGCGAGCCGAACATCTCGCGAAACTATTCCGTGAGAAGGCAATCAAGCCAGAATGGGAGGTTTATAGTCTCGATCACATCCTGCAGGACACGGCTCGATTGATTGCGGCCGGCTATGACGATGCGCCTCACATTATCAATATCGTGCTCGGCGCCGATCGCGGCTTTCAGGGCGCGTTGCCCTATACGCCGAAGATCCTGCAGATGCTCGTCGAGCATTTGCCGGCCAACTCGATCTTTTTTGTTGCCGCGATCGGGACTTCGCAATTGCCGGCGACCACCCACGCAATTCTGCTCGGTGGACACTTCCGCGTGGGTCTTGAAGATAACTTTTATTACTCGCGCGGACATCTCGCACGCAATGAAGAATTGGTCGCGCGTTCGGTCGGCATTGTGCGCGCGCTCGGGCATGAGCCGGCGACGCCCACGGAAGCGCGTGCCTTGATGGGCTTGAGAACCGTTGGTGTGCAAGCTGCATGACCCACGCACGACGTACGGACTGTCGCAATGAAAACCAAGGAGAACCGTTGATGAGTGCAATGTCGGTAGAAGGCTTCGCCCGGGAGCGATTCGCAAGCGTCCGTGATCTGTTTACGGCCAACCTTGCTAATGGTACGGATCTGGGCGCGAGCTTCGCTGTCACGATTGAGGGCGAAACCGTAATCGACCTCTGGGGGGGCTGGGCCGACGCGGCGAAAACCCGGCGATGGGAGAAGGATACGATTGCCAACGTCTATTCGACGACCAAGACGATTGTTGCGCTGATCGCCCTAGTCCTTGCGGATCGCGGCGAACTCGACTGGGACGCGCCGGTCGCACGCTACTGGCCGGAGTTCGCCGCTGAGGGAAAGAGCGCTGTGAAAGTCCGACATTTAATGAGTCACATGGCCGGACTGCCGCATTTGCCCAAGGGCATCGCTCTTGACGACGTTTATGACTGGGACAAAATGACGTCGTTGCTGGCTGCCAAGGAACTCGAGTATGCGCCTGGTTCCATTTACTGCTATCACGCCAACACGCAAGGATACTTAATTGGCGAAGTCGTCCGGCGAATTACCGGTCGCGCGATTGGGAAGTTCTTCCGCGAAGAGCTCGCGGAGCCGTTAGGCGCGGATTTTTATATCGGGTTGCCCGCGTCGGAGGACGGCCGCGTTGCGGAACTCATTCCGCCCGCTATGAAGGGACCGCCGCCACCCATGGTGATGAACGAGTTGGTCAAACAGGCGTTCGCAGATCCGGCACGCGATCCGTCGCTTACCCGGTTACGCGCGTGGCGCGGCGCGGAGATGCCCGCCACGAACGGTCACGGCAATGCGCGCGCGATCGCCCGGCTTCACTCGGTCCTAGCCAACGGCGGCGTGGTTGACGGTCGCCGCTTTCTATCGGAGGCCGGCTGCCGCAAGGCGCTCGAACTGCAATTCGAGGGGCTCGAGCTTCATAACGCTGCGCCCATGCGGCAGGGAATGGGATTGTATCTGCTGTCTGCCACCAATATGTTGCCGGGTCCGAATGTGGCCTGGGGTGGTGGCATGGGCGGCTCGTTGGCCGTGATTGATTTCGACCAAAAGGCGACCTTTGCGTACGTCATGAATAAATTGAGATTCGGTAGTTGTATTCGCGGCGCCGCACTGACAAGCGCAGTATGGAGCACGATGGCCAACGACATTTGAGGACGCAATTCCACCTCACGGCGAGGGCTGACTAGTCATGGCGCAACAACGATTCCGCTCTGCGACGATCTATGAGGGCATCGTCCGCATGACGACGCGAAGTTTCCTCTATGCCTTGGGCCAAGACGATGCCGATATCGAGCGGCCGCATATTGCCGTGATTCACACGGGCGGGGAGATGAGTCCGTGCAACACGACTCTCCGGGATCAGGCTCAACATGCGAAGACGGGTATTTATGCCCACGGCGGGACGCCCCACGAATGCCCGGTGGTGTCGGTGTCAGACGGACTGTCGGTGGCTCACTCGGGGATGCGTTTCTCGCTGATCTCGCGGGAACTGATTGCCGACAGCGTCGAGGCAACGGTGCGGGCGCATCAATGGGACGGGATTTTCGGAATCGGCGGATGCGACAAAAATCTCCCGGGTCTCATGATGGGCATGGTGCGTTGTGACATGCCCTCGATATTCTTGTATGGCGGATCAGCGCTCCCGGGTCAGCAGAATGGCCGAGACGTCAATATCGTGGACACCTATGAGTTGATCGGCAAAGTGCTGGCGGGAGAGGCGACGGAAGCGCAGCTGCAGAGCATGGCGCGCTCCTGCCTACCGACCGCCGGTGCGTGTGCCGGTCAGTACACGGCGAACACGATGGGGATGGTATCGGAGGCTCTGGGCCTGGCACTGCTGGGTTCCTCCATGGTGCCCGCTGTTTTTGCTGAACGTGCGCCCGTGGCTCGGCGCGCCGCTCGCGTACTGATGACCGCGGTGATGGGCGACAGTCCGAAGCCGCGCGACATCGTTACCCGTGAGTCCTTGGAGAACGCGTGCGCCATCGTCGCGGCCACGGGCGGCTCAACCAATGCCCCATTGCATATTCCCGCGATCGCGCACGAAGCGGGGATTCGTTTCGACTTGAACGACGTGGCACGAGTCTTGGCGCGCACACCCCTCATTGCGGATTTGAAACCCGGTGGCCGCTATCTGGCGCGCGATGTGTACTACACCGGAGGCGCACCAGTCATTCTCAAAGCCCTCTTGGATGGAGGCTACTTGAACGGCGACTGTGTCACGATCACCGGTCGGGCGCTGTCCGAGGAACTCGCCATGGTCCCAGCAGTGGATGGTGAAGTGGTGCGTGGCTGCGATGCGCCACTCGCGGCCACCGGCGGCGTGATGGTGCTGAAGGGCAATTTGGCCCCCGATGGAGCGCTGTTGAAGGTTGCCGGCTTAAAGAAACTGCAGCATCAGGGTCCGGCGCGAGTCTTCGAATCCGAGGAACGCTGTCTTGAGGCCGTGCGTGTGCAGGCGTACGCGCCCGGCGATGTGATCGTCATCAGAAATGAAGGGCCTCGCGGTGGCCCGGGTATGCGTGAGATGCTGGGAATTACCGCGCTCATCTATGGCCAAGGCAATGGCGAAAAGGTTGCGCTCATCACGGACGGACGCTTCTCGGGCGCGACGCGCGGAATGTGTATTGGCTATGTGGGCCCTGAAGCGGCCAGTGACGGACCGATCGGCCTGTTGCGCGATGGAGACGTGATTACGATCGACGCACGGGCCGAGGCCGGTTCGCTGACCGTCGCGTTGGACGAGACGGAGCTGACCGCACGTCGTGCTGCGCGAGCGCCAAGCGCATCCAAGCCGCTCGGCGGCCTGCTCGAAAAATATGCGGCTACCGTCGGACCCGCTCATCGTGGTGCAGTCACGCATAGCGGGGCCGTCCGCTGGGAGCGCGACTCATGAGCGTAGGCTTCATTGGTCTTGGCGATATGGGCATGCCCATGGCTCGTAGGCTGCTCAGCAGTGGCCAAGAAGTGCTCGCCTGGAATCGCTCGAGCGACAAGCTAACCGCTCTCGCGGCCAACGGCGCAACCCCCGCCGCCTCCCCGGCGGAAGTGATGGACCGCACGGATCTCATCGGTCTGACGAAGCGCGAAAGCACGCAGACATCGTGGCATAGCTCGTGACAAGCCTGCGTTGCGTGAGATGGGATCGGCCAAATTGTCGTAGGATCTTAAGTGGAGGCTGCTAATGAGTGAATCGATCCGCACTGTCGCTGTAGTGGGCACCGGAGTGATTGGGGCAAGCTGGGTCGCGCACTTCCTGGCACATGGGCTTCACGTGGTGGCCACCGATCCCGCACAAGGAGCTGAGGAACGCCTGCGCAATGCAGTCGATTTACATTGGGGCTGGCTTCACGAACACGGCAGAGTGCTTGAAAGATCATATACCGGCTTGCACTTTGACGCGGATCTTGAACGTGCCGTCGGGTGCGAGCAGTTCGTGCAGG
>Ga0137412_10005459_pt1 | contig 10160 bp, 11 predicted proteins | sample CZODoug2_1_16fun_FD_122160 | JGI IMG/M metagenome (GOLD analysis project Ga0137412, IMG submission 122160) | Vadose zone soil fungal communities from Angelo Coast Range Reserve, California, USA - CZODoug2_1_16fungal (Hybrid Assembly) | ecosystem: Environmental > Terrestrial > Soil > Vadose zone... | reverse complement strand
TGGCGCAGCCGCTGCCTGGCGCGACGTCTGGACGGGCTGCCGGACGAGCCGCGCCCGGGCGCGCCGCGCGAGATCAGCGATGCCGCAGTCGAGCGAGTGCTCACGTTGACGCTTGAAAAACGTCCAGCCGACGCCACGCACTGGTCCACGCGCTCGATGGCCCGCCGCTGCGGACTCAGTCAGAGTGCGGTCAGCCGCATCTGGCGCGCCTTTGCGCTCCAGCCGCATCGCGCCGAGACCTTTCAACTTTCCAAGGACCCGCTGTTCATTGAAAAGGTGCGGGATATCGTCGGTCTGTATCTGCACCCGCCGGACAAAGCCTTGGTGTTGTGCGTGGATGAGAAGACCCAGATTCAAGCGCTGGACCGTTCTTAGCCGCTGCTGCCGATGCGTCCCGGGCAGGCCGAGCGGCGCACGCACGACTATGTGCGGCACGGCAGCACCTCGCTGTTCGCGGCGCTGGAGGTGAAAAGCGGACGCGTGGTAAGCGATTTCCACGCCCGGCACCGCTCGGTGGAGTTCCGCAAGTTCCTGGACCGCATCGAAGCCGCGGTTCCCAACGGGCTGGACGTGCATCTGATTTTGGACAACTACGGCACGCATAAAACACCTCTCATTTATCGCTGGCTGACCCGGCATCCGCGTTTTCACGTGCATTTCACGCCGACCAACGCTTCCTGGCTGAATCTGGTGGAGCGCTGGTTCGCCGCCCTGACCGAAAAACAAATCCGGCGGGGCGTGGACCGCTCGACGCGCGAACTGGAACAAGCCATCCGCCACCATATCGAAACCACCAACGCGCGGCCCAAACCTTTCGTTTGGACCAAAACCGCTGATGAAATCCTGGCCTGTGTCGCCCGCTTTTGTAAGCGCATTTCTGACTCAGGACACTGGTGCCGTTCCAATTAATTCCGGATATGAATACGCGGCTCCGCCGCACGCGAACCCGCCAAATGACGCGTGTACACGCAAGAATAGTAGTCGCCCCAACAAGTTGGAACGGGGCTAGTTGCGTGGATGAAGGGGGATCTGGTTGCGTTGGAGGATCGGAGTTTGGGAAGGCACCCAGGTGTTCCAGGAGGGACAGCGTCAGGCAGAAATACGTCTTAAGCCGTGCGCGCGCAGACAGATAATCGATTGCTGGGCTATTTAATCCTGTATAAGTAATGTCCTATCGTGGCTGCAAAAAAGGGGGCTGTGCGAGAGGAGGGAGCCGAGCAAGTCGGGTTTTCGTTGCGGGGAGCGGGCTTGGCGGCGAGTCGTGTGGGTGAGAGCGGGCAGGTCGAAATGGGGAGAGTTGGACAGGGGATTCATTTTCAAGTAGCACCAGGCATATTCGATCGGGTTCAAGTCGGGTGCGTAGGCGGGCAGGAAATAAGCCTGTGGTAGGAGCGCGAGGCTGGGAATTGCGCGGTCCGACGAGCGCGATGCGCATTCAGCCGATCCCACAGCAGCCACGGCCCGTTCAGTTCGGGGTCCAAATGACGCAAGAAGGAGATGACCTGCTGGGTGCGGATGTCGGCGTTGGAATGGAGGCGGAAATAAAACTGGCGCCCGCGGCCGAGCAGACACAGGACGGCGATCACGGAGACCTTCTGCTGATGCTCGCCGCGTTGCAACAACAGCGGTGTTTGCCCCCGCGGCGGCCAACTGCGGCGCACCAACGGGGCCATCAGAAAGCCGCTTTCATCGAGAAACACCAGCCAGGCGTTCAGGCGACGGGCTTTTTTTAAATAGCACTTCAGGTACGGTGCATCCAACGGCGAACGGCTTTTTCATCACGCTCGATGGCACGGCGCTTGTGTTTTTGGGGACTCCAGCCCAAGGAATGCAGAAGGCGACAGACATGATCGGGGTGATAGTGCACCTGGAAACGGCGAGCAATCCACTGCGCCACGCGAGGACAGGTCCACAGCTCAGTTTCAAACCCGGCGGCCTGAGCCCCGCGAAGCAGATCTTTTTCTAACCGGCGCCGATTCACGGCGCTCAATCGCTGCGGGCGCCCGGGAGCCGGGCGAGCGGCCAGAGCGCGAGTTCCCCGTCCGTGCACAGACGCTTTCCAACGCCGCACAATGCGTCGGTCCACATCGACCCGGCGGGCTACTTCGACTGGGCTCAAGCCCTCTCGAAGCAAGGCCAGACCGCGAAACCGTCGCCGTTCCAATTCTTGGGGACTCTCGGAAGGTCGCATCGATTCCTCTCTGAGTTTACTATAGATATTAATTATGTAGGAGCTAATAAACGAGTGGAGTGGAAGGACCGGGTCGCGCTGAAGAAACCCGGACGCGCAGGACGCAAGTCACGTCTGAGCGCCGACAGGTGGCGGCGCTTTAGACAAGAACTGGAACAAGGTTCAGAAGGGCTCGGATGCGACACCCGTGGGAACTCGATCGACTCCTGTCCTATGCGCCGGGACTGAACTCAGTTGAATATTTCTGGGGGCGTTTGAAGCGCTGGGTGCTGACGAATTATCGCCCACAAACATCAAGCCAGCCGGTACGCAAAAGCTGCTCTGCCTATCGCCTGCAGGCCGGTCTCAGGCGTAGTTTCAACTGATCATTGCTGGGCGCTACACTCTTCCCTCCGGCACACTACTTTATTTGTTGCGCTACCATTGGAAACTGCTTTCCCTCTCGCAGGCAGGAGTAACTATCTGCGGAATCTGTCACTTCCTTTTTGTCGAGGCTTGTTGCACTGTCAGTGTCGAATGCCTCCACGGTAGACGGCGCATCTGCAGATGGCAGGAAACTCGAAAGTAGAAGATTCCATGTATATTCAACTATTCGCTAAAAGAAGAATCAATTCCAAGAGCACAGGAGCAACGACATTGAAAATGCGAAGGGAAATAGATTCACTTGGCACCCGCGAAGTGCCCTCCAGCGCGTACTACGGCATTCAGACGCAACGGGCCATCGATAACTTTCCCATCAGCGGCTATCGCGCACACTCTCAATTGGTTCGGGCGATAGGGATGATCAAGAAGGCCGCCGCAATGGCGAACCGCGAACTAAAACTGGTGGACGCGAAACGCGCCGGCGCCATCGCGAAAGCTGCGGACGAGGTAATCGCCGGCAAGTGGAACGGACAATTTGTGGTGGATGTCTATCAGGCAGGCGCTGGCGTATCGTTTCACATGAACGCTAATGAAGTCATCGCCAATCGTGCCATTGAGATCCTAGGCGGAAAACGCGGGGACTACGACATCTGCCACCCAAACGATCACGTCAACTTTGGGCAGTCCACTAACGATGTTTTTCCCACTGCGATGCGGCTAGCCGCATTATTCTTATCTGATGAAGTACTTAATTCCCTCGCGACGCTGGAACAATCCTTCGCGAGAAAAGGGAAAGCCTTTGACCATATCCTAAAGTCCGGGCGCACGCACATGATGGATGCGGTGCCAATTCGGCTGGGACAGGAATTCTCGGCCTACGCCACGGCGATGCAGCGTTGCGGGGTGGTGTTGAGGCAGGCCCAAACATTCCTCAGCGAAGTCGGGCTGGGAGGTTCAGCGGTAGGAACCGGAGTCAATACGCATCCGAAGTATCAAAAGCTCGTCGTAAAGCTCTTGGGCAAGATTTGTGGTCGCGCGCTGAAGCCGGCCGGAGACTTGCGTTATGCAATGCAATCCAATCTCGCCATGAGTGTCGCTTCCGCCGCGCTGCGCAATCTCGCGCTCGAACTGATCCGAATCACGAATGACCTGCGTCTGCTCTCCAGCGGTCCAAACACCGGTCTTGCGGAGATCGCTCTGCCCGCGCTGCAGCCGGGCTCATCGATTATGCCGGGAAAAGTCAACCCTGTTATGGCCGAATTGACCGCCATGGTGGGGTTCCAGGCAGTTGCGGCGGACATGGCGACAGCCATGGCAGTGCAGGCGGGCCAACTCGAATTGAATGTCATGATGCCGGCGATGGCTTGGAATGTGCTCCACTCCGCTGAGATTCTGAAAAACACGATGCGCGTGCTGGCAACCAAGTGCGTGGATGGTATCGTGGCTAACGAGGAGCGCTGCCGCTATTACGCGAATGCGACGATTTCGATTGCGGCGGCTTTGAACCCGTATATTGGATACGCTGCCGCAGCGGAGATCGCGAAGGAGAGCATTAAGACAGGCCGAACAGTGACTGAGATTGCTCTAGAACGCAAACTGATCGACGAAAAGACGATGCGGGAAATACTCGACCCCCTGCGCATGACGGAACCCGCACCGCCGCTAGAAAAGGCGCACAAGAAAGCCTCAAAAAAGGTTGTTAGCTAGCGGGAGGCCATTTTTCCAGAAGCTTCTCCTTGCGATAAATCAGGGCATTGATGTTTGACGTGGCAAGCTCGAACCCATGTCCATGCGTGATGGCATCGGTCGGGCACGCCTCGACGCAATACCCGCAGAAGATGCACCGACTATAATCGATGTTGTAAACGCTCGCGTAGCGCTCACCGGCGGAGATACGCTGTGCGTCGGTGTTTTCCGCAGCCTCAATGTAGATGCAGCGCGCCGGGCAAGCCGCCGAACACAAAAAGCAGCCCACGCACTTTTCCAGCCCGTTTTCGTCCCGATGCAGAACGTGAATCCCGCGATACCGAGCCTGGAAGTGGACAGGCTCTTCGGGATAATTCTCCGTGACGGTTTTCCGCAGCATGTTGCGGAATGTCACGCTGAAACCCTTTACCAAAGTGATGATTGTTTCGCCGGCTTCTTTTATCATCGAGGACATCGATTTTCAGTCTAGCAAAGACCCGGATGCCCGGCAAATCGGGGCGACTTGATGGATATCCCAAACCGCGCTGCGACGGTCACGACTCGTGCAGGTGAGCCTGGCCGCCGGTCAACGCAGCGGCAATCTGCTTGCCGTGGAAGCGCCCATTTTCAATGAAGATTTCACTCGTATGGTTTCCGCCGATCACGACTCCCGCCAGAAATATGCCCGGCACATTGCTCTCGTGCGTTTGCGGATGCATCGTTGGTTTGTTCGTCGAGGGATCCAGCGAGATGCCTAGGGAGCGCAAAAATTCGAAGTCCGGATGGTAGCCCGTCAGCGCAAAAACCTGAACGGCCGGCACAGAATACTCGCCCGCGTGATTCGAGACCCAGACGTGTCCGGCTTCGATGCGCTTCACCTTGGTTTCGAAAAGCGCGCGAATTTGGCCGGCCTTAATGCGGTTTTCGATGTCTGGCCGCACCCAATACTTGATTGTGGAGCCAAGTTCGGCGCGGCGATGCACGAGAGTCACACGCGCGCCTGACCGGTAGAGATCGAGCGCGGCTTCGGCGGCGGAATTTTTCCCTCCGATAACCACAACGTCCTGCTGCCAGAAGGGGTGTGGCTCGGAGTAGTAATGGGAGACATGCGGCAAATCCTCGCCAGGCACTCCAACTCGGTTCGGAAGGTCGTAGTACCCGGTGGCGACCACAATCTTCTTGGCGTCAAATTCCGCCTCAATTCCCTGCTGGTCGCGAGTATGCACGCGAAAACGGCCGTCGCTGCCTTCCACTTTCTCGACTCGCTGGCCCAATCGCAGTTCCAGCGCATAGTGCTCCGCGCACTTGCGGTAATACTTGAGCGCCTCGGCGCGGGTAGGCTTTTCCGACGGACTTGTAAGCGGCAGATCGCCGATCTCGAGCAGTTCCGGCGTGGTGAAGAAGACCATATTGACCGGATAGTGGAAGAGCGAGTTGCAAAGGCAGCCTTTGTCGATCACCAGAGGGCGCAGGCCCGCGCGTTTGGCCTCGATGGCGCACGCCAAGCCTGTGGGGCCCGCTCCGATGCAAATCAGATCAAATGCTTTCACGAAAGTAGTTTGCCTTGCGAAAAGCGCATTTGCAACCGGACGGAGCAGCACCCGTTCATCCAGCGCTCACGTTCTTGTAACCAAATTTTTATATTCTGAGCGTATAATCCTGGGTTGATAAGAGGTCAATTTGATAGACGAATCCTTGACGGACACGGAATCTATCTCCTTCGAACCGGTTGAACTGTCTTCTGAGACACCGCAACTGCTCGAACCCGCGCGCGCCTACCCGGGTGCGCTGATCGTGGTGGAAGGCATAGACGGCTCTGGAAAGAGCACGCAACTCTACTTGCTCAAACGGTGGCTCGAAATTGGCGGGTATCGACTGCATTTCACGGAGTGGAATTCTTCTCCGCTCGTGAAATCGGCGACGCGGCGCGGAAAGCAGCGCCGTCTGCTGACGCCCACGACGTTTTCTCTCCTGCACGCCGCGGATTTCGCGGATCGGTGCGAACGCCAGATACTCCCCCTGCTTCACAGCGGATACCTCGTGCTTGCCGACCGGTACATCTACACCGCGTTTGCGCGCGATGTGGCGCGCAACTGCTCGCAACGCTGGCTCCGAAATCTATATCGATTTGCGCCCGTTCCGGACATCACCTTTTATTTTCGTGCTCCCCTCGACGTCGCTGTCAACCGCATCATGAGCGGCCGGCCGAAATTGAAATATTATGAAGCCGGCATGGACCTCAATCTCTCCCTCGACCGCGCCGAAAGTTTTCGCATTTTTCAGGGACGTATCCTGGCGCAATACGACGAAATGATAGAATCGGACAAGTTTGTGGTGATGGACGGAACGCTGCCTGTGAACAAACTTCAAATGCAAATGCGCCACATTGTGAAATCGCGCATCGATCTGTCACGCTTTGCCCCCAAGAAAGCCTCGCGGAGGCCTCGATGAAAAAATCGCGGCCGGACCGCAACAATGGCGGTCCCAGGCAGAATTCCTCGCCTTCGGGGGCATCTCCTCGAAATTACGGGCTTCCCCTTCCCGGCGTAAACGATGAAGAATTCGGCGGTTCCCTGATCGTAATTGAAGGCATGGACGGTTCCGGCCGCTCCACCCAGATCTCGCTGCTGACCGAATGGCTCGAGTCGGAAGGTTTCGCGGTCCAGACGATGGGCCTGCGCCGTTCGGGCCTGGTGGCGAAAGATATTGACGCGCTGCTCGCCGAGAATACGATCACCCGCATGACTCTCACGCTGATGTACGCGACCGATTTCTACGATCAACTCGAGCATCGCATCATCCCGGCTTTGCGCTCCGACTTCGTTGTTCTCGCCGACCGTTATTTCTACACACTCATCGCCCGCGCGGCCGCTCGTGGGATCCAGCGCGACTATTTACATGGCCTGTATGAAATGGCCCTGCGCCCCGACCTCACGTTTTGGCTGAACGTCCGGCCCGAAGCCGCCTTCGAGCGGGAGTTTCGCAAGTCCCATACCATCAGCTACTGGGAATCGGGCCGCGACATGTCCCTCTCCAACGATTTGTTTCAATCTTTCATCATGTATCAGGCCAAGATGAAAAAAGAGTTCGAGGCGCTTGCTGAAAAACAAGGCTTCATCGCGATGGATGGCGAGGCCAGCGTGGCCACCGTGAACGCGGAGCTGCGCAAGCGCATTGCCGCCCATCTCGGCATCCAGCGGACTCAGTACAGGCCCTCCGCTGCGCTGGCTTCCCTGTGGCGTTGAAACTTGCCAAACCCTTGTTTTTAGCCGCGATTGATGCCGGCTCGAACGCGTTCCGGCTGATTATCGCCCGGGTACGCTCTTCGGACGATTGGCAGATTATCGAATCCTTTCGCGCGCCCGTGCGCCTGGGCCACTCGGCCTTCACGACCGGAAAATTCGATCGCAAGACGCTGCGTGATGCCACCAACGCTTTCCGCCAGTTTCGCCACGTGATGGACCGGCACGGCGTGGCGGCGTATCGCGCCGTCGCCACCAGCGCCGCGCGCGAGGCCCGCAATAGCCACGTTCTTGTCGAGCGTTTACGCCACCAGGCAAAAATCAATCTCGAAATCATTTCGGGGGAGGAGGAGGCCCGCCTCGTCCGCGTGGCCACACTCCGAGCGCTGCGAAATCTGGACCCTCCCCGATTCATTCTCGATCTCGGCGGCGGCAGCCTGGAACTCAGTGAGCTGCGCCGAGGTGTCCTGCAAAGAAGCATCGGCCTGCCGCTCGGAACCGTCCGCCTGATGGAGGCATTTCATGTCCAGGGCGCCATTCACGAATATACGGCGGACGATATAAGACTTCATGTTCTCTCGGTCTTGCAGAGCGCGCTTCCGAACCGTCCCCGGCCCACAACAGCCCTGACCGTCGCCTGTGGCGGCAATGCGGAGACTCTCGCCACGCTGGCGCCCGGTCCCAGATTCGGCGGCCTGGGAACGCTCAACGCGAGGCTATTGCGGGAGCGCCTCCTGCAAATCTTGCGCCTTGACGTGGAAAGCAGGATGAGATCCTTCGCTGTGCGCCGCGACCGCGCAGAGGTTATGGGCGTCGCCGCCATCGTTCTGGTCACCGTCGCCAGGTGGTTGCGTTTTCGCTCCATGATTGCGCCACGCGTGGGTGTTCGTGAAGGCTTGCTCAACGAACTCGCCGCCGCGGAAATGACGCTTCCGGAGGCCACGGACGAACAGCGGAAGGAAGCCCAAATCATGATCGCCGGCGCGGAGTCCTTCGCCTGCCGCGTGCATTGCAACCTGAAACATGGAGAACAGGTTCGCAGGCTCGCACTGCAACTTTTTGACCAGTTTTGGCCCTACCATCACATGGATTTCGAATTGAGGACGGTCCTCGAAGCGGGAGCGACCCTGCACGACTCCGGGCATCTCATCCACCGCAAGGCTCACCACCGTCATGGCGAGTACCTCGTGCGCAATGCAAAAATCTCAGGCTTGCGGGGATGGGCAAAAAACATGACGGGTTGTCTCGTGCGCTACCACAACGGGAAGTCGGAGCCTAGCGCGACGCACAAACTCTATGCCTCGCTCGACCGCAGCCATCGCAAGCAGGCGCGCATCCTGGCCGGCATGCTTAGGCTTGCCGAGCGCCTTGAAAGCGATCACCACCAGGCCATTGCGGGGCTGACCGTCGAGGGCGGCCCGCACGACGTCAGGGTCCACGTGGAATTGCGGGATGGATCGCGCCTGAATCTTGCGGGCATCGAACGCAAAGCGCGCCTGCTCGAACGCGAACTGAATTTGCGCTTGTCCTTCCAGCGCGTCTTGGTCGTACAGAAAGCGAGGGTTGCCTGATGATGCGCCTCTACCTTGTACGCCACGGCGTCGCGGTGGACCGTGAAGATCCCGATTGCCCCCCGGACACCGAACGCCCCCTCACGCCGAAGGGCATGAAAAAGACGCACGACGCCGCTCTCGGATTGTTTGCGCTCGGCGTAAAACCCGATGCCATCCTGACCAGCCCTTGGCTGCGGTCGGTGCAAACCGCAGAAATCTTCTGCGAAGTGATCGGTTTCTCCTCGAGCAAGATCGTCCGCGCCGACTCTCTCAAAGGAACCAGCACTCCGGCGGAATTGCTTCGCGATCTGGCAAAATTAAAGGCCAAGGAGGTCATGTGCTTCGGCCACGAGCCCCATCTCCACCTCGTTATCGGCCAGATCCTCCACACCGGTGCCCGAATCACGGAGCTAAAAAAAGCAGGCGTAGCCTGCCTGGATCTAGAACGAATTTCGCCCCCGCAAGGCCAACTCGTCGCCCTGTATCCACCAAAAACTCTCCGCCTCCTGGCCAAGTAACCGTTATCGAGCCTAATAGCAATGCAACTAAATAAGACCTTCCCGGATGGTTTGGTGGCGCCGGCGTCCCGCTCGTCCTGACGAAGGAAGGGCCGGCGTTTTTCTGCCCACAGAGTATTTACGCCCGCGCCTCCAACAACATCTTCAATTCAGAAACAAATCGCTCCAGCTCCCCAACCCGCTCCACAGTCGCCTCCACCCGCAATTTTTTCCACACAAACCAAGACTTTCCCGCGTCCGCAATGCGCACCGTCAGATTCCCATCCAGCAAGACACAAGGTTCGCCAAACAACCGGAACCCTGTTCCCGGAAGTGCCTCCAATAATGCAGCGCAACTCCCCTTCCGAACACCAACTGCATTCGCATACAGCGGAAACGCAACAACAGAAAATCCCGCCGCCACCACCCGCTCCAATATCGCAACCTGTTGCTCCGTAAGTTCATTCATGAATTTCCAATTTCAAATACTCGAAAAAGGCAGTCCGTTGCACTCACGTTTGCCCGCTCTTTTTTCAAATTTCAATTTTCAAATCGCCCAAAAAAATGTAGGGGCACGGCATGCCGTGCCCCCACTGACAAAACAAAATATTCGCATGATTCTCAGTCC
>Ga0137412_10005458_pt1 | contig 10164 bp, 11 predicted proteins | sample CZODoug2_1_16fun_FD_122160 | JGI IMG/M metagenome (GOLD analysis project Ga0137412, IMG submission 122160) | Vadose zone soil fungal communities from Angelo Coast Range Reserve, California, USA - CZODoug2_1_16fungal (Hybrid Assembly) | ecosystem: Environmental > Terrestrial > Soil > Vadose zone... | reverse complement strand
TACCTCAAAAGAGGGGGTCGGCACGGTGACCGCGTACGGCCCCCCGGCGTCGCACCACCTGCGCTGGCTGGCTGCGGCCAATGGACTGCTGGACATCCCCGAGGACGTCGAAGAGGTGTCCGCAGGAACCCGGCTGCAAGTCTGGGATCTGACGTAAGGACGCCGTGCCGCTCCGTAAGATAGCCGCGTGGCACGACGCCCCGGCCTTAGCGGCCCGCAGCACATGCTCGAGTTGGTGCGCTCCACCGTTCCGCCGATACATCCGGCCGGGCGGCCGTTCATCGCCGCGGGTCTGGCCGTCGGTGCCGTCGGCTACCGCTACCGGTGGCTGCGCCGCGCGGGCCTGCTGGCGGCGGGTGCCTGCGCGGGATTCTTCCGACATCCCCCGCGGGTTCCACCGACCCGGCCCGGTGCCATCGTCGCGCCCGCCGACGGCCTGATCTGCGTGATCGACTCCGCGGCCCCGCCGGCCGAACTCAGCATGGGTGACGCACCGCTGCCCCGGGTCAGCATCTTCCTGTCGGTGTTCGACGCGCACGTGCAACGGGCCCCGGTGAGCGGCGAGGTGATCGCCGTGCAACACCGGCCCGGCCGCTTCGGGTCAGCCGATCTGCCGGCGGCGAGCGACGACAACGAGCGCACCAGCGTGCGCATTCGCAGCGCAAGCGGCGCCGAGGTCTTTGAGGTCATAGCCGTACAGATCGCGGGCCTCGTGGCGCGCCGCATCGTGTGCGACGTGCATGCTGGCGACAAGCTGTCGATCGGCGACACCTACGGCCTGATCCGGTTCGGCTCCCGGCTGGACACCTACCTGCCGCCGGGCTGCGAACCGATTGTCAAGGTCGGCCAGCGCGCGATCGCCGGCGAGACTGTACTGGCGGAACTGCCATGATCGCCAAGCCGCGGGACAGGCGAACCGCAAGCCTGCAACTCCTGCCCAGCGCGATGACGGTGCTGTCCATCTGCGCGGGAATGACGTCGATCAAGTTCGCCCTCGAGCACAAGCCGATACCCGCGATGGCGCTGATCGCCGTGGCGGCGATCCTGTACGCACTGGACGGCCGGGTGGCCCGGATTCTGGGCGCCCAGTCGCGGCTCGGCGCCGAGATCGACTCCCTGGCCGACGCGGTGAACTTCGGGGTGACACCGGCGCTGGTGCTCTACCTGACGCTGCTGTCGAAGTGGCCGGTCGGTTGGCCGGTGGTGCTGTTCTACGCGGTGTGCGTCGTGCTACGACTGGCCCGATACAACGCGCTGCAGGACGACGGAGCACAGCCCGCCTACGCCTCTGAGTTCTTCGTCGGGATGCCCGCGCCGGCGGGCGCGATGTCCATGATCGGCCTTGTTGGCCTCAAATTGCAGTTCGGTGAGGGCTGGTGGACCTCGGTGTGGTTCCTCGCCTTCTGGGTGACCGGGACGTCGATCCTCATGGTGAGCGCGATCCCGATGAAGAAGATGCACACCGTGGCGATTCCGCCGAATCTCGCTGCCCCACTGTTGGCCGTGGTGGCGCTTGTCGCGGCCGCCGCCGTCCTGGCGCCCTACATCCTGATCTGGGTGATCATCATCTCCTACGTGTGCCACATCCCGTTTGCGGTGCGCAGCAAGCGCTGGCTGGCCAAACACCCAGAGGTGTGGGACGACAAACCCAAGCAACGGCGCGCCGTACGGCGCGCGGACCGCCGAGCGCAACCCCACCGCCGGTCGATGGCGCGGCTGGGGCTGCGCAAGCCGGGCGGACGGCTTTGACTCGCCCTCGCCTCACGCTCACCGCTCGACTGAACACCTCGGCCGTCGACTCACGCCGCGGGGTCATCCGGATGCACCCGAGCGCCGTTGCCGCCCTTGGCATCCGGGAGTGGGACGCGGTGTCGCTGACCGGCTCGCGGACCACTGCGGCGGTAGCGGGCATGGCCGGCCTGGACACCCCGGTCGGCATCGTGTTGCTCGACGACGTGACGCTGTCCAACGCCGGGCTGCGAGAGGGCACCGAGGTGATCGTCAGCTCGGTCATCGTCTACGGCGCGCGATCGGTGACCCTGAGCGGCTCGGCGCTGGCCAGCCAGTCGGTTTCGCCGGTCACCCTGCGGCAGGCCCTGCTCGGCAAGGTGATGACCGTCGGCGATGCGGTGTCGCTGCTGCCCCGCGACCTGGGTCCGGGGACATCGGCCCCTGCCGGCAGCCGGGCGGCTGCCACTACGTTGGCATCGGCGGTCGGGATCAGCTGGACATCGGAGCTGCTGACCGTGACCGGCGTCGACCCCGATGGTCCGGTCAGCGTGCAGCCGAACTCGTCGGTGACGTGGGGAGCCGGAGTGGCATTCGGCGCCGGGACATCCGCAACGGAATCCGTCAGCCTCAACCCCCGGGTCACCCCGGCGATCCAGGTCGAGGAGCTCAAGGGCTCGCAGCCCCAGGCCGCCAAGCTCACCGAGTGGCTCAAGCTTGCCCTCGACGAGCAGCACCTGCTGAAGACCCTGGGCGCCGGCACCAACCTCGGCGTGCTGGTCTCGGGCCCGGCCGGCGTCGGCAAGGTGACGCTGGTGCGTGCGGTGTGCGCGGGCCGCAGGATGGTGGAGCTCGACGGCCCGGAGGTCGGCGCGCTGGCCGCCGACGACCGGCTCAAAACGGTGGCCTCGGCGGTCAAGACGGTTCGCGACGGCGGCGGGGTGCTGCTGATCAGCGATGTCGATGCGTTGCTGCCGGCCACCGCCGAGCCGGTGGCTTCGCTGATACTTGCCGAGTTGCGCACGGCGGTCGCCACCGACGGCGTGGCGCTGATCGCCACCTCGGCGCGGCCCGACCAGCTCGATGCCCGGCTGCGCGCACCCGAGCTGTGTGACCGAGAGCTGGGTCTGCCGCTGCCCGACGGGGCTACTCGCAAGGCGCTGCTGGAGGCGCTACTGAAATCGGTGCCGAACAGCGACCTCGATCTCGACGAGATCGCCGGCCGCACACCGGGTTTCGTCGTCGCCGACCTCGCTGCGCTAATGCGCGAGGCGGCGCTGCGGGCCGCGTCGCGCGCCAGCGCCGACGGCCAACCGCCGAAGCTGAACCAGGACGACCTCGTCGGTGCACTCAGCGTCATCCGGCCACTGTCCCGCTCGGGCAGCGAAGAGATCACAGTCGGCAGTGTCACGCTCAACGACGTCGGGGACATGGCCGAGGCCAAACAGGCGCTGACCGAGGCGGTGCTGTGGCCGTTGCAGCACCCGGACACCTTCGCCCGGCTGGGCGTCGACCCGCCGCGCGGGGTGTTGCTGTACGGACCGCCAGGGTGCGGCAAGACCTATGTGGTCCGCGCGCTGGCCAGCACCGGACAGCTCAGCGTGCTCGCCGTCAAGGGCTCCGAGCTGATGGACAAGTGGGTGGGCAGTAGCGAGCGAGCTGTTCGTGAATTGTTTAGAAGGGCCCGCGATTCCGCGCCGTCGCTGGTGTTTCTCGATGAGGTGGACGCGCTGGCGCCCCGCCGCGGCCAGAGCTTCGACTCGGGCGTGACCGATCGGGTGGTGGCCGCGCTGCTGACCGAACTCGACGGCGTCGACCCGCTGCGCGACGTCGTCGTGCTGGGCGCCACCAACCGGCCCGATCTGATCGACCCGGCGCTGCTGCGGCCCGGCCGGCTGGAACGGCTGGTGTTCGTCGAACCACCCGACGCCGACGCCCGCCGCGAAATCCTGCGCGCGGCGGGCAAGTCGGTCCCGCTCAGTGACGACGTCGACCTCGACGAGGTGGCAGCTGAACTCAACGGGTACAGCGCGGCCGACTGCGTGGCGCTGCTGCGCGAAGCCGCGCTCACCGCGATGCGCCGTTCCATCGATGCCGCCGACGTCACCGCTGCCGACCTCGAGGCGGCCCGCAAGGCCGTGCGTCCCTCCCTGGACCCCTACCAGGTGGAGTCGTTACGCGCCTTCGCGCAAGCCCTTTAGTGGGCCTCCTAGCAGCGCCCGCGCCGCCGTCGCGACGTCGGACTCCAGCCAGTCGGGCATCCGATCGTCGTACGCATGTCGCCGCACCACCGCGTAGGGCAGGTCCGCCACGGCCCTGTTCACGGCATCGAGCGCCCGCGGATCGCTACTGCCGTAGAGCTCTTCGGCCAACTCGCGGACCCGCTCGCGCAGCGGCGCGTTCATCGCGGCAAGGGTCTGTTGAAACGCCGCATCGGGTTGGCCGTCGACCAGATCGCCCGGCCGGATGGTGAGCAGCAGCCGCGCGTCGTCGGGAAGCTCACGCGCGAAGCTGATCGCCGCGACGGCCATGGCTACGCCGGTTTCTAAGGCGGTATCCAAGGCCGTGCCCGCCGCGGCCGCGAGCGCACGCGACTGAAACCGCTCGAGCGCGCGAAGCCAGGCGGCCGTCACCACACCGTCGCGATTGCCGAATCGGTGATACAGCGTTCCGGCCGGCGCGCCGCTGGCCTTGGCAATCGCGGCGACACTCGCCGCCCGCGGCCCGTGCGCGAGCACCAGGCCCCGAGTTGCGTCCAGGATCACATCGGTTCCGTGCTTCCGCGGAGGTGCCACGATCTAGTACGATCCTTTCATATGAAACGATTACCCTATATCGATGAGCATGCTATCTCGGTCCACGCATCGGCGGCGGAAACCTGGTCGGCGCTGCTGAGGAAGATGTGCCGCGATCCCGACGACCCGACCACTGTCCCGCTGGGCTTCAAACTCGAGGAGGTAACAGCGCCGCGACGGCTGGCGCTGAAGGGTCGGCACCCGTTCGCCGTCTACCGCCTGGTCTTCGAGTTGGATCCCGAGCGCGACGGTGTCCGGCTGCGGGCGCTGACTTTTGCCGACTTTCCGGGTGTGCACGGCAAGGTGTATCGCGCGCTCGTCATCGGAACCGGTGCACACCGGATCGTGGTGCGCCATATGCTCAAACACATTGCGGCTACGGCGCTCGAAGGGCGGGCACAGACCGGCGAGACCGAGGCTGATTACACCGACGCCTTCGAAGTCCCAATCCTTGACGGCGACTTGCGCACTGCCGAACAAGCGTTCCGCGATGCGCTGGGGGATGAACCGCGCGCACTCGGAAGCCTTGTCTTGTGGATCCACCGTCACGTGCTGAGATTTCGCCTGGGTACGTACTCCTCGCCTGATCACATAATCGGCTGGCCGATCGTGCGTTCGGATCACGATGAGATCGTGCTGAAGACGCACGGGCCGCTCATGCGCGGGCAATTGACGCTGCGACGCGAGGGCGGTCGGCGCGCCATACTTACTACTCGCCTGCATTATTGCCACAAAAAAGCCGCCCGAACGGTCTGGGCCTTGGTCGGTCCACTACATCGGGCGGTGGCACCGCGGCTGATGGAACGCAGCGCACGTCGTGGCCTCACCCAAATTTCGGCAAGGTAGTAGCGGTGCCATGATCCCCGGGCTGACTTGGGGAGCCAGGCCGTCGGAACGGACGGCCAAGCTGGCGTGCGACGCGCTCTTCCCGGGCGCACGCGTCCAAGCCGATCGTGCGATCAGCATCGACGCGCGGCCAGCGATCGTGTTCTCCTGGTTGTGCCAGCTGCGCGTCGCACCCTACAGCTACGATCTCCTCGACAATTTCGGCCGCCGCAGTCCCAGGGAGCGCGACCCCGAACTGCTTCACCTCGAGGTTGGCCAGCGGTTCATGACGGTGTTCGCGCTGCAGTCGTTCGTCGGCGGGGAGCAGATCACCTTGCGCTCGAAAGGCGTCGCAGTGACGTACGCGGTGCGGACTGAGCGCGCGGGCTCACGACTGCACGTGCGCGTGTTGTTCGGAGGGCCTTGGGTGTCCGCTCGCCTGCTCGCGTTGGGAGACCTGGTGATGATGCGGAAGCAGCTGCTCACCCTCAAGTCGCTGGCCGAGCAGGAAGCCGCCTTCGCAGGTTGATCATTCCGACAACTGAAACTCGATCATTGCCGCGAGCGAGTCCACGGCCTCGAGCAGTGCGGCCAGCCGATCGGCGGCCGACGGCGCCGACAGCACGGCGTAGCGGTCGGCCGGGCCAATCGGTACTCGAGATGTCAACGTATACAACAGCTTTCCGTTATCATCTGCGGTCTCCGGCTGATAGCCCAGCAGCACGTCGCGACCCGGCAATTCGGCTCCGCGGGCGGCCGCGATCCGCTCGAACAGTGCCATCACCCGGTCTTCGACGTCACGCAACTGGGCATTGGTCACCGGCACCCCCGGCTCGTCGGGCCACGGCCTTACCGTGGCCCGCGGGTAAGGATCGTCGGGCAGCCACTCGTTGACGCGAATCCGCTCGCCCATCTCGCAGCGCAGCGCATACCGGCCCGCGCCGGCATCGAGGCAGTCGGCGATCCTGGCCAGCGCACCGACATCGTGGCGCACATCGCCGCCACCGACCTCACGGCCACGCGAGATCAGCACAACGCCGAAGCACCGATCCTCGCTGTCCAGGCAGTCGCGCACCATTGCGGCGTAGCGCGGCTCGAAAATACGCAGCGGCAGCTCTTCACCGGGCAGCAGCGCCGACTCGAGCGGGAACATCGCCAGCGCAGTGGATTCGGGAGGCGCCACGACTAGATCTCCAGCTCGCCGACGAGCGCGTCGACAACCGCGCGCAGGTCGCCGTCGTGCTCCTCGGCCACCCGCCGTTGCCGCTGGTATGACGCGCCGTAGCGGTAAATGTCGGCGACCGCGGCGAGTTCGTCGGCGCAATGCAGCGACTTCGCGAGCGGCTCCAGCCGGGTCAGCATGTCGTCGAGATCCTCGGTGACCAGCCGCTCGTTACTGTCGGCGTCCAAGATGATCACCGCGTCAAGGCCATACCGAGCGGCACGCCACTTGTTTTCCTGGACATGCCAGGGCGGCATGATCGGCAGCGACTCGCCGGCGTCGAGCCGGCGGTCCAGATCCACGACCAGGCAATGCGTCAGGGCGACCAGCGCGCCCAGCTCACGCAGGTTGGACACGCCGTCGCAGATCCGTACCTCGAGGGTGCCCAGATGCGGTGACGGCCTTATGTCCCAACGGATTTCGTCCATATGGTCGATGATGCCGGTCTTCTTCTGGTCGTAAACGAAGCCTTCGAACTCCGCCCAGGTCTGAAAATGAAACGGCAGCCCGGCGGTAGGCAACTGCTGAAACATCATCGCGCGATTGCTCGCGTATCCGGTGTCCTCCCCGGCCCACCACGGCGACGACGCCGACAGCGCCAGCAGGTGCGGGTAATAGTTGAGCAGCGACGTCATGATGGGCATCACCTTGTTGGCCGACGAGATCCCGACGTGCACGTGCACGCCCCAGATCAGCATCTGCCGGCCCCACCACTGGGTGCGCTTGATCAGCTCGGCGTAGCGAGGCGCGTCGGTGAGCTCCTGTGTGGACCACTTGGCGAATGGGTGCGTGCCGGCGCAGAACAGCTCCATGCCGCGATCCCGCACGATCCGGCGGGCGGGGCCCAACGTTTCGCGCAGGTCCTCCATCGCCTGTGCGGCGCATTCACAGATGCCGCTGACGACCTCGACGGTGTTGCGCAGCAATTCCTTGTGCACGCGCGGGTTTTGGCCGATCTCGGCGATGACCGCGGGAGCCTCGTTGCTCAGGTCTCGGGTCTGCGCGTCGACGAGCGCGAACTCCCACTCCACGCCGACGGTCGGCCGCGGTGAGCGGGCGAAGTCGATGTGGGCACTCGCCCTGTTGACCCCCGGGCTAGCCGGACCCGATGACACCGCACGCCACCCGCTTGCCGGAGTCACCGGTGCTCATGGTGGTTTCGTCGGGCCCCGGCGTCCCGTTGAGCTGGGTGTAGCGCTCCGGCGGGATATTGGCGAAGTTGTCCGCGCCCGAGTGAATCATGATCGCCGTCTTTGAACCGGCCAACAGGTCTTCCATGGTGAAGGCGTCCGTCGTGGTCACCAGCATCCCGGAGCCGTCCCTGCGCACCTGCAGCGACGTCAGGTCGCCGCTGGCGTGCCCGCTATGCCCCGGCACCTGGAAGTGCCCCCCGGCCGACAGGAAATCGCCGGGCGCGCCACCGGTTGGTGCGACGGAGTTGGGTTCACACTTGCCCACCTTGTGAAGGTGGACCCCGTGGAAGCCCGGCGCCAGCACGCCGACGCTGGTCGTCTGGAGCGTGATGGTCGCGAAACCGTTGGCGAATTCGAACTTCGCGGTCGCGACCTGAGCACCGTCGGGCCCCTTCAAGACGGTGGTCAAGCTCTCCGATGCCACCGGTCCCTCATGACCCGAGATGCTTGACGGCGCAGGTGATCCCGTCCAGACCGGCGGCGTGGTACCCGGGTTTGACGATCCGTGTTCCGGCGACGAGCACGCGCTCAGCAGCGCGACCGAAGTGGCCAGAAACAAGGGGCGCAGTTTAGGCATAGCGAGAGCCTAACCCGCGGATCTCATTGCGTGGTGTCAGCCCGTCACTATGACGATGACGCCGGGCGGCTGCTCGGACAGCGCGGCGATGCGCGGCTCGACCGGTGCTCCCAGGTTCTTGCCTACCGCGTCGGCGGTGGCGTGCTCACCGTTGGCATCGGTGTAGTACACCGTGGTGGCCGACACATCGGAGAGCGCGAGGTTGCCGACTTCGACGACCTTGAAACCGGCCGCCTTGAGCTGGTCCCCGGTGTGCGCGGCGGCGCCCTCTTTCCCGGAGATGTTGAACACACGCACCTCGGCCTGATTCGCCGCGGGCTTAGCGCTCGTCGAGTTGGATGCCGTGGTGGTGGTCACACTCGACATCGATGACGCGTCTTCGTCGTTCCCCGACGAACCCAGGGCCTGCCAGCCGAGCAGCAGGAAGATGACGCCGAGGAACAACAGCACCATCACCATGGCCCGCAGGGGAAGCCCCGAAGAGTCGGGTACGCGCTCGTTCATCGAGCCCACTGTAGCCAGCAGAGGGCCGGAACCTGTAAATGCGCGTTCACCAACGGACGGGCGTCAGGTCACCTCGAAGCCGAGGCGCCGCGCGGCGCGCGCCTTCTGTCGGCTGGCGCGCAGCCGTCGCAGCCGCTTCACCAGCATGGGGTCCGCAGCCAGCGCCTCGGGCCGATCGACCAGGGCATTGAGCACCTGGTAGTAGCGCGTCGCCGACATCGAGAACAACTCTTTGATGGCTTCTTCCTTCACACCGGCAAACTTCCACCACTGACGTTCGAATGCCAGGATGTCGTGCTCGCGACGGGTTAGCCCATCGGCGATTTCAGAGTCGTCCCCCGATCGATTTGCCCGCGCCATGGCGCTGTCCATATCGCTCCCCTGGACCCTTTCGCCGAATTCTCGAACTGCTCGAATGACGTGACTTACCTAGTCGTTTGAGCACATGTTTCGCGCGAATATTGAACCACGGCGCGAACCCTCAAGCTGTAATCCAGACCCGCGAGTCGGCTGACTTGCCTGGATTGCCCGGCGCGCCGCGCGCCGACGGCGTGTCACCGGGCCGGCGACGCCATGCCGGTGAACAGACACCATTGGTCACCTAGGTCACATTGGTCGCAGTCGCCACATGAGTCCCTGGGCCGGCGGGCACAACGCGCCGCCCTTCCCGGCAGGGGCCAGTGTGGCAGATGTGACGGGCCGTTCCGGCCCGCATCGTCGCCCCGCCTAAGCTAGCCGACCATGGCAGTCGTACCCATTCGCATCGTGGGCGATCCGGTGTTGCACGCTCCGACGACACCGGTGCCGCTCGCGGCCGACGGTTCGCTGCCGGCGGATCTGGCCGAATTGATCGCGACGCTGTACGACACGATGGATGCCGCCAACGGCGTCGGCCTTGCCGCCAACCAGATCGGACACGGAGTGCGACTGTTCGTCTACGACTGTTCCGAGGACCGCGGATTGACCGCCCGCCGCCGCGGCGTCGTCATCAATCCGGTGCTGGAAACCTCCGAAATTCCCGAGACCATGCCGAGCGCGGACCACGACGACGACGAAGGCTGCCTGTCGGTTCCCGGCGAATCGTTCCCCACCGGACGCGCCGACTGGGCACGCGTCACCGGCCTCGACGCCGACAGCAGTCCGGTCACCATCGAGGGCACCGGCCTGTTCGCGCGGATGTTGCAGCACGAAACGGGGCACCTGGACGGATTTCTTTACCTGGACCGCCTGATCGGCCGGCACGCCCGCGCCGCGAAGCGGGCGGTCAAGTCGCACGGCTGGGGCGTGCCCGGATTGTCGTGGCTGCCGGGCGAGGGACCC
>Ga0137412_10005456_pt1 | contig 10164 bp, 4 predicted proteins | sample CZODoug2_1_16fun_FD_122160 | JGI IMG/M metagenome (GOLD analysis project Ga0137412, IMG submission 122160) | Vadose zone soil fungal communities from Angelo Coast Range Reserve, California, USA - CZODoug2_1_16fungal (Hybrid Assembly) | ecosystem: Environmental > Terrestrial > Soil > Vadose zone... | reverse complement strand
TTAACAACACCACAGTCACGTTGGGCATGCAGAACGTAACGGATGAAGATCCGCCGTTCGTGGCCGGCAGCTTCGAGAACGGCTACGACGAATCACTTGCCACGATTAAGGGCCGGTTCTGGTACGTCGGACTGAAGAAGCGATTCTAAACTGTAAGGTAGGTTTCACAGCGGCCGGGCTCTGAAAGGAGCCCGGCCGTTTTGCTTTCCACGTTGGTACCATGTGCAGCGGGGTCGAGACATCGGCAAAATTCCTTTCTTAGCCAAGCTTCGCCGTTACGATTTTGAATTTCCTGCCCCTCAAATCATCTCAGTATTGATTTTCGCTGCGCTTTGAGAGAGACTTGGCTCCGCTAAGAAAAAAGGCATGCAGTTCGTCCCGGGGATTTCATCTGCGCAAACGATGCCGGCTGCACCGGCGCCGACAGCGGCCGGCCGCAAGCCTAGCTTGTGGATTCTCGACAGTTGGCGGGACTTGGTTCTTTACGTCTGCACACCGTTGTTGCTGGTGCCGATGTTCATCGCGGCGCAGGGGTTCTGGAGCGCGGAGTACATTTATCTCTTCGTCGCCGCCTTTGGCGCAATGGGCCACCACTTGCCCGGAATGATTCGAGCGTACGGCGACCGTGCGCTCTTTCAGCGTTTCCGATGGCGTTTCATTTGTGCGCCGATTTTTTTGGTCGTCGTCTGCGCGGCTTTTTCCGTGTGGAACCTGACGGGAATTGTGCTCGTGGCCTTTATCTGGGGCGTCTGGCATGGAATGATGCAAACGTACGGATTCTGCCGGATTTATGATGCGAAAGTCGGATCCTTTGCCGAGGTAACGCGTCGCCTCGATTTCGCCTTGTGCGGGATTTGGTTTGCAACAGCTGTTCTTCTTTCGCCGCAACGGATGACCGACACGCTGGAAACGTACTATTCCGCAGGCGGACCTTTTATTCCGCCAGCGGTTCTTCGAGCGGGACAACAGGGTTTGCTTGCGCTGGCACTTCTAGTTTCAGCGCTGTTTCTGGCAAATTTTATTTGGATGTGGACCAGCGGTAAGCGGCCGAGTCCGGTGAAACTGGTGCTGCTGGTCACGAGTATTTCGTTTTGGTGGTACTGCAATAACATCGTGGCGAGCGTTCTGGTTGGCATTGCGTTGTTCGAGGTATTTCATGATGTGCAGTACCTTTCGCTCGTCTGGATTTATAATCGGAAACGAGTCGAGAGCGACAGCTCTATCGGTGGGTTCATGCGCTTTGTGTTCCGGCGCAGTGGCGCGCTTGTGGGAGTGTACATAGGCTTGGTGCTCGCCTACGGTGGGCTGAGTTTGTCCAAATCGTATGTCGGCATCGACGCCGTTAAAAATATTCTTACCGGCGTCGTGACTGCATCGGCACTCCTCCATTTCTACTACGACGGATTCATTTGGAAGATGCGGGAGAAATCGACGCGGCAATCGCTCGGTATCGCCGGTGGAACAACGGATGTTTCGTTGGGTGGTTTTCTGCCCGGCTGGGCTTTGCACGGCGTAAAATGGGTCGCTATTTTTGTGATTCCTCTCGCGATACTCTGGTTTGCCGAAATACGAAGTGACCGGGGCAAACTCGAACGTTTGGGCTCAATTGTTGCGGACCTTCCGACGAGCGCTCGGGCCCGTGTTAACTACGCTACCGAGCTGCAGGGGGCAGGACGAGACGATGAAGCAGCGAAGGAATTCGCTGAGGCGATACGTTTAAATCCCGGCTCTGCGAAGGCGCACGTCAACCTTGGATCACTGTTGACGACGAAGGGAGAGCTCGACCAGGCAGAAAGTCATTTTGAGCAAGCGTTACGCATCGAGCCGAAGAACGCTGAATATCATTCCGGCTACGCCTATCTTTTGGACCAACTTGGTCGCAAGGACCAAGCGGCTTCTGAATCTGAAACGGCCATTCGTCTCGCGCCAAAGTCGGCGCAAGCGCACTATGGCTATGGCGCGTTCCTGGAAAAACACGGACAGCCAGACGAGGCAATCGCGAAATATCGACAGACTCTGCAGTTGGATCCTGCCCACGTCGATGCCCACATCGATCTGGGTAGTTTGCTTTTGGAAAAAGGCGAGCTGACGGAAGCCCGAGAGCATTTTGAGAAGGCGTCCGAAATCAACCCGAAACTGGCCCAACCGCATAATTATCTTGGAAAGGTCCTCATGCGTGAGGGCAACGTTTCGCAGGCGATTGCACAATTCGAAGAAGCGCTACGCCTCCACCCTGATTTTCCAGAAGCGGAGCAGAACCTGCGCATTGCTAAAGGGACTAGCGCTCAGTCTCCTTGACGCGAATTACACAAATTGCCACCAAATCGGTGACGTTGAGGCTAAGTCTTGGATCAGTTCGTGCCACTTTCTGACATTCGTGTCTCACGCTGGAGACAGGACTGGTTTTTGGCGCTGCTCTTAATCGCTTTCGTTTTCATCGCGTACACCCAAGTATTCCGGGCGGGCTTTATCTGGGATGATGAATCGCATCTGACGCGGAATCCTTGCGTCGTCGGGCCACTCGGTCTGAAGGAAATCTGGACCACGACGCAAGCGGTCTATTATCCGCTAGTTCTGACGACGTTTTGGGCACTACACAAGCTTTTCGGGCTAAACCCGCTGCCATATCATCTTCTTAACATTTCTTTTCATGTTGCCTCAGCAATACTGCTTTGGCGCATACTGCAAGTACTCCGGGTCCGCGGTGCATGGCTCGGCGCTGCACTTTGGGCTTTGCATCCGGTAATGGTGCAATCCGTCGCGTGGGTTACTGAACTAAAGAACACGCAGTCCTGCGTGTTTTATCTACTCTCGATCCTTTTCTTTTTGAAATGGGAGGATCAAGGAGAGGCAGTCTCTCGGCCGTCCGAGCGGCGGACTGGAGACCGCTGCTCCTTGGTTTTCGGTTTATCTCTGCTTTTCTTTCTTCTGGCGACACTGAGCAAAACTTCAGTGGTGATGCTGCCTTTTGTGCTCGCGCTCTGCGTTTGGTGGATGCGAGGAAGAATCCGTTGGCGCGAGATGCTAGCTCTCGCTCCATGTGCTCTGATTTCGGTCGTCGCGAGCGCGTGGACGATTTGGGAACAGAGATTTCATGCGCGCGCAGTTGGTCCGGACTGGGTGCAAACCTTTCCGGAACGTCTGATCATCGCGGGTAAAGCCATTTGGTTCTACCTCGGCAAACTGGCGTGGCCGCATCCTCTGATCTTCATATATCCACGGTGGGACGTTGATTCGTCGAAAGTCGTTGCGTATCTCCCGTTGCTCGCAGCAATAGCCGGGCTGGTTGCGTTGTGGTTTATCCACGCAAAATGGGGCCGTGCTCTGTTCTTTGGCGCCGCTTACTATGTCGTTTCCCTATTTCCTGTGCTCGGCTTTTTCAGCGTGTATTTCTTTCGTTACTCATTTGTAAGCGATCATTTTCAGTATCTGGCAAGCATGGGTCCGCTTGCGTTGATAGGAGCCGGAATCGCAACGCTTCTCGGGCGCTTCTGTAAAACGCGCGCCGACTTCGTGTCTCATCCAGACGCTGTACCGCGAGCAGGCAGTACCATCGCTACTCCGCGACGGCGATTGGTTCTAAGCGCTGGTCTCTGCGGAATCCTTCTGGTATCGATCGGCTTTTTGACGCGGCGGCAAACCGCGGAATATCGCGATCTCTTTGCCTTATACACGGCGACATTACAAAAAAATCCGGATTGCTGGATGGCACATTACAATCTCGGCATCGTCCTCAGCGGGCAGGGAGAAGCGGATCAGGCGATCGATCATTACAGGCGAGCCGTTGCCCTGCGGCCTGATTACGCGGAGGCGCATTACAACTTGGGTCGCCTTTTGGTTGAGCACGGTCAGCTTAACGACGCAGTTGCCCATTACGAAAGAGCCGCTGCGATTAATCCCGCTGATGCAGAAGCACAAAACAATCTCGGTGTTACGCTTTTTGGGATGGGGCGTACTGATGACGCGATTGCTCATTATCAGAAGGCGCTCGAAATCCGGCCTGACTACGCCGAGGCCTCATGCAATCTTGCGAACGCGCTTATAGCCAAAGACGATTTCGATGATGCCATCGCCCGGTACGCGGCCTGCCTCGCAGCCATGCCGGACCAGGAAGAAGCGCGATACAATCTCGCGAGCGCTCTTCTGCGCAAAGGCCGCACGGATGAGGCGATTGTCGAGTATCAAAAGGTGCTCCAGATGCAGCCCGAGAGCGCAGACGCTCACGCCAACCTGGGCATCGCCTGGCTTGCAAAGGGACGCGTTCGAGATGCAATGGAGGAGTACACAAAGGCACTGCAAATTTCCCCCGAAAATCTGGCTGCGCTAAGTAACCTGGCATGGTTGTTGGCGACGTCTTCCGATTCCTCGCTACGAAACGGGTCCGAGGCCGTGCGGTTGGCTGAGCGCGCCGACTCCGCAAGTTCCAGGAGCGACAAGCACCCGACCGTTCTCCGGATTTTGGCCGCAGCCTACGCCGAAGCCGGCCAGTTTCCCGAGGCTAAAGAGACTGCCCAGCATGCGTTGGAAGCAGCGAACATCCAAGGCAACACCAGTTTGGCTGAGGCGCTGCAAGGGGAGCTTGCCCTTTACGACTTGGGTTTGCCATACCACAAGTAGACGAGATAGATCGCGTTCGAGGACAGATACACTTCCGTCATTCTCGAAGCGCGATGCGCGCGCGGTAGAGAGTAATTTCTTCTTCCAATCTGCTTGTTAGCTCCGGCTTATCCTGTGTGCTGGCTAGTGCCTTTGCTGCCTCTGCTGTCGCGACGGCTTCGGCGAATTGTCCAGCCTCTGCACGCGCAGCAGCAAGCGTACGAAGGAAGTTTGGATCTCTGCCCCCTGAGGCCTGCACCGCTTTCCCCGCCAAGGTGACTGCTCGTGCGCCGTCGCGCATTGAAGCGTCGGAAGAAGTCGCCAAAATCCACGCCAGGTTGTTCAGCGCCACACTGTCTTCTGGCACTACATTCAGCGCTTGTTCATACTCCGCGATTGCTTCCTTCAATTTTCCTTCTTTGCGGAGCGCGCTGGCCAGACTCCTGTGAGCTTCTGCGTCGGTTGGCCGTATCGCGAGCGCCTTCTGCCACTGGGCGATCGCTTGGTCGATCCGGCCCTGTTGAAATAGCACACTTCCAAGATTGAAATACGCATCCGCGTAATCAGGCCGCAGCCTTACGGCCTCCTGGAGGTGGTCGATTGCTTCATCCCAAACGTGCTTCCTGGCAAGAGCGTTGCCCAGGTTGTTTTGGATGAGAGCCGCACCAAGGCTGTAATGGGTCTCAATGTTCGTGGATCGTATATTTAGCGCTGCCTGAAACTCTGAAATAGCTTTGTCTAATTCTCCTCTGCGCAGAAAGAGAAAGCCCAGGTTATTATGCGCGACGTCGTTGTCACCAGTAACCGTGAGCGTGTGGTTCCACAGCGTCTCACTGCTTTTCCAATATGAGGCTTGGCCAAAAGCGCGCACGCCTAGGCTTACGATTGCCAGTGCGGCGGCAACGCCGATTAGAGCGCCACGGACACGCGGTGTTGACTCCAAGAGCAGATTCCCAACCGTCCACGCTATCATGATGTACAGGCCGATCTGCGGCAGGTACGTATAACGATCCGCATGCGCTTGCTCGCCGACCTGAACCAGTCCAATTACTGGGACGAGCATTCCCAAATACCAAAACCAGCCGGTAACAAGGTAAGGCTTTGTCCGTCGCAAATAAATTACTAGCAGGCTGACACCAACGAGGAACGCGATCGCCGCTGAAACTTCCACGAGTGGAAGACGATCGTTCGGATGCGGATAGAACACCGCAAGCCGTGCTGGCCATAACATCTGCCAAATGTAGGTAAAGTAACTCACAAACGTATTGTTCAGCCTCCATAGAAACGGCAGTTGATCGATCGCGCTCGGACCTTGCGCAAACAAAGTCGCGATGCACGAAAGCGCAGACAGCGCGAACAACATAATTTTTTCCGTGATCAATCTTCGCAGTCGACTTCCGACTTCTGATTTCTGACCTCCAAGTCTACCGAGGGGCCAGTAATCCAACAGCAACAGCACGAACGGCAGTGTTACGAGCATGGGTTTCGACATCAGCCCAAAAGCGAAAAGCAGCGCCACGAGCAGATATCGAGGTGCGGAGGGCGCCCGCGCATAGCGAGCATACGCGGCCAGCGTCAGCATGAAAAACACCGCACTCAGAACATCCTTTCGCTCAGCTATCCACGCGACCGATTCAACGTGCAACGGGTGTATGGCAAAGACCCCGGCCACGAAGGTGCTTTGCCAAAACGCACCGGTCATTTGCTTGAGCACCAAAAAGAGCAACAGCACCGAGATTGTATGAAGAATGACGTTGGTGAGGTGATGGCCGCCGGCGTTTAGCCCATACAGCTGGCAATCGAGCATATGGGAAAGCGTGGTCAGCGGATGCCAGTTCCGCGCATGAGTATGCGTGAATGCGCCGATTATTCCTTCAGCGGATAGTCCTCTTATGACTAGCGGATTTTCATAGACGTAAACGTGATCATCAAAATTGACGAAATCGTGAGCCAACGTTTGACCGAATACGGCCCAGGTGACTGTCACCAGACCAAGGCAGACGAGGAGGTCTGTGACCCGTGATTTCGCACGCTGGCCACGGGCACACGAGCCCAAGCCAGAGACACCAGACGAATGCTTTCGGCGGTTCGAAACCTGCCGCTCCTTCATGGTGGGCGTGCTAAGGCGACGAGTTGCCATTTGTTATGCTTGAATCACGCAGCGGTCTGCCGGATTGGTAGAGAGCAATATTGCTTTCCAGTTCGGCGGCCAAACCAGGGTTGCCCTGGGTAGTTGCTAATTCAGCGCCGCGTTGCGCGGTTTCAATGGCGTCAGCAAAGCGTCCATTCTCTGCGTACGCGGCGGCAAGCACTTTATAAATCATTGCAATCTTGCCTCCTGAGATACGAAGGGCTCTCTCGCCCAGTTCGGCCGCACGTGTTCCATCCCGGATTGAGTCTTGGGGACAAGTTGCGAATACCCAGGCTAGATTGCTCGCAGCGTTTCCGTTCTCTGGTTGTATTGCCAGCGACTCCTGCCACTGGTCGATAGCTTCTCTTACATGTCCTTGTTGAATCAACGCTGTTCCCAGAGTGTTACGCGCCTCCACGCTCGCAGGTTCTAACTCGAAGAATTTGCGATAATGAACCATCGCTTCGGCAACTTCTCCTTTTTTCAGCAAAGCCTTCGCGAGATTGTCATGAGCCGGCGCGTTGTCAGGACGCAGATCTATGGCTGCTTGCAGCTTAAAAATGGCGTCGTCCAGTTGTCCTTTGTCCAGGAAAATGATGCCGAGGTTATTCAGGGCGACATCGTTGTTGCTGGTTACAGCGAGCGCATGGGTAAACAGCGTTTCGCTATCGCGCCAGTAGGACGTCTGGAGCCACGCGCGGCAACTTAACGCACCGACTATCAAAAGCGCAGCGGCGCCCAAAGCCATGCGTTGAAAACGCCATGAGCGAGTCAAATTAGTTACCGCCCAGGTCAACGCGATATAAAGACCGACTTGCGGCAAATATGTGTAGCGATCTGCGTGTCCCTGCCATCCTACTTGCAGCAATCCAATCACTGGCACAAGCATGCCTAGATACCACAACCAACCGGTCACGAAATAAGGCGCTTTCTTTCGTAAGACAAATGCTGCCGCCGTGATTCCGCCAAGAACGATCAAGGCTAGACTGATTTCCCATATCGGCAGCCTGTTTTCCGGGTGCGGGTAGAAAACAGCGAGCCCTGCCGGCCAGAACATTTGCCGGATGTAAACAACATAGGCGACGATGGCGTTACTTATTCGTTCAGACACTGGCAATTGCTCAGTCCAACCGATTGCTCCTCGTTGAGCCAGAAACGTCACGATGCTTGAAACGGCAGAAAGCACGATCAGCGGAATCTTTTCGAGAACGAGTTGTAACACCTGACGTCCAGTATTTGATCTGTGGGCTTCAAATCTCCCGAGCGGCCAATAATCGAGAAGTAAAAGAACAAACGGCAGTGTAACCAGCATCGGTTTGGACATCAGCCCGAGCACGACCGCGAGTGCCACCGTCAAGTACCGGCCAATCGATGGTGCGCGCGTGTAATTCAAGTATGCGAGCAGAGTAACCATGAAGAAAACCGCGCTCATCACGTCTTTGCGTTCCGCAATCCACGCGACCGACTCCACATGCAACGGATGCACGGCGAAAACCGCGGACACAAACGCGCTGCGCCACAACGCGCCTGTCATTTGCTGCAGCGCAACAAAGAGAAGGACGACGGCGATAGCGTGGAGCAGCACATTGGTAAAGTGGTGCCAACCTGCGTTTAATCCGTGCAGCTGGCAGTCGAGCATGTGTGTGATTGTCGTCAGCGGATGCCAGTTTTCGGAATGGATATGAGAAAACGCCCAGGCGACGTTCGCGAGGTTGATGCCGCTGGTGATCCTAGTGTTCTGATAGACGTAACTCGGATCGTCGTAGTTAACGAAATCGTACCAGAGCGTTTGACCAAAAACCGCCCACGTAAGCACTGCCAGAGCGATGCAGATGCAGATGCAGATGGTCACCCAATGGAGGCTTTGTCTGTGGAGAGTGGTTGATTGACGACTAATGTGCACCTGCGGCGTAAATTTTGGGACGAGCCAGTTAAAGATTTCTTCTGTAAATTAGGATGTAATCCTTCAGAGTCTCTACTGATTGCGGAACGTTGCCGAAGAAGTAATCGGTCTCAGTCGACTTAATGTTCACAAATCCAGCTGCCGTGTAATTTTGGGCCATGTACTCGTTCGCCCAATTGAAAATTGCTTCAGCGGAGTCGGATCGTCGCAGCCAGGAATAGGCCATTGCGACCGAGATTAGATACTTGGGACGCGCGGCTTCGATCTCGCGAATCATCTCCTGTTGCATCTGATGCGCGTATTTTTGCGACTCCATTAACCCATAAGTGTAAACGTATCCAGTTGCCGAATGGCGATGGGAATAGAAATAAATCTCGGGTTCAGAGCCCAAGACGGCAATTGTGTCACCCGGTTCGGTATGTTCGCGCACGTAGGTGCCAATCCGAACAGATTCCAGAAACGGATTGTCGGGATAGATGAGTCCACACGCGTGATTTGGAGAAACCTCGAAGAAGATTTTTTTGTCCAACAGGATGGGCACGCTCAGAGCGACGGCAAAAAGGAGGAGCGGGACGAATCTAATCAGAACTAGCCGATCTTCCAGAATCTCCGTGAGTTTGCTGATTGCCGCGCCAGCAAGGAGCGATACTGCCGGCAGAACAAGGATGAAGTAATGCGTTCGAAAATAAAATCCCGGGCACACCGCCAACGCTGAGAAGAAGAGAAACGCAATGAGAAACAGTATGCTGGCACGTGTGCGCTGATCCCAAAGACCGGTAAGCGCCCCGATCCCCGCCAGTATCCAGACTGGCCAACCAGTCAGGACGACTTCGTTAGCGCTGCGGAAAAAAATTTGTGGCGCCTGACTGAGCGGCACGAGGCTGCCATATTGCCAGGCGTAATCGATCGTCCAAAACCAAAACTTATCGAGCACGCCCGCGTGCCAGAGGATCAGGGATGTAACTCCAAGTGGAACAACTGCACCCGTCACGAAAATCAAAATTCGTAGAAGCATTCTGTTCGCGGAAAGCCGGCGGTTCAGATCATTCCAGACAATGTAAATTGCTCCGAAGAGGATGAATAGGAGGCCAGGCTGCTTCATCAGGGCGCCAATACCAAACAGTAATCCGCTGGCGAATAGTCGCACGAGCTGCTTTGGCTGAGACGGCTCGGAAGCCGTCACTCGTTGTTCTTTGAGCAGGAGCAGTATTCCGCCGAGAACAGGCAGTACAACAAAATTTGTCGCGTGTGCAGCCAAGCCAAGAACAGATGGACTCACAGATAGAACGGCATAACTCGCTGCGGCAGTAACTCCCGCCATCGTGTTGATCAATCGGCGGCCGACCAGGAAAATCAGCGCGATCGTGGCAACATTGACCAGGAGCAAACCGAGATGAATCGCATGAATGGTTTGCCCGAAGATCGACATGATTACGGCATATGCGGCATAGGTGCCAGGAAACTTCATGTTATAAGCAAGCTTGTAAGGCGGGATGCCTTGCAATATGAGCTGGCCGGCATAAGCGTACTCGCC
>Ga0137412_10005455_pt1 | contig 10164 bp, 9 predicted proteins | sample CZODoug2_1_16fun_FD_122160 | JGI IMG/M metagenome (GOLD analysis project Ga0137412, IMG submission 122160) | Vadose zone soil fungal communities from Angelo Coast Range Reserve, California, USA - CZODoug2_1_16fungal (Hybrid Assembly) | ecosystem: Environmental > Terrestrial > Soil > Vadose zone... | reverse complement strand
GCACGGCGGGTGGCGTCCGCGCGCAGCGGCAGCTTGTACGGCTTACCCACGGGGGTGAGCGGCAGCGAGTCGCGGATCACCACGGCCTTGGGCGCCGCCGCGCGCTCGCTGACGTGCTCGCCCGCCCATGTCCTCAGCTCTTCCTCGGTCGCGGTGGCGCCGGGGCTGAGGGCAACGTAGGCGACAGGTACCTCGCCGGCGTGCGGGTCCGGACGGCCGACCGCGCCGGCGGCGTGCACCGAAGGGTGGCTGAGCAGCGCGTCTTCGATGGTGGCCGGGTCGATGTTGTGCCCGCCCCGGATGATGAGGTCCTTGGCCCGCCCGGTGAGGTAGACGAACCCGTCGGCGTCGAGGCGGGCGAGGTCGCCGGTGTTCAGCCACCCGTCGCGCACTGTTCCCAAGCCGTCGAGGACGTGCCTGTGCCCGTCGTGGCCGGTCACGTAGCCGGGGAAGACGGTAGGACCACTGATCAACAACACCCCGACGTCGCCCGTCGGCAGGTCGTGCCAGGCTCCGGCATCGTCCACGCGCGCGACCTTGACGCGTTGGTAGGGCATACGCTGGCCGACCGAGCCCGGCCGTGGCGAGTCGGGGAAGCTGAGTGCGCTCGCGCAGGTGGCCTCGGTCAGCCCGTATCCCTCGACCAGCCGGATCCCGGTGCGCCGCTCGAACTCGGCACGGACCGAGGCCGGCAGCGGCGAGGCGCCGACGATGGCGAAACGCAGGCTGGAGATGTCCGCATCGACCGGTACCTGGGCCAACGTCGCATACACGGTGGGCACCGCGCTCATCGCGGTCACCGAGTATGCCTCGACGATCTTCCAGTACTTGGCGTAGAGCCCAGGGTCGCGGTATCCGAGCGGGCCTGCCCACAGGCTCGCCTGGCCACGCAGGAGAGGCGAGAGCAACGTGACGACCAGGGCGTTGACGTGAAACAACGGCAACGCCGCGAACACGACCGCGTCCTCGCTGAGCAGCGAGTTGGCGGCGATCATCCACGCATCCGCCACCTCGTTCGCGTGCGAATGGGCAGCGAGCTTCGGCGTCCCCGTGGTCCCGCCGGTGTGGAACAGGGCGGCCAGATCATCCGCACGCGGGGGAACTGCCATGAATCGGTCGCCCGGCGCCGTCGTGGCGAGCTCCGACAGGTAACCCAGCCGCACCCCGGGCACAGGGGAGAGCGCGGGGGCGCGCCCGACCGCTCCGGTCGGGCGCAGAACCAGGAGCGTGTCGAGCACGCCGCCGCTGGCCAGCTGGCGCGCGGACTCCCAGAGCGCCGCGTCGAGCTCGGGGCCTGCCACCACCAGCACCCGGGCTCCGGAGTGGCGCAACAGCTCCTCGATGTGCCTCCTGGAAAGCCCGCCGTTGATCGGCGCCGCGATGCCCGCGGTCTGCGCGGCGAGCGTGGCCGTGATGAGCTCATCGCAGTTGGGCGACATCAGCGCGACGGCGCTTCCCCGGCGGACTCCCAGCGAGTGGAGGAGGTTCGCGACGCGGTGCACGTCGCCGAGCAGTTCGGCGAACGTCCGCCGCACCGGCTCATCCCAGCGGGCAGCTTCTGGCAGCACGGTGAGTGCGGTTCGAGCTGGCCACCAGGTGGCCGCGCGGGCCAGCAGGGCATATGTCGATTCCGGTAGCCCGCGCTCAGCGAGTGGGACGGCTTCGATCCTTTGCAGGTCGTCGGGGTGCCGATAGCTCGGCCAGAGGGTGTCGGGTGCGGCGGGCGCCGGGACGGAAGGCTTCATGTCCGGGTCACGTTGACCAGGCCGCGGAGGCGCTGGAGATCGAACTCGTTGTCCGCGCGGAGCGCCTCGAGCACCGATCGCATCTCGCCGAGAGCTTCCCGGCTGGGCTTGAGCCCCAGGAAGTCCTTGGTCACCGCCGGGCCCCACTGGGCGAGACCGGACGCGGTGAACCGGGACCAGCCGGGCTCGACGCTGTTGTCGAACATGTCACCGTCGCTGAAGTGCTCCACGAGGAAGCCGTCCGGGTCGCGCCAGTAGTCAAAGATCTGCGAGCCCTCGACGTGCCGCCCGACCCCCCAGGAGTGGTGGTAGCCCTCGTCCGACAGGTAGCGGCCACCGGCGGCCAGTGCGTCGAGGTCGGTGACCTGGTAGGCCGAGTGCAGGTAACGGTTGGCCGGGCCGAGAGCCATGGCCAGCGTGTGGTGATCGGTCGGTGTCGCGCCCCGATCACAGCGGATGAAGCTCATGGTGGGGCCGCGCTCCCGCTGCCCCTGGTAGTACTGGAAGTCGCTGACGATCAGCCCTAGGTGCTCGAGGTACCAGTCCAGAGTCTGCAGATATCTGGTGGACTGCAGGACAACGTGCCCGACGCGTTGCACCCTGGCCGGCTCCCGGGGCGGGCGTTGGGTGGCGTTGGCGCGGGTCAGTTTGTGGCCGAAGTTGTAGGCGAGCGGCGCCTGCTCGGGTAGCGCGGCGAGCCGGTCGACGTCGGCGACCACCCTCACCGTCAGGCCGGTCGGGTCGATGAGCTCTACGCCTGTTCCGCCCAGCGCTTCCGGCAGCTGGGTGACGCGCCGACCGGTCTGGTCCGCCAGCCGGTGCAGGTCGGCGGCTTCGACGGCCTGAAACGCGGGTCCGAGGAACCGCGTCCGGGGTCCCTTGCGGATGATCACGCAGGGCGCCCCGGGGTTCGTCCCCCGTAGGTGTAGTTCGTCGTCGGTGCGCGTGGTGGTGATGAAGCCGAACGCGTGCGCGAACCGCTCCGCGCGCCGCAGATCCGGCTTCTGGAACTCCACCCAGGCCAGATCGTGGACCTTCACGATCGGATTCCTCGCCCGACCGGGATGCTCCCCGGGGCGAGCGCCCTGCTCACTGTGCAGACCGGTGTGTTCGGCCATGGTCGCTTCCTGTCGGTAGCTGTCGAGTTGTCGGCGCCCTGGACCGGCTCCGAGCCGCCGGTCACCGGAGGTGCGGCTTAGCTGAGGGCCACCGAGGCGGCGCGCAGAGTGGCGGCGTAGTCGGTGCCCAGCACGCCAGTGATCACTGGGTGTGTGGCGCCGGCCGCCCGGTAGCGCTCGATGCCGCGTTGCACGTCGGCGGCGTCGCCGAGCGCGCACAGGCTGTCGATGAACTCCTCGCTGATCGCCAGTTTCTGCGCGTCCCGGTCGGGCGCGGCGGCGTCGTAGGCGGCGAGGTCCTTGCCGTATCCGGCGGCCTCGAACATGGTGCGGTAGAACGGCAGCCCGAAGTATCGGTGCAGCTCGTTACGCACCCCGTCGAGCATGGCGCGGCGGTTCTTCCCGACCGCGGCCGGGACCGCGGCGCTGATGGAGAACCCATCAAGATCCTTGCCCGCGCGCCGCCGGCCCGCCGTGACCTCCGGCACCACCACGTCGCGCACGTAGTCGGCTGGGGTCGCCCACAGCAGCACCCCGTCGGCCTGCTCCCCGGCCAGCCGCAGCATCGCGGGGGACAGCCCGGCCAGGTGGATCGGAATGTCCGCGCGTGGGGTGAACCCCATGAACGCGAAGTTGGAACGCCAGCGCTGCCCGTCCGGCGGCGGTTCGCCCGCCAGAATCGCCCGCACAATCGCCAAGTACTCGCGCATCTCGGGCACCGGCTTGCCGATTTCCTGACCGTGCCAGCCGCCCATGGTCACCCGGTGGCCGGTCCCCAGGCCGAGCCGGAAACGCCCACCAGACAGCTCGTCGAGCGTCGCGGCGGTCTGCGCCATCGACGCCGGTGAGCGGTGGTAGATCGGCGCCACGGCGGTGCCGAGGTGGATGTGGTCGGTGTGCACCGCCAGTGCGCCGAGCATGGTGAAGGAGTCACGGGCGGCGATGTGCGAACACAGAACGGAGTCGTATCCCAGCTCCTCCGCCAGGCGGGCGTACTCCGCCGCCTCGGCGAACGGCACCATCGGAAGGATCTGGCAGCTCAGCGGCGAGTTCATCTCGAAGCCCCCGCTCACCTGGCTGTGAGCGGGTTGCGCAGCTGGCCGATGCCGTCAATGGTGCTGATCAGCGTGCTGCCGGGGGCGAGGAAGCGCGGTGGCTTGCGCGCCATACCGACGCCCGGCGGGGTGCCGGTGAAGATCAGGTCGCCGGGTCTCAGCGGGCACACCGCCGAGAGCCGGGCGACAAGCTCGGGTACGGAGAACACCATGTCGCGCGTGCGACCCTTCTGGAGCACCTCCTCGTCCACCGAGCAGGAGAGTTCGAGATCGTCCGGATTGGCCAGCTCGTCCGGGGTCACGACGGCCGGTCCGAGAGGTCCGAAACCGGGGTAGGACTTGCCGAGGGAGAACTGGGGCACTGGCCCGGCCAGTTGCAGGGCGCGCTCGGAGAGGTCCTGTCCGACGGTCAGCCCGGCGACGTGCGACCAGGCGTTCTCCTCGGCGACTCCCTCGGCGTGACGCCCGATCACCACCACCAGTTCGACCTCCCAGTCGACCCCGTCGCTGGGCAGCCGCACCGTGTCGTACGGTCCGGTCAGGCATGAGGCGAACTTGGTGAAGACCGCGGGTGTGCTCGGGGTCGCCACACCGGACTCGGCGGCGTGGTCGCGGTAGTTCAGCCCGATCGCGAACACCTGCGACGGCGCCAGTACCGGAGTTCCCAGCTGCTCGTCCTTGTAGGGCACCGCATCACGGTCCGAGCGGTCCTCGGCCCACTCACGTAGCTCGTCCCACCGGGCGAACGCGGTGTCCGGATCGGCGCCGAAGCGGCCATCACTGGCCGACTCGACATCCACCGCCCCCGATTCGGTCAACAACGACAGTCGCCCGGACACCCTGGCCACCCGCATCTCGCGTCAGCTCCTCACCTAACGGTTGAAGCCTCAATAGAAGACCGAGAGGGGCGACCTGTCAACGATATTGAGCAAAAATTTCGATATTACTGGCACCAAGGTCGGCCAGAGGTCGATCAGGCGCTTGTCACCGAGGGGCACGGTGGTGCTCAGGCCTAGGGCCCGGGGGTGATCTGGGTTGGGATGGGCTGGCCGAATCCGCCGACCTGAACGTTGACGGTGGTCACGTCGTTGGGTGGGGCTGGAGTGAATCCCCACAGGGTCAGCGTTTGGCCGGGATCGATGGCCCGGTAGCTGGTCATGGTGGCGGCGTAGGAGAAATGTGTGTTGGGGGTGCCGCCGGGAATGCACAGGCTGTCGCGGGAGGCGCCGGCGGTGTCGAGTACGGCGAGCTCGCCAGCGAAGAGCCCGCCCTTGGCCGCGTCGGCGCTGGCCATGTTGACGTAGGGGAACGTTGCCGGCGCGGCCCCGGTGTTGCTGACCCGCAGGGTGGTCATCAGGTAGCCACCCATGCGACTCGCGCCGGCTACCGAGACGCGCAGGTCGCTGGACACCGTGCCCGAGGTGAGGCTCGGCGGGGCCTGCGGCGCTGCGTCGGTGGTGGTGACGTTGATGTCGACCCGCCGGTTCTGGGCGCGCCCGTCGGGGTTGTCGCTGCCGTCCCGGTTGGTATTCGGGGCGACCGGTTTGGTTTTGCCGAATCCGACCGAGGAGTAGGTGAAATTGCCGCCAAGCGTTCCTCTCAGCGCGTCGGCGACTGCCGCGGCGCGCCGCTCGGACAGGTTCTGGTTGTAGGCGTCGGAGCCGATGGCATCTGTGTTGCCGGCCACGGCAACGGTGCCGGAGGTGCCGTTGACCTGCTTGGCCAGCACAGCCATGGCGGTCTGCGCGGCGGGTGAGAGGGTGGCGCTGTCGAAGGCGAACAGCACGTCGGCGGGCAGCCGGAACTGGGTCGGCCCCGCCTGACGCGCCGATGCGCAGACCAACGGCCCGGCGTTCGGGTCACGGTGCTGACCGACCAGGATCGGGTCGGGCCGCAGCGTTGTGGAGCCGGCCGGCGTGATCGGCACCTGGACCGGCAGCAGGTCACCGAGCGCGATGAGCATGCTGGTCGCCTCGGGCGGCGGCGCGGCGAACACGGCGGTCAGGGTGATCGACTGGTCCGGGCCGACCGGGTTCATCCAGTTGCCGCTCAGCCGCCCCCAGGTGCCTTTGAACCCGGCGTCGCTCGACTCGGTCAGCACCTGGTAGCTGGTGCCCCTGGGCAGGTCGAACAACACAAATCGTCTCTCCCTCGGATCAATCCAGGCATTCGGCGAGATACTTGCGGCGCCGCCGTTGTGCAGCTCGAACTGCAGGGCCAACTCGTCGGCGCCGTTGCGGACCAGCCGGATGGCCCGTGCCTCAGAAGGCTCGGAGGCCGATTCCCCCCTGGCAACGATCCCGTCGTCCCGAGCCGGCGCGCTCACCTGCGACGCGCCAGACACCTCACTTGGGCTGAGGTCCGGGGTACTGGACTGTGACGCGGCCCCACCGACGTTCGCCCACGGCGTGCCACACGCCCCGACGGACAGGGCAAGCACTACCGCAAGCCCAACGACACGCGGAACGCGACTAATGCTGGAATTCATGCTCTTGCCCCCGTATTGGGAATTCTTGTCGTATCCGTTGCCGCGGGAGCTAGTGGACCTTGCAGATCTGGTCGTTAAAGTCCATGACTCGCTTGTACGAGCTGACGACCTCGTCTTTGACCTGGGCGTACACCCGTTCCTGCTTGGCAATCGCGTTGGAGTCAGCCTGTAGCAACTCCACGTCTGGCACCAACTGCACCGGGGTGTGCTTCCTCAGGTCGGTCAAAGAATCCAAGTTGTAACCACCATTATAGGTTGTCTCGTCAGGCGCCCACAGCGCACTGGAATCCTTGCAATACGCAGCCACGTCGTCCGGCGACATCCCGCTACTCGACGCCGAGCCACTGGACACGCCCCCCGAAAGCCCACTCTGGCTGCCCGAACCGGACGTCACGCCACCTGCGGTGCCGCTCGAGATCCCGCTCTGCCCTCCTGACCCGGACGATGCCAACGGGCGCGCCGCCGAGCCGCTGCCAGCGCTGTTCGACGTGGCCGAGCTGTTCGAGTACGGCGCGCTGCTGTTGTTCGAGCCGGACGTGCACGGCAATGCACCGCACGCGCCGACCGACAATGCCACCGCAAGCGCGATCGGAGCGGCTCGCAGGATACGTGCTGTGGTATTCGTGTTCACGGTCATCCCCCTCAGGATCGAATGATTGTCGTAATTCAGTAATGACGCGATCGATGAGTCGGCCGCAGCCATCGCCAGTAGGGCGGCATGACGAATATGGCAGATGTCGATATCGCTGATCCAGGGGGCGACCCCGACGGGATAAAGGGGGGATGGCCCGATAATCGTGGTAGGGTTTACCCGCTGGACCTATTTATGGCACACAAATGGCCCGGAAGGGTCGGATCGACCTTTCCGGGTGAAAGGGACGGACCCCTTTCGGTGAGCCTCACGAGAACGTGTACCGCACACTCCCATGCGCGTGTTTCAGACCGCTTTCAGTCGGTCCTTCGGTTTGCAACACGCGGGCGTGGCCGACCGTCCGGCCGCGACGGTTCAGACGGCCTCGGGCGATGGTGATCGTCCACCACAACCAACCGCTGCTGGTCGCGCCGCGGGAACAGGCCCTGGGGCCCCCGCGGGGCCTGCCCGAAGCGGCTCGCGAGTGCGCTATCGCCTGACCGCCCGGACTCGATGCCCCCGGCGGTGGAGGGCGGGGCGGCGCGTCGAGTCCGTCGAGCGGAAGCACGGAACGGCGGGCGACCGCGGTGGCTCGGCCGATTCTCGCCGTTGACGAGCGCCGAGCCCGAAGCTAATCTAAGTCACCAAGTCACTTGCAAGAGTGTTTCTCGGTCTACACCAGCCGGAGCGGAGGACGAACTCCATGCGGAACGGTCAGGTGATCTTCGACAATGTTGTCCACTTGCATAACATGCGCGAGGACAACGTCATCGAGCCTGAGGGTCGATTGGCACAGAACTTTTTCTTCCGCCTTCTCAGGACTATGAACGCGGAGGGCGACCACTCGGACTATGCAAAAGCGTGGTCCGCCGAGCACCTGGCTGATCGGCTCTTCGGCGGTGATTCGCAGATCGACCTCGCAATGATCCAGACAGTGCCGATGTTCGACCTGTACAAGGACGGCCTGGACGCGGTCGATCGGCAGTACGAGCTGGTCCAGCTCGAGCCGGAGCGGGTGGTCTTCTGCGGTGGTACCGACCCGATGCTGCGCGGACTGAACACCGCGCTGCACGACATCGACTACCAGGTCACCCAGCTCGGCGCCCGGTCGATCAAGTTCTACACCGCGCACACCCGGGACCGGTCCTGGCGGATGGACGACCCGGCGGTGGCCTACCCGATGTATGAGCGCATGCTCGAGCACGGGGTCAACCTGGCGCAGGTGCACAAGGGCAACCCGCTCGGGCCGGAACCGATCAGCGCATTGCGGACGCTCGATGTCGGAGAAGCCGCGCTGGCCTGGCCGCAGATGAATTTCATCATCCATCACCTCGGCGTGCCCTACGAGGACGAGGCAATTGCCGTCGCGCAGCGCTACCCGAACATTTATCTGTCCATGTCGACCTGGATCAATATGATTCGAGTCGCGCCGAGGCTGACCGCCGAGCGGTTCGGGAAAGCATTGCGCGGGGTGGGTGCCGACCACATCCTGTGGGGGACCGAGGCGCCGCTCGGGCCGCACCCGCAGGACCTGCTGGACTGGGTCTGGGACTTCCAGATGCCCGAGGATCTGGTGGCCGGCTATGCCTACCCGAGGATCAGCGACGCCGACCGGGCCAACATGTTCGGGCGGAACCTGCTGCGCCTGCTGGACCTGGACTACGTGAACGGGGGCCTGGTCCCGGCCGGCACCGGCGCCCCGCCCGAGGTGCTGGTGAGCGCCCATGCAACGCGCTGACCTGGAGCTGGGCCTCGAGGTCCAGCGGACGCTGAACAGCCGGATCCGGCCGCTGCTCAACGTGGATGCCGGCGACATCGAGATCGTCGAGGTGCGGGACGGCCACGTGCGGCTGGAGCTGCTCGCCTCGTGCTCGCGCTGCCAGCTCAAGCTGGGCTGCCAGTCCGAGATGGTGCTGCCGGTGCTGCGGGAGCGGTTTGTCGAGCAGGGCGCCACTTTTGCCATCAAGGGCGTGCCGGACCACATCTAGCCACAAGTTACTTGGTCGCCTTGCGAGGGTCGCCGACTGCTCGCGCGCATTGACGCGGAGGACGACAGTGAGACTGGCAAGTTTCGGGCCACCGGGCGCCGAACGGCCCTCGGTACTGGCCGAGGACGGCACGGTGCTACCGCTCGACCCGCTGCTCGCGCGGTACGGCGTGAGCGGGGACATGTGCGCCGTGCTGGGCCTGCTCCCGGCGCTGGGCGCGGAGATCGCGGAGTTCGCCCGGCGCGGCGGACCCGGGATCCCGCCGTCCGAGCTGCGACTCGGCCCGCCGGTGCCCCGCCCCCGACAGATCATCATGCTCGGCGCGAACTATCGCTCGCACATCGTCGAGTCCGTGGTGTCCGGGGGTGTGCCGCCCAGCAAACCGATGCTGGTGGGCAAGGCGCCGAGCACGCTGGTCGGGCCGAGGGACGACATCGTCCGGCCGAGGGAAACCGACCAGCTGGACTACGAGGTCGAGCTCGTCGTGGTGATCGGCCGGACCGGGCGGCGCATCCCGGTCGAGCGGGCCCGCCGGCACATCGCCGGCTACCTGGTGGCCAATGACGTCACCGCCAAGGACGAGATGCTCGGCGACTTCGCCACCATCCCGTTCTACCTGCAGCTGTTCCGGGGCAAGAACTTCGACACCTTCCTGCCCACCGGTCCGTGGCTGACCACCGCCGACGAGATAGCGGACCCCTCGGCACTGCGGGTGTGGCTCAGCGTGAACGGCGAACCGCGGATGGACTGCCCGACCAAGGACATGGTGTCCGGTGTCGACGAGGTGGTGGCCGAGGTGAGCGGCGTGGTGACGCTGCACCCCGGCGACCTGATCCTCACCGGGTCCCCGCCGGGCGGTGGTGGCGACTTCGACCCGCCGCGCTACCTGCGCCCCGGCGACATCGTCCGCGCCGGCATCACCGACCTCGGCGAGATCGAGAACACCGTCGTCGACGAGCCCGGCCGGACCTGAGGGACGCGCCCCACCCCAACCCAAGGAGCACCAGCATGCGACTCGCGCGATACCACCTCGACGGCCGTGACCGGCTGGGCGCGGTACTCGACGACACCGTGGTGCCGACGCCATGGCCGGACTTCGAGACGTTGTTCGCGCTGGACGACCCGCTCGCGGCGGTCCG
>Ga0137412_10005454_pt1 | contig 10165 bp, 10 predicted proteins | sample CZODoug2_1_16fun_FD_122160 | JGI IMG/M metagenome (GOLD analysis project Ga0137412, IMG submission 122160) | Vadose zone soil fungal communities from Angelo Coast Range Reserve, California, USA - CZODoug2_1_16fungal (Hybrid Assembly) | ecosystem: Environmental > Terrestrial > Soil > Vadose zone... | reverse complement strand
ACCGGGCTCGGGGGACGGGGCGGGCTTGCCGCCTTCGCCCGGTTTGTCCAGTCCGGGCATGGGGTTTCCGTACGGGGAGGTGGTGGGATGGCCGAGCAGCGCCACCAGCTTGCGCTCGACGGCCTCGCTCATCACGTGCTCCCAGCGGCAGGCCTCGGCGTGCACCTGCTCCCACTCCAGGCCGATGACGTCGACCAGCAGCCGCTCGGCCAGCCGGTGCTTGCGCATGACGGCGATGGCCAGCTCGCGGCCGGCGTCGGTGAGCTCGAGGTGGCGGTCGCCGGCGACGACGAGCAGGCCGTCGCGTTCCATCCGGGCGACCGTCTGGCTGACCGTGGGCCCGCTCTGGGCCAGCCGCTCGGCGATGCGGGCGCGCAGTGGGACGACTCCCTCTTCTTCAAGCTCGTAAATGGTGCGCAGGTACATCTCGGTGGTGTCGATGAGGTCGTTCACCAAGACTCCAATCGGCGGAGGCTGCGGCCAACAGGGCCGGCAGGAGCCGATCCGATGGTAACGGGCCGTCGGGGCGGCCGGGACTGTCGGAGGCTGTGGAAGAGGCGAGTGTGGTGGTCCGGGCGCGTGGGTTCGGTGGCCGGGCGGCGTCCCAAGATGAGCCTAAGGCGCAGGGTGGGCATCTGGCCGCCTCCTTCCGCTTCCTTTGACGGCGTGGGCGCGCCCCCTGGTTCAGGGGTCGCGAGGTCGCCACAGCCGTTTCCGCACGTGTGAGGTCAATATTAATGGGTGGCACCGACAAAGTCGGTGCCGTATGCGGCGGGTTACCTGGTCGTGGCCCACCGCGACCGGGCAGGATGGCGGGGTGAGTGCCTTGATCACCCCCACCGAGCTGGCCGGTCTCGCCGAGGCGCCGGTGCTGTTGGACGTGCGCTGGCGGCTGGCCGGGCCGCCCGCCGTCGAGGACTACCGGGCCGGCCACCTGCCGGGCGCGGTGTTCGTGGACCTGGACCGCGATCTGGCGGCCGAGCCGGGCGAGGGCGGCCGGCATCCGCTGCCGACGCCGGAGCGGCTGCAAGCGGCGCTGCGGGCCGCGGGCGTGCGGCGAAATCACCCGGTCGTGGCGTACGACGCCGGCGACGGCTCCACGGCGGCCCGGGCGTGGTGGCTGCTGCGCTGGGCGGGCCACGAGCGGGTGGCGGTGCTCGACGGCGGCTACGCGGCGTGGACGTCGGAGGGCCGACCGGTCAGCACCGAGGTTCCGACCCCGGAGCCGGGGGACATCGAGGTGACGCCGGGCCACATGCCGGTGCTCACCGCCGACGAGGCGGCGGAGCTCGCGCGCACCGGCGTGCTGCTGGACGCCCGCGCGCCGGAGCGGTACCGCGGCGACGTGGAGCCGATCGACCCGCGGGCCGGGCACATCCCGGGCGCGGTCAACGCCCCGTTCGCCGGCCACATCGGACCGGACGGCCGCTGGCGCTCCCCGGAGGAGCTGGCCGAGCGGTTCGCGGCGCTCAAGGTCGAGCCGGGCCAGGTCGGCGCGTACTGCGGGTCGGGCGTGACGGCGTCCTCGGTGGTGCTGGCGCTGGAGGTGGCGGGCCTCGGGCCGGCCCCGCTGTACGCCGGGTCGTGGTCCCACTGGTGCGTCGACCCGGAGCGCCCGGCGGAAACCGCTTGACCGTGTTTTTGCCGCGCGTTCCGCGCGGGGCTCGGCCGCTCGTGACCGGTGCCTTCCCTGGCCGGATTTAACCCGCCGCATCGGTCGGGTGGTGGGTTGCGTCGGGTGGCGGCGGGTGAAATCCGGCGACGGTCCAGGCACCGGCGCGGCCGAGCACTCTCTTGGGCGATGGTGGAAACCGGTTGACCGGCCCGGGACGATTGAAGTGTGAGCGGTAGGCGATTTCCATGCCCCTCGGTGTCCCGGGGGCGTTGAGTCGCGCGTTCTGAACGGAGCCGAGGGGGCTAGCGGCCACCTTCCCAGCTCACGTCAGGACCTGCCCCATGAAGCTGATGACCGCCGACCAGGTGCGCACGGCGCTGTCCGTGCGTGACCTCACCGACCCCAACCAAGGCCCGCACGCGATGCAGTTGCTGCTGGCCGAAATCGAGCAAGCCGTCGCCGAGTGGGCCGGGCTGCCGGTGCGACGGCGCCGCGGCAATCCCGTGGTGCCGACGGCGGACAACTACGACCGTCTCGGCTACCCGGCCGACGCGGTCGCCCGCGACGCCCGCTATTCCCGCTATCTCAGGCCGGATCTGATGCTGCGGGCACACACCACGGCGATGATTCCGCCGCTGCTGCAAGACATCGCCGAGGACACGCTGCTGAGCGTGCCCGGCATCTGCTACCGCCGCGACGCCATCGACCGCCAGCATGTCGGCCAGCCGCACCAACTGGATCTCTGGCTTGTTAGAAAAGGCTTGTCCGACAACGACCTCCAGGGCATGGCCCAGGCGGTTGTCGAGGCGGCCGTGCCGGGCGCCCACGCCCGACTGGAACCGTCCGATCACCCGTACACCGTGCGGGGCAAGGAAATCCGGGTGCACGGGGTGGAGGTCGGCGAGTGCGGCCTGGCCCGGCCGGACCTCTGCCAGGGCCTGGCGATGGGCCTCGGCCTGGACCGGCTTCTCATGCTGCGCAAGGGAATCGACGACATCCGGCTGCTGCGTTCCGCCGAGCCGAGGATCGCGAAACAGCTGCTGGATCTCCAGCCTTACCAACCGGTCTCCATGCGGCCGCCGATCCGCCGCGATCTGTCGGTGGCGGTTGGCGACGACATGGACGCCGAGCAGCTGGGCGAGGCGGTCCGGGAGGCGCTGGGCCCGGACGCGCACATCGTCGAGGAGGTGCGGGTGCTCGCCGAGACCGCGGGCGAGCTGCTGCCGCCGGTCGCCCGGGACCGGCTGGGGCTGCGCGCGGGCGAGAAGAACGTGCTGCTCCGAGTGGTCCTGCGGGACCTGGAGCGGACGCTGACCGATGCCCGGGCCAACGCGCTGCGGGACGCCGTCCACCGCGCGGTCCACGGCGACCGGTGAGGGTGAGGCCGGTGGGCCGACGGGCCCACCGGCGTCGGCGGACTACTCTGGCGTCTGCTCCCGTTCGCGGAGGGCCAGCGGCGCGCCGGCCAGGTCCTCCTCGTTGCAGAGCAGCTTGACGTCGTAGTACGGCGCAGTCGGCGTGTCGTCGTAGTCCAGATGGATGGCGATCACGTCGATCGGCTCGCCGAGCCAGTCCTGCGCCTGGCGCAGCCAGGCCGCGGCCCGTTCCAACGCCGCGGGCAGATCGTCGTCCCGGAACTCGACGGGACGGTAGGGGACCCCTTGAACCTGGTCCTTCAGATTCTTCGGGCGGGGCAGGTCGACACCGACACCGGAATCATCGAGATCCAGGCTGATCAGTTCCTCACTCACCCCTCAAGAGTCCACCAGGCAGGCACACCCGGGCAACCCCGGCGTCGAGCGCCTACCTTGGTCGTCATGGGCAAGCGTGCCGGAGTCGTGTGGGACGACACTCTGCTGGGCTACGACATGGGGGCCGACCATCCGCTCAATCCGGTCCGGCTGGACCTGACCATCGGGTTGGCGGGGGCGCTGGGCGTGCTGGATGGGGTCGAGCCGATCCGGCCGGCGCCGGCCACCGAGCTGGAGGTGCTCCGGGTTCACTCGCCCGAGTACATCGCCGCCGTGAAGGCCGCGCCGGAGTCGCCGATCGGCGTCGGGCACGGCCTGGGCACGCCCGACAATCCCGTGTTCACGGGCATGCACGAGGCCTCCAGCCTGGTGTTGGGCTCCTCGCTGGCCGCCGCCGAGCTGCTGCTGTCGGGCGAGACGGACCGAGTGGTCAACATCGGTGGCGGGCTGCACCACGCGATGCGGGACGAGGCGGCCGGCTTCTGCGTGTACAACGACTGCGTGGCGGCCATCGACCGGCTGCTGGACCGTGGCGTGGAGCGGGTGGCCTACATCGACACCGACGTGCACCACGGCGACGGCGTGCAGGTCGCCTTCTACGACGATCCGCGCGTCCTGACAATTTCCTTGCACCAGCACCCGGCGACGCTGTGGCCCGGCACCGGCTACGCGCGCGAGTTGGGCACGGGCGACGCCTATGGCACTTCCGTGAACATCCCGCTGCCCCCGGGGACCACCGACGAGCACTGGCTGCGCGCCTTCCACGCCGTGGTGCCGTCGCTGCTGCGGGCGTTCAGGCCGCAGGTGCTGGTGACCCAGTGCGGCGTGGACACGCACCGGGACGACCCGCTCGCGCACCTCGGGTTGACGGTGGACGGCCACCGCGCGATCTACATGGCGCTGCGTGAGCTGTCGATGGAGCACGGCGGCCGCTGGCTGGCGCTGGGCGGTGGCGGCTACCAGCTGCGACGCGTGGTGCCGCGGTCGTGGACGCACCTGCTGGCCACGGCGCTGGACCGCGACGTCCCGGTGAAGACCGAGCTGCCCGGCGACTGGGGGCAGCGGCTGGGTGTGCCGGACATGACCGACGGCGGCGGCACGTCGTTCCTGCCGTGGTCGGGCGGTGGCGGCGACCCGGTGGACATGGCGGTGCTGGGCACGCGCCGCGCGGTGTTCCCGTTGCACGGGCTGGATCCCGATGACCCGAGAGACTGAGTGACCCTGAAAATGGACCCGTACGACTACCCGAAGCACTGGGAAGCCGACGTCGTGCTGTCCGACGGCGGCACCGTCCACCTGAGACCGATCACCCCGGACGACGCGGACCGGCTGGTGGCCTTCCACGGCCGGCTGTCCGAGCGCACCCGCTATTTCCGCTACTTCGGGCCGTATCCGCGGATGCCCCAGCGCGACGTGGAGCGGTTCAGCACGGTCGACCACGGCGACCGGGTGGCGTTCGTGGCGATGCTCGGGGACGACATCGTCGCCGTGGGCCGCTACGACCGGCTCGACGGCGCCGAATCGGCCGAGGTGGCGTTTGTGGTGGAGGACACGCACCAGGGCCGGGGGCTGGGCTCGATCCTGCTGGAGCACCTCGCCGCGGCGGCGCGGGAGAGCGGCCTGACCCGGTTCGTGGCCGAGGTGCTGGCCGAGAACGGCCAGATGGTGCGGGTGTTCCGGGACGCCGGCTACCAGATCGCGCGCTCGTTCGAGGAGGGCACGCTGCACCTGGAGTTCGCGCTGGATCCCACGGAGCAGTCCGTGTCGGTCGCGCGGGCCCGTGAGCAGGCGGCGGAGGCACGCAGCGTGCGCAACCTGCTCACGCCGCGGTCCGTGGCGCTGATCGGGGCATCCACGGATCACGCCAAGATCGGGCACGCGGTGTTGACGAACCTGTTGGTCGCCGACTTCGCCGGGCCGGTGTACCCGGTCAACCCGGAGCACCGGTCGGTGCGCGGGGTCCGCGCCTACGGCTCCGTGCTGGACATCCCCGATGACGTGGACCTGGCGGTGGTGGCGATTCCCGCCGCCGGCATCGAGGACGTGCTGGACGCCTGCCTGGCCAAGGGCGTGAAGGCGCTGCTGGTGGTGTCCACGGTGCCGGACCCGGAGGCGGAGCGGCGGCTGGTGTCGCAGGCCCGCGCGCACGGGATGCGGGTGGTGGGGCCGAGCGCGCTCGGCGTCCTCAACACCGATCCCGAGGTGCGGTTGAACGCGCCGCTGGCGCCGAGGCTGCCGGGCCGTGGCCGCACCGGCTTCTTCTGCCAGTCCGGCGCGCTGGGCATCGCGATTCTGGCCACTGCCGCGGAGCGCGGCCTCGGGCTGTCCACGTTCGTGTCCGCCGGCAACCGCGCGGACGTCTCCGGCAACGACCTGTTGCAGTACTGGGCCGACGATCCTGCGACCGATGTGGTGCTGCTGTACCTGGAGTCCTTCGGCAACCCGCGGAAGTTCGCCCGGCTGGCCCGGAGATTGGGGCGGCGCAAGCCGATCGTGGCCGTGAAGACGGGGCGGCACGCGGTGAATCCGGGCCTGGCCGGCACGGTGGCGGTCGACGAGCTGAGCCTCCAGTCGCTGTTCGAGCAGACGGGCGTGATCCGGGTCGAGTCGCTGGGGCAGCTGTTCGACACGGCGCTGCTGCTGGCCCACCAGCCGCTGCCGGCGGGGCCGCGGGTTGCGGTCGTCGGCAACTCCACGGCGATCGGGCTGCTGGCCGCGGATGCGTTGTTGGCCCAGGGTTTGGAGCTCGCCCGCGAGCCGGTGGACGTTGGCGCGCATGCCAGCCCCGAGGTGTTCGCCGAGGCCGTCCGGTCGACGGCGCGATGCGAGGACGTGGACGCGCTGGTGGTGGTGTTCGTGCCGCCGATCGCCATGCCGGCCGCCGGCTACGCCAAGGCGCTGCGCGAGGCCGTCACCGGAAAGCCCGTGGTGACAACGTTCCTGGGCGTCGAGGGCGTGCCGGACGAGCTGGCGGTGCCCGGCCCGGACGGGTCGCCGTCGCGGGGCTCGGTGCCGTCGTACTCGAGCCCGGAGCGTGCGGTGACGGCGCTGGCCCGGGCGACCCGGTACGCCCAGTGGCGGTCCCGCCCGCGCGGCGAGTTCGCCCGCCCAGAGGGCATCGACACCGAGCGGGCGCGGGAGCTGGTGATGAAAACTTCGACCGACGAGGAAGTCGTTGCCCTGCTTGCCTGTTACGGCATCGAGGTGGTGCCGTTCCGCACAGTGTCCACTGTGGACGAAGCGGTCGGGGCATGTGACGACCTGGGCTATCCGGTGGTGCTCAAGTCCACCAGCGAGCAGCTCCGGCACCGCACCGATTTCCTTGGCCTGCGGCTGGATCTGGCCGGCGCCGAGGCGGTCCGCGCGGCCTACCAGGACCTGCTGGACGTGTCCGGCTCGGCCGAGATGTACGTGCAGCGGATGGCCCCGAAGGGCGTCTCCTGCCAGCTGGGGCTGCAGGACGACCCGTCGTTCGGCACGCTGGTCAGCTTCGGGCTCGGCGGCGTGGTCAGCGACCTGCTCGGCGACCGCGCCTACCGGGCCGTGCCGATGACCGACGCGGACGCGGCCGCCCTGGTCCGCGCGCCGAAGGCGGCCCCGCTGCTGGCCGGCTACCGCGGCGGCGAGCCGGCCGACCTGGCCGCGCTGGAGGATCTGGCGCTGCGGCTGTCCGCGCTGGCCGAGGACCTGCCGGAGGTGCGGCGGCTGGTGCTGGAGCCGGTGTTGGCCTCGGCGGCGGGGGCGTTCGTCAGCTCGGCGCGGATCACCGTGGGCGAACCGCCGTCCCAGCCCGACACCGGCCCCCGCCGCCTGCGGCAGGTCGTCACGGATTAGTGGCGAACCGCTCCGGTGTCACGAACACCGCCGCGCGCCGGTCCTCGGCCATGACCCGGTCGTACTCGTCCAGGTCGTCGTGCTGGCCGCCGGCCGCGTGGTAGACCTCCCGCAGCAGCTGCCGCAGGTCGGTGACGCCGGGCAGCTCGTCGTCCGGTCCGGCGATCTCGGTCGGCCCGGACACCGAGATCCACTCCCAGCCGGCCCGGAACACCAGCGTCGCCTCGCCGTTGGCCCGCAGGTTGGCCAGCTTCGCCGTGTTGCCGCGGGACACGAAGGCCACCACCGGCTGTCCGGTGACCGGATGCGGCAGGACCGCCGCGTTGAGCACGGAAACGCTCGGTTTCCCGTTGGCGCGCAAGGTGACCAGCACGGCCAGCCAGTTCTCGCGACTGGCGAGTTCAGTGACCCGCCGCAACCCCTCGGTGATCTCCACCCGTCTCACTCTAAGCTGGCGAACCATGCCAACGCCCTCGCACCGCGCAGGAGAGCCCGTTCGCGCTGGCATTCCCGAGCACGGCCGCGTGCCGCGGTACTACGCGGTCAAGTCGCGGCTGCTCGCGCTGATCGACGAGCTGGGCCAGGGCTCGACGCTGCCGTCGGAGCGGGAGCTGGCCGAGCGGTTCGAGGTGTCGCGGGTGACGTTCCGGCAGGCCGTGAGCGAGCTCGTGCTGGAGGGGCGGCTGGTGCGCCGGCAGGGGGCCGGCACGTTCGTCGCGCCGCCGAAGCTGGTGCAGCCGCTGGCGCTGGTCAGCTACACCGAGGGCATGCGCAGCCAGGGCGTGGAGCCTGGCCGGTACCTGGTCACCGGCGAGCACGTCGCCGCCGACGACCGGCTGGCCGCCGACCTGGCGATCGAGCCCGGCGACCCGGCCCTGCACATCGAGCGGGTGCTGCTGGCCGATTCGGAGCGGATCGGCCTGGAATCGACCTATCTGTCCGCCCGTCGTTTTCCCGATCTGTTGTCCGTGTTCGATCCGGCCACGTCCTTGTACGCGTATTTGACAGGGTCGGCCGGTATTGTGCTGGCGCACGCCGAGGAACGGGTGGAGACGGTGCTCGCCACCCCGCGGGAAGCGCTGCTCATCGGCACCAATCCGGCGGTGCCGATGCTGTTGCTGCACCGCGTGACCAGGGACGATGCCGGCGTGCCGGTGGAGCGCGTCCGTTCTCTCTATCGCGGTGACCGTTTCAGCTTCATAACGCAGCTCAATTTGTGACGTAGTTTCCCTAAAGTCGTCGGCGTGAGACGGTAAGGGGAGAGCTGTGAGCAGAGTGAAGACACCTTCGCCGACCGCCCGTGGCCGGCGTGTGCCCAAGAACTGGAAGCCGGTCGCCGGCCGCGCGATCGCCGCCTCCGCGCTGATCGCCCTGGTGCTCGTCACCGACGTGGCCGAGACGATCGCCGACGTGAGCGGCGCGGCCGGCCCCTTCATCTCGCTCGACGCGAGGAAGGGGTCCTTCCTGGCGTTCAACGTCAGGATCGGTCCCTTGATCTTGGGTCGATAGTTAAGCCTTGACTTGAGTGTTCGACCGGTCAATACTCAAGTCTGTGCTTAACCATGAGCTGGACCGGGTGTTCCAGGCGCTGGCCGACCCGACCCGGCGCGGGCTGGTCGACCGGCTGACCCGCGGCCCGGCGTCGGTGAGCGAGCTGGCCGCGCCGCTGCCGATCACCCTGGCCGCCGTGGTGCAGCACCTACAGGCGCTGGAGGCGTGCGGGCTGGTCCGCACCGAGAAGGTCGGCCGGGTCCGCACCTGCCGGATCGACCCGGATGGGCTGCGGGCCGCCGAGGACTGGCTGCACCAGCGCCGCACCGCCTGGGAACGAAAGCTGGACCGGCTCGCCGACGTGCTCAACGAGGAGGAAACGACATGACCGCCAAGCACTCGACGTTCACCATCGACCGGAACTACCCGCAGTCGCCCGGAAAGGTCTTCGCCGCCTGGGCCGACCCGGCGCTGAAGGGCCGCTGGCTGACGGCTCCCGGCCACCACCACGAGCTGGACTTCCGGGTCGGTGGCACGGAAATCGCCTCCGGTGGCCAGCTGCGGTTCGAGGCGACGTACCGGGACATCGTCGACGGCGAGCGGATCGTCTACTGCTCGACGATGCACGACGGCGACAAGCTGTCCACGGTCTCGCAGACCACCGTCGAGTTCATCGCCGACGGCGACGGCACCCGGCTGGTGCTGGTCGAGCAGGGCGCATACCTGGACGACATGGAGCAGCCGGAATGGCGTGAGCAGGGCATCAACTCCCAGTTCGACACGCTGGCCAAGCTGCTGGGGGAGGCCTGACACGAGACTGGCCGGCCCGCCACCACAATGGCGGCAGGCCGGCCAGCTGGACTAGGTCGTCTTACTTGCCGAAACCGGCGCGACGCAACGCATCCGCCATGGAGCCGCTGGCCGGGCGCTCCTCGCGACGCGGCTGACCGCCGCCGCCCCCGCCGCCACGCTTACCGCCGCCGCCGCCACGATTCTGGTCCTGCCGGCGCTGACCGCCTTGCTGCCCGCCGCCCTTGGCCTGCTGGCCGTCCCTGCTCTGCGGGCCGCCGCGCTCCGGCTCGTCCTCCAGACGCAGCGTCAGCGAGATCCGCTTGCGCGGGATGTCCACTTCCAGCACCTTCACCCGCACCACGTCGCCGGACTTCACGACGTCCCGCGGGTCCTTGACGAAGGTCTTCGACATCGCCGACACGTGCACGAGGCCGTCCTGGTGCACGCCGACGTCGATGAACGCGCCGAACGCGGCCACGTTGGTGACCACGCCCTCCAGCACCATGCCCGGCTTCAGGTCGCCGAGCTTCTCCACACCGTCGGCGAAGGTCGCCGTCTTGAACGCCGGCCGCGGGTCCCGGCCCGGCTTCTCCAGCTCCTTGAGGATGTCGGTGACCGTCGGCAGGCCGAACTTGTCGTCGACGAACTCCGTGGGCTTGATCGCCTTCAGCTTGGCGCCGTT
>Ga0137412_10005453_pt1 | contig 10166 bp, 8 predicted proteins | sample CZODoug2_1_16fun_FD_122160 | JGI IMG/M metagenome (GOLD analysis project Ga0137412, IMG submission 122160) | Vadose zone soil fungal communities from Angelo Coast Range Reserve, California, USA - CZODoug2_1_16fungal (Hybrid Assembly) | ecosystem: Environmental > Terrestrial > Soil > Vadose zone... | reverse complement strand
CGCAGCACGCTGTAGCCGACGTGAGCGGACGCTGATGCGTTGGCTTTACCCGTATTTCGGCCGCCTGGTCGCGCGCCAGACCGCCGAGATCGGCCTGCTGACCGATCGCGAGAAGTTACGCTCCCGTCTCGGCCGGCCCTTCGATGTCGACGAGCTGACCATCGGTATGGCAGGCGAGACGTTTCTGGCTGCGCACCCCTGAGCTAGGTATTCATCACCCGTTCGCCGATCACATGATCGCGGCGCAGGGCGTCGAGCTCGTCACGGGATAACCCGAGGCCGCCGAGGATCGCGTCGTTGTGCTGCCCGAGTGTGGGCGGGGCGAAGCGGTGATGACGAGCCGGTCCGGGGGTGATGCGAAACGGCCACCCGGGGTAGCGATGATGACCGGTAAGCGCGTGTTCGAAATCTTCGTAGAACCCGCGGGCGTCCAGGCCGGGCAGCTCATACATCCGCTCGGGCCTCGTCACCTCCTCGGCGGGGATGTTGTGTTCCCGAAGGGCGGCAACGACATTGGCGGCCGACTGGGTCCGCGTCCAGGCCGCGACCGCTTCATCGAAGGCGTCGTGATCATCGGCCGGCAGATCGGGGCGAGCCATCAGGTGCGCCAGCCGCGACCAGTCGGTGTCGTCGCGCACCGACAGCGCCACCCACGTGTCGTCGCTGTCGGTCGGGTAGACGCCCTGCCGGCAGCCCCGCCGCCGGTTGCCCTCGCGCGGGGGGACGACGCCGTTCATCGAGTACTCGATCACCGGTTCGGCGGTGACGGCGGCGCCGACTTCGATCTGCGCGACCTCGATCAGCTGGCCTTCGCCGGTGCGACGGCGGTGGTCGAGCGCGGCGAGCAACGCCACCCCGGCGTGCACACCGACGACAGGGTCGGCCGGACCCTGCACATTGCACGGCGGACCTTGTGCGTAGCCGGTCACCGCCGACATGCCGGACACCTGTTCGATGTTCAGCGCCCAGCCGACGTAATCGCGCCACGGGCCGTCGAGGCCGAATCCCGGCATGCGAACAGCGATCACGTCAGGGCGCAGCGCGGCCAGCGATTCGTAGTCCAGCCCGAACTGCTCCACCACTCGCGGCGAGAAGTTCTCCACGACGACATCGGCCTGCGCCGCAAGCCGACGGGCGAGGTCGCAGCCGGCCGGCGAGCTCAAATCCAGCGTGATGTCGCGCTTATTCAGGTTGGTGGCCTGCCACAAAGGGCTGCGCTCGTACCAGTCCTCGCCCTCGAACGGCTGGGCGCCCGAATAGCGGAATCCGTCCGGCCGTTGGATCGACTCGAGTTTGACGACGTCGGCGCCGAATGCACCGAGATAGCAGGTGAGGTATCCGCCCGCCCAAAATGTGGTCAGGTCAAGCACTTTCAGGCCCGCGAACGGCAGCGACGGATCCGCTACCGGATCGGCGGCCGGTCGCCGCGGTGGGTGATCGCTTCCCGACCTATCCCCCAGGCTCGGTGCGGGACGGGCGGGCACCGTCGGTGTCTTCGAGAGACGAAACGGCGGGCCCGGCCGTCGAAACGACCAGTCCTTCCCGCCGCCGTCGACGAAGAATCCGCGTTTGGCGTACTGCGGATTGTCCAGCGCCCCAGGGCCGTCGGCGACAGGAGCCGCCGGAATGCGAAGTGCCTGACTGAGTTCGACGATGTCGGCGACGGTTCGCTCGTCCAGCCACGGCTGCGCCGCCGCGTAGAACTCGGCACGCTCGGGCCCGCCGATCATGATCGCGAACTGCTGCTCGCCGTACTCCGGAAGCCCGAGCATGGCGCACGCGTCGAGCCAGTGCTGCCCGGTCAGGCAGTTGATCCCGACCCAGCCGTCGGCGGCGCGGACCACACCCAGCATCGGAGCCTGGCGCACGTTGGTGGGCAGGCCGAGCGCACGCATCCGCTCGAACATCAGCATCGGGTACGGCAGCGTCGACAGGAGTGCCTCCAATTCGGAGACGTCGACCTCGGTCACCTGACCGGGCGGGGCGATCCGCAACGCGGTCAACGCGCCCAGCGCGGCGTAGGCGCCCGCGACATATTCGGCGATTCGGGCGCCGGCCTGCACCGGGGGCCGGTCGGGGTCGCGTGCGCTGATCCAGCCCGATATCGCCTGCATGGTCAGCGGCGTGGCATCGCGATCCCGAAAAGGCCCGTGCTGTCCGAAATTCGAGATCCGAACGATAACCAGCCGGGAATCGGCATGCTGTAGCGCCGCCAGGGTTCCGGGAGCCGACGCGTCGATCAGCACATCGGCGTCGGCGACGAGCCCGCGAGCGGCCGCCGCATCGCTGCCGCGGGTGAGGTCCAAGAGCGCGCCGCGCTTGCCGGCGTTGAGATACTCGAACAACCCGGACCGATCGGGGTCGGGTTCGCCGCCGGGAAAAGGGCCCCACTGCCGCAGCGGATCTCCTTCTGGTGCTTCGATTTTCGTGACGTCGGCGCCGAGGTCGACGAGCAGCTTGCCACAGTACGGACCCGAGATCTCGTCGGCGATCTCGACCACCCGAAGCCCATCGAGAGCGGCTGTCACACCGGCAGTCCCATGGCCTTCGGCTCCATGTACTGACGAATTCCGACGATCCCGCCGCTCTCCCGGCCGATCCCACTCTGGTTGAACCCGCCGAACGGCGCGCCGCCCGGCCCGAACCCGTTGACCGCGATCTGCCCGGTGCGGACCCGGCGGGCGATGGCGAGCCCACGGTCGACGTCGGTGCCCCACACCGCGCCGGACAGCCCGTACTGCGAGTTGTTCGCGATCCGGACCGCGTCATCGTCGTCGCGATAGCGCAGCACCGACAGCACCGGCCCGAATACCTCTTCCTGGGCGATGGTGGCGTCCGGCGTGACCTCGGTGAGGATCGTCGGCTCGAAGTAGTAGCCGCCGTTCAAACCGGCCGGCCGACCGCCACCGGTCGCCAGCTTGGCACCGTCATTGAGCGCCCGATCTACGTGTGCCTGAACGCGTTCGCGCTGTGCGGCACTGATCAGTGGGCCCATCTGCACGTCGGGATCGGTGGGGTCGCCGACCTTCACCGCCCGGGCCATCGCGACCAGCCGATCAACCACCTCGTCGTGGATTGCGTCCGGCAGCAGCATCCGGCTGTGCAGAATGCAAGCCTGCCCGGCGTGAAATGAGCAGGACTCGAACAACATCCGCTGCAGCAGTTCGTCATCCAGCGTGACGTCATCGAGCACAATGCTGGCCGACTTACCTCCGCATTCGAGCAGTAGCCGTTTCATCGTCGCGCCGGCCGCGGCCATCACCGCGCGCCCGACCACCGAGCTCCCGGTGAAGCTGACCATGTCGATCCGCGGGTCGACGGTCAGCAGCTTGCTGGATTCGATGTCGGTCGGAGTCACGACATTGACCACGCCCGGTGGAATATCGGTGTGCTCGTCGATGATTCGGGCCAGCGCCAATCCGGCCAGCGGCGCCAGCGGCGACGGCTTGAGCACGACGGTGTTGCCCGCGGCCAGCGCGGCGCAGACTTTCATCACGTTGAGGGTGTGCGGGAAGTTCCACGGCGTCAGGATCGACACCACGCCGAGCGGCTCGTAGCGCAGCAGCGTCTTGCCCGCGGCGCCGAAGGCGTCGATCGGCTCCTCGATGGGATGGGTGGCGAGTTCGGCCGCATTCAGCGCCGCGAACGCCGGCCCTTCGACGTGGATCACTCGCTCGTTGGCCGTGCAACCCCACTCCTGTTGCGCCAACGCGAAGAACTCGTCGGCATGCGCCAGCAGCGCCTCGCCCAGCTGGTTGAGGAACCCGGCCCGCTGCTCGGGTCCGGTGTCGGCCCACGGTCCCGAGTCGAAGGCGTTCCTGGCCGCCGCGATCGCGCTGTCGACTTGGGCATGGCTGGGGTCGGGCGCCGACGCGATCACCGCCTCGGTGGCCGGACAGACGTCGTCGTAGCGGCCCCCGGCCCCAGCAGGTCTGTCCGGGTCGACCCACTGGCCATCGATATAGACCGAGTAGGTGTCGATCAATGAGCGTGGGTCAGCCATATCCATTCCTTTAGGGATCAGGGGCCTTTGGACGGTCCGGCGGCTCAACGTTTGGTCTACACCTGTCGGGCCGCTGTCGTCAATGCTCGACTTCGCCGTGATGTGTTCGCGCTGCTAGTTCAGTTCAACAGCAAGCATATTGACATCGCTAGTGCCGCCAGAGTAAACAGGGTGCACCGGACAGATCATACGTAAATGTACGATCATGCGCGTCGAGGAGGCCTGGGTGCACACGAAGTCCATCTCGACCGTCCCGCTGCATTCGCCGGACTTCTACGCCGGCGATCCCTATGCCGCGTACCGCGAGCTGCGCGCGACGGCGCCGGTGTGCTGGAACGACGTCACCAATTTCTGGGCGCTGCTGAAATACGAGGACATCCGGTTCGTCTCCAGCAGTCCGGCCGCGTTCACATCGACCCAGCGCATCACCATCCCGGACCCGGCGATGCCGAGCCCGGTGCAGCCCGGGAGCCTGATCTTCACCGACCCGCCCCGGCACCGGCAGATGCGCAAGCTGATCAACTCCGGGTTCACCAGGCGCCGCGTTTCCGTGCTCGAGCCGAAAATCCGCGCGATCGTCCGCGGCATCCTTGACGGCGTGGAACCGGATTCGGTGCACGAGTTCGCTGAGGAGATCGCCGCTCCGCTGCCTACCCGGCTGATCGCCGAGTTGATCGGTGCGCCGCCCGACGATTGGGAGCAATTCCGGGCCTGGTCGGACGCGGCCACCGGAAACGCGGACCCGGAGATCGAACTTGACCCGTTAGTGGCTGCCGGCCAGTTGTTCGAGTATTTCCAAAAGCTCATCGGCGCACGGCGAGTCGAGCCCCGAGACGATTTGCTTTCGGTGCTGGCCGGTGCCGAAATCGACGGCGAGCGGCTCACTGACGAAGACCTGCTGAATTTTGCGTTCCTGTTGCTGGTGGCCGGAAACGAAACCACCCGCAATCTGATCGCGCTCGGCACGCTGGCGTTGATCGCTCATCCCGATCAGCACCGCCTGCTGATCGACGATTTTTCGCTGATCCCCAGCGGTGTCGAGGAGATGCTGCGGTGGAACAGCCCGGTGGTGCACATGGCCCGGACGGCAACCGCCGACGTCGAGATCCGCGGTCAGCGCATCGCCGAAGGCGACGTCGTGGTGATGCTGTATGGATCAGCCAACCGCGACGAAGATGTCTTCGGCGCCGACTCCGAAGAATTCAAGGTGACCCGCCACCCCAACCCGCACATCGCGTTCGGGTGCGGCGAACATTCTTGTATCGGCGCACAATTGGCGCGCCTGGAGGCCACGGTGATGTTCGAGGAACTGCTGGGCCGGTTCCCCCGACTCGAGCTGGTCGGCGAGGTCGACCGGATGCGGGCCACCATGGTGCCCGGGGTCAAGCGGATGCCGGTACGGCTGGGGGCCTGACCGGTGCGACTCGACTACACCCCCGAGCAAGAGCAGCTGCGCGACGAGATTCGCGCGACCATGGAGCAGGTGATGACGCCGGAACGGCAGGCCGCCGTCAGCGAGCGCATGGAGGGCGGTCCTGCGGTACGCGACTGCGTGCGCGCGCTGGCAGCGGCCGACCTACTCGGCGTCGGTTGGCCCAAAGAGTTTGGTGGGCGCGGCTTCTCGGCGATCGAGCAGTTCATCTTCGCCGAGGAGGCCAGACGGGTCAACGCGCCGATCCCGTTGGTGACGCTCAACACGGTCGGGCCGACCCTGATGCACTACGGCACCGAGGAGCAGAAGCAGACGTTCCTGCCGGCGATCCTGGAAGGCCGCGTCGAGTTCGCCATCGGCTACTCCGAGTCGGGCGCAGGCAGCGACCTGGCGTCGTTGCGCACCAACGCCATCCGGGTAAGTGACGACTTAGGGGAAGGATGGGTGATCAACGGCCAGAAGATGTTCACCAGCGGCGCGGCGTACGCCGACTACATCTGGCTGGCCGCCCGCACCGACCCGAACGTCAAGAAACACAAGGGCATTTCGATCTTCATCGTGCCGACCTCGTCGCTCGGATTCTCCTGGCAGCCACTGCACACCATGCCGGGCGTCTCCACTTTCTATACCTTCTACGACAACGTCCGGGTGCCGGCCAGCGCGATCGTGTCAGGTGAAAACCAGGGCTGGCAGCTGATCACCACCCAGCTGAACTTCGAACGCGCCGCGCTGGGCAACCTCGGCGCGCTCGAGCCGCTGTTCGAAAAGACGCTGCAGTGGGCGCGCGACACCGAACTCGACCGTGGCCGGGTCATCGACAAACCCTGGGTGCAGCAGGCGCTGGCCCGGGTCGAGGCTGAGGTCGCGGCCTACAAGCTGATCAACCTTCGGGTGAACGCCGCGATGTCCAAGGGCGGGAAGAATATCGGGCCTCAGATGGGCGAGGCCTCGGCCGCGAAGGTCTTCGGCACCGAGCTGGCTCCGCTGGTCGCCCGCCAGCTGCTGGAAGTGCTGGACCACAACGGGTTACGCCGCGGCGCCGACGCCCCGCTGCGCGGCGCGCTGGAATCCGCCTACCGGGTCGCGGTCATCAGCACCTTCGGCGGCGGTGCCAACGAGATTCAACGGGACATCATCGCGATGGCGGGATTGGGCATGCCCCGAGCTCCACGTGATCTTCGCGCAACCGACAAATCAGGAGGATCAACTCAGTGACCGACACTGACTTGCACAACAGGCTGAAGGCACTCGTCGGCGAGCACACCGGCGGCTCCGGAAAGCCTTCGCTGGCACCGGATCCGGTCAACCAGCCGATGATCCGGCACTGGGCGTACGCACTCGACGACATGAACCCGGTGTACCTCGATCCGGAGTTCGCGGCGAAGTCCCGGTTCGGCGGCATCGTGTCACCACCGGTGATGCTGCAAACCTGGACCATGCCGGCCCCGAAACTCGAAGGGATCGGTGAACGCGGCGGCTCCCCCGTCGAAATCACCAGCAACCCGACCGCGTTTCTCGATGAGGCCGGATACACCAGCATCGTGGCGACCAACTCGGAGTTCGAGATCAACCGCTACCCCAAGCTGGGCGACGTCATCAGCGCGACCTCGGTGTACGAGGAAGTATCCGACGAGAAGACGACGGCGCTGGGCACCGGTTTCTTCCTGACCTGGGTGCTCACCTACACCGATCAGCACGGTGAGGTGCTGGGGCGCCAGCGGTTTCGGGTCCTGCGATTCAAGCCGGCACGCTGATGGCCACCCGACTGGCGCCGACGATCAGCCCGGACACCGAGTTCTTCTGGAACGGGCTGCGTGAGCACAAGCTGCTGATCCAGCGCTGCAAGGGATGCGGAACGGTGCGCAATCCACCGCAGCCGATGTGCCCGAAGTGCCGCTCGCTGGACTGGGACGCGATCGAATCGTCGGGTCGCGGCACCGTCTACAGCTACGTGATGCCGCACCAACCACAGTTCCCGTTCTTCGACTATCCCTACATCGTCGCGCTGCTGCAGCTCGACGAGGGCGTCCGGATCGTTTCTAACCTGACCGATATCGACCCGGCCGACGTCCGAGTCGGGATGCCGGTCGAGGTTTATTACCAAGAGTTCGACGGAAACCTTGTGCTGCACCAGTTCCGGCCGGCTGGGTGACATGGACTTCACGTTCACCGAAGAGCAGGAGACGATCAGCAAGTTGGCCGCTGACGTCTTTGAGCGGCGAGCCACTCCGGACCGGTTGACCGAACTCGAAGCCGGCGAGTTCCGCTACGACGCCGGGCTGTGGAAGGAACTGGCCGGTGTCGACCTGCTGGGCACCGCGTTACCGGAGTCGTTGGGCGGCAACGGCGGTGGCTTCGTCGAACTCGGCGTCCTGCTGGCCGAAGTGGGATCGGCGGTGGCTCCGGTTCCTGCGTATCCGACGCTGCTGCTGGGTGCCGACCCGATCGCCCGGCACGGCAGCCCGCAGCAACAGCAACGCTTTCTGCCCGGCGTCATCGACGGCACCCGCATCCTGTCCGCCGGCCTGCACGAGCCCGGCCAGTCCGACCCGACCCGTCCGGTCACCACGGCCCGTCGCGACGGCGCGACGTGGCGGCTCGACGGTATCAAAGAGCTGGTGTCGTTCGGCCAGCTCGCCGACACCCTGCTGATTCCGGCCAAGATGGATAGCGGCACCGAAGGTGCCGTGGGCTTGTTCCTGCTGCCGACGGATGCTCAGGGCGTCGAGATCCGGCCGGTGGCGACTACCAACCGCGAACCGCACGCCGACGTATTCCTCGACGGTGCCAGTGTCTCCGTCGATGCGGACAAGCTTGACGGCAATCAGCTTGTCGAATCTCTTTACACCCGCGCCCTGATCGGCCTGTGCGCGATCCAGGTTGGCGTATCGGATCGCGCCTTGCGAATGGCCGCCGAATACACCTCGGGCCGTGAACAATTCGGCCGCCCGATCGGCAGCTTCCAGGCGGTGCAGCAACGGATGGCCGACGGTTTCATCGACCTGGAGGCGATCCGCTGGACCACCTGGCACGCGGCCTGGCTGATCGCCGAGGGACGGCCTGCAGACCGTGCGGCACGCGTCGCGAAATTCTGGGCCGCCGAAGCCGGCGCCCGGATCGCAGCCACCGCTCAGCACGTGCACGGTGGGATCGGGATCGACACCACCTATCCCCTGCATCGCTATTTCTTGTGGGCCAAACACAACGAACTCACGTTGGGGTCTGCCACTCAGCAGCTCGTTCACCTCGGCAGCACATACCCGGAAGGACGGCTATGACGACCGCCAAATCCCGCACCGAAACTTTGCGTTGGAGCGACATCAATGTGGGCGACGAGGTCACTCCGCTGGAGATCCCAGTCACCACCACGATGATCGTGGCCGGCGCGATCGCGTCGCGCGACTTCATGCCGGTGCACCACGACCGCGACTACGCCAACAAGCAGGGCTCGCCCAACCTGTTCATGAACATCCTGACCTCCAACGGCTACTGCGTGCGCTTCCTGACCGACTGGGCCGGGCCCGAGGCAATGATCACCAAGCTGGCGATTCGCCTTGGCGTGCCATCGTTTCCGGACGACCCGCTGCGTTTCACCGGCAGCGTCACCGGCAAGACCGAAGGCTCGCGGGGGCGGGACCGCGAAGGTTTGATCGAGGTGACCTTCCAGGCGGCCAACAGTCTCGGCAATCACGTCGCCGGCACCGCCGTCGTGAGCCTGCTCGACGGAGCCCGGGCATGAGTGCATCGCCGTCGAAGCTGGCCGGAAACACCGCCATCGCCGGCATCGGCCAGACCGAGTTCTCCAAGGAATCCGGCCGCAGCGAGCTGCAATTGGCGTGCGAATCGGTCAGCGCCGCACTCGACGACGCCGGCGTGTCGCCCAGCGACGTCGACGGCATGGTGACGTTCACCATGGATTCCAGCGACGAGATCGACGTCGCGCGCAACGTCGGCATCGGCGATCTGAATTTCTTCTCCCGCGTCCCGCACGGTGGCGGGGCGGCGGCCGGAACAGTCGCGCACGCCGCCATGGCGGTCGCCGCAGGAGTCGCCGACGTGGTGGTGTGCTGGCGCGCCTTCAACGAACGGTCAGGCTTCCGCTTCGGCGGCAGCGGACGCACCAGCGCGGAGACCCCGCTGTTCATGGCGCACTACGCCCCGTTCGGATCGCTCACTCCCGCAGCGTGGGTCGCGCTGCACGCTCAGCGCTACATGTCGACGTACGAGGTGACCAACGAGGACTTCGGCCGGATCGCCGTGGTCGACCGGGCCCACGCGGCCACCAACCCCGACGCGTGGTTCTACGAGCGACCGATCACACTGGAAGACCACCAGAATTCGCGGTGGATCATCGAACCGGTTCTGCGACTGCTGGATTGCTGCCAGGAGAGCGACGGCGGGGTCGCGCTGGTGGTCACCAGCGCCGAGCGCGCCCGCGACCTGCGTCAGGCGCCGGCCGTCATCTCCGCTGCCGCGCAGGGCGCAGCCTACAACGGCGAGATGATGACCAGCTACTACCGCGAGGACATCACCGGTCTACCCGAGATGGGCGTGGTCGCCGACAAGCTCTGGCGCGATTCCGGGCTCAAGCCGCAAGACATCCAAACCGCGTTCATCTACGACCATTTCACGCCGTTCGTGTTCACCCAATTCGAGGAACTCGGATTCTGCGGGCGTGGCGAAGCCAACGACTTCGCCAGCGTGGAGCGGCTGTCGCTGGGTGGTGAGCTG
>Ga0137412_10005451_pt1 | contig 10166 bp, 10 predicted proteins | sample CZODoug2_1_16fun_FD_122160 | JGI IMG/M metagenome (GOLD analysis project Ga0137412, IMG submission 122160) | Vadose zone soil fungal communities from Angelo Coast Range Reserve, California, USA - CZODoug2_1_16fungal (Hybrid Assembly) | ecosystem: Environmental > Terrestrial > Soil > Vadose zone... | reverse complement strand
TCGGCTTCATTCTTGGAGCCCTGCTCGGCCAGATCCCCGGGATCGCTCCAGTCTCGCAAAAGGTGGCACGGCGACCTGTGCCGCTTTCTGGCTTTCCTGAGCGACAAATAGTGTCACAGCTATCTAGTTTGGCCTCAGTTTATCCCAAAATTCAGATGATAACCCCTGTCGGAAATCATGTATCGTATTGATTGGGCAAGAGTTATGCGTATAGGGCACAGTTCTCTAGGTTCGGGACCATGTGGCCTTCGATTTGCAAGTTCACATACCCGTCACCCCGGCAGGGGATCGAAAGATTATGCCTGTCGAAAAAAATCGTGTCCCGTTAAGGAGCAACTAAGTATGCACAACAAAGGTATGCACAACAAAGAAAAGGGCTTTTCACTGATTGAGTTGTTGATCGTGGTCGCGATTATTTTGATCATTGCCGCCATTGCGATTCCGAACTTGCTGCGTTCCAAGATGGCGTCCAATGAGGCGTCCGCCGTTTCTGCTCTGCGTACCATCAACACGTCCTCAGTCGCCTATTCGACGACCTACGGACAATATCCAGGCACTCTTGGAAGTTTGGGTCCCATGTCGGGCACCAGTCCCACCTCGACGACAGCGGACCTGATTGATTCCGTGCTGGCCGCCGGGATCAAGAGCGGATACAACATCACTTACACAGGTACTGCGGCTAGCGGAGTCATCGGATCGTACACGATTACAGCCGCGCCTGTCACCCAGGGCGTTAGTGGTCAACGCGGATTCTTCACGGACCAGACTGGTGTGATCCGCGCCGATCCAACCGGTTCGGCAACCGCAAGCAGCACCCCGCTCAGCTAAGAAAACTTTAAGCAAACCGATCGGGGGAGGATAGGAAACTCTTCCCCCTGGTGGTTTTACACCGTGCGCTGAATTCGAAGACAACCAATGCCGCGTTACAGACGAGAGGTAAAAAACATGCAACGCCAGGCAGAGCCAAACAATCCAAGAGCCGGCAACCATGCCGTCAACGGCTTTTCGCTCATCGAACTACTCGTCGTTGTGGCGGTGATCCTGATCATCGCAGCGATTGCGATCCCCAATTATATCCATTCAAGAATGCGTGCGAACGAGGCATCAGCCATACAGAGTCTTCGTAACATCTCGACAGCACAGGCCCTTTACTCCACCATGTGGAGCGTCGGTTACGCCGATAATTTGACGAAGCTCTCTGGCAATGGCGTGGTCGTCGATCAGAATAACGCGGCGTTGATCGATCAAGTTCTTGCGGCCGGGCTGAAGAGCGGATATGTCATTTCGCTCACACCCGGCGCGCCTGATCCGCAGGGAAATGTCGCGACGTACTCCGTGAAGGCGGACCCGCAAGTCCCCGGGAGTTCGGGCGACCGTCATTTCTATACGGATCAATCATCCGTGATCCGGTCCAACCCATCAGTGCCCGCCGGGCCCGGAGATGCGCCGATCAGCTGAGGATTTGCCCGTCTTGTGGTAGACACCCCGCAGCACAAGTTGCCCCCGCCACTTCCTGTTACACTCTGTTTGTGAATCTCCCACGACCGCCAGGGAGCGCCATCGCCACGCTTACATTCATTGTGGCGTGCATTCTATCGCATTTGTCTTCACTGCCTGCGAAAGATCCCGCCGGTTCCGCGAAAGAAGTGGCGAAACTTCTCGAGGAGCACTACAGCCACGCGCAGACTCTTCGCGCCGTGTTTCTAGAGCGCTACAGTGCCGGCCCGCGCGACGCGCGCATCGAGTCCGGCACCGTGTATTTCCGCCGTCCGGGCCGTATGCGCTGGGAATACGAAGCCCCTGAAAAAAAGCTTTTCCTCGCGGACGGAAAGACCGTTTGGTTTTATGTTCCAGCCGACCACACCGTCACGAAGGCGCCCATTAAGGAAAGCTCGGACTGGCGCACCCCGCTAGCTCTGTTGACAGGTAAAGCAAACCTTTCCCGGTTGTGCAGCCGCATAGACCTGATCGTCCAAAAAGAGACTCCCATAGGCCACGCCATCCTGCGCTGCTTGCCCAAGGGCGAGAAAGAGATCAGGCCCGCAACCGGCCTCGCTTCCTCGCAGGATTCCACGGAATTGCCTGGCACCGGAGACTTCACGGAAGTCCTGCTCGAAGTGGATTCGTCCAGCGGGGAACTTGCCAGCGTGCGGATTCGGCAAGCCGGCGGAATCGAACTCGAGTATCGGTTCGGAGACTGGAAACAAGGGTTGCCGCTACCAGAAGAGATGTTTACGTTCCGCCCGCCCGCCGGCGTTGCGATAGTGGACGGCTCGGCGCTCAATACCACGTCCCGTTGATCGCCCTTTCGTGGCACGCTGTCGGCATTTGCGTTTCTCCATTTGCTGGCGAGCCGCGCGCAGGGAGGAGAGTCGCTCCACTTCACCTGACATCGTGATTGCGCGAAGCGTTTGACGGGTCCATAGAATTAGGAATTGCTCTGACATTGAATGTGCCAACATCCGCCTGCTGAAGTTCTCTTGCGAAGGCACCCGGGCGGAACAGCAATGCCTGTTATCCATCCCGCTCAAATATAAGCGGCGTCCCGGGAGGCTTATCCGCTGGAGGAATCGCCCGGGACGCCGCGAAATCGAACCGAAGAGTTTCGTCTCCAGCTCGTGCGTGGGGGACCGTTTGTAGTAAGATCAAGCTGGGTAGAGGCTGGTTGGCACGCTCCGCTTTTTCCTGTGGGCGATTCAAATTTGAGCACCGCCCCGTCTCCCAAGGAGGCTTCTGGGATAGCGGCTCCATGAAGTCCAAATTACCGGGCCGACTCTAAGGCGTTCGAAGCCACATCGGTGGCACATTAGTATTTGTGGGGGCGGGGTTGGCAAGTCCTGTGTTTGGTGTCGTTTTGGGCTATTGGCTATTATTAGCAGGAATTGGGGAGGCCTCGCATAACCTGCGGTGTGCTCGGAATGTTGATCCTTTGTATTTGAAGAGGCGTTACCATACTGCACACGCAGCCTCGCCATCCCTTTTGGCATCTAGTTGTTTGAGGTACACTCATTACCATGGCTGAGTTTGTTTGCAAAGTCGCTGACGCGAGCGGGCGGGTTTATTCGCAAGTCGAGCCTGCGGAGTCAATTTCCGAAGCGCGCCAGAAACTCTCTGACCGCGGGCTCTTCGTCTATCAAGTTCGCCCTCGTGAGGTCGTTTTTGGGGCGGCCTTCGGGCGGCGCCGCGACAAGTTAGTGCATGGAAATGACTTCCTGGTTTTCAATCAACAGTTTAACACCCTGATCAAGGCTGGAATCCCCATCCTAAAGGCTCTTGACCTGTTGGCCGAACGGGCCGCCGCACCGCGGCTTCGACCCGTCCTCGGCGCGGTCCGGCGCCTGGTTCGCGAAGGCACCACCCTCTCTGAAGCGCTGCAGCAGCAGGGAGTCTTCCCGAAGGTATACACCACCTCAATTTTGGCGGGAGAAAAAAGCGGTAATTTGTCCGGAGTTCTCGAGTACTACATTGCTTACCAACGTGTCACCACTGGCCTGAGAAAGAAACTGATCGCCACTCTGATTTATCCAACGATTCTTGTTTGCGCCGCCACGCTGATCGTGACGTACCTGGTCAGCACGGTGATTCCGAAATTCGCTCTCCTTTACGGCGATTTGAACATAAATCTACCGGCGGCAACACGCATATTGCTGGCGATCACGGTCACCTACCGTCCCTTCTTGCTGGCGGCGATCGGAATCGTGGTGGTTCTTGCGTTAGCGGCGTTCGCATGGTCGCGGTCCGACAAGGGAGGGTTGGCGTTGGAGCGTCTGCGAATGCGGCTGCCCATGGTCGGCGACACTCTCACCAAGTTCCAATTCGCTCAGTTTTGCAGGACGCTGTCGACCCTGCTCGCCGGCGGAACTCCTCTTGTTCAGGCCATGGAAACGGCCGGGGACGCGATTAGCGGCCGCCTCGTATCGGGCGCAATCACGCATGGAGCAAAATTGGTCCGTGAGGGGCAGTCCTTGCACGACGGGCTTGCGTCCACGGGTCTCGTGCCGGAATTGGCCCTTGAAATGGTTGAAGTTGGCGAAGCCAGTGGCGCTCTTTCGCCCATGCTTGGCAGTGTTGCGGAATTCTACGAAGACGAAGTGAACAATCGGCTGGCGAACATGGTCGCCCTGATCGAGCCCGCCATTTTGATGTTCATGGCAGTCTTGATCGCGTTTATCCTGGTGGCGCTGTATTTGCCCATGTTCTCGATGTCGGCCGGCGGCTAAGGATAGGAATCGTCCAATGAGCACTGTCGATCAAACCATAGTCGATGCAGCCTCCGACCCCCAGAGCGAACGCGAACGCTCCCGCCGTATGGCGGAACGCTATCGCTGTCCGTTTGTGGATCTGTTCGAACAACGCATTGATCCGGAGTTATTCCGGAGTATTCCCGCCGAATTGATGTTCCGGTTCAACTTCGTGCCCATGGAAGCCCAGGGCAACGCTCTGGTGATCGCTGTCGCCGAACCCAGCCAGGTCCTGTTGAGTGACGAGCTCCCGTTGCTGTTGGGCAAGAAGTTGATCCTGAAGGTCGCCACCCCCACGCAAATCGGCGACCTCCTGAAACGTACCGAACAGTCCCAGCGCGTGCTCGATCAAGCGACCGAAGCATTCACCCTGACCGTTGTCGAGGAAGACGAGGAAGCAGACGCGACGCTTTCCGCGGACAGCCTCACACGTGAGTCGGCCGTGAGTCCCGTCGTTCGGCTGGTGGACACGGTTATTTTCACCGCGCTCGAGCGGCGCGCCTCGGACATCCATATCGAGGCCCGGGATATCGAAGTCGCGGTCAAATATCGCATTGATGGAGTCCTGGTTCATGCGATGCTGCCCATCGCCAAGGATTGGCTCTCCACGATCATTTCCCGCATCAAGGTCATGAGTGAACTGGACATCGCCGAGAGGCGTGTCCCTCAGGACGGGCGTTTTCGCGTCCGGTACAAAGGCCGTTTCGTCGACTTCCGCGTTTCGATCATGCCCTCGATTCACGGGGAAGACGCGGTTCTTCGTGTGCTCGACAAGGAGACTCTCTCGGAAAAGTTTGCGACCCTCAGCCTTGAAGTGGTCGGTTTTTCGGGTGAGGATATGCGGAAGTTTCGCAGATACATCCGCGAACCTTACGGCATGGTGCTCGTCACCGGCCCCACGGGCTCGGGAAAGACGACTACTCTCTATGCCGCGATTAACGAGATCAAAACCGACGAAGACAAGATCATCACGATCGAGGACCCCGTCGAATACCAGGTTCGCGGCATCACGCAAATTCCGGTGAACGAGAAAAAGGGTTTAACTTTTGCGCGCGGATTGCGTTCCATCCTTCGTCACGACCCGGATAAGATCATGGTGGGCGAGATTCGAGACAACGAAACCGCCCAGATTGCGATTCAGTCCGCGCTCACCGGACACCTGGTTTTTACGACCGTGCATGCCAACAACGTCACTGACGTCATCGGCCGTTTTATCAACATGGGAGTGGAGCCCTATAACTTCGTCTCGGCATTGAATTGCATCCTCGCGCAAAGGCTGGTCCGCGTGGTGTGCGTGCATTGCAAGAAGAAAGTGCGATATTCCCGGGAAATATTGAGCGCTTCGGGTCTTGACCCGGAGATTTGGGGCCAAGTCGAATTCGTCGAAGGAGTCGGCTGTCTGGAGTGCTCCGGCACGGGCTTCCGCGGCCGCAGCGCCATTTCCGAATTGCTGGATCTGTCCGACCATATCCGCGAGATGATCATCAGCCGCCGGCCGACTTCGGAGATCAAGCGCGTCGCGCGGGAAGAAGGAATGACGTTTTTGCGGGACTCCGCACTTGCCAAGGTGCGCGAGGGCGTCACAACGCTCAAAGAAATCAACAAGGTGACGTTCATTGACTGAAGGCAACAGCATCCGGCATGGGATTTACCAGAGCCCTCTCATCCGGCGAATGGCGCGATGGTTCGACGCCATCCCGCACCCGATGATTGCCTGCGAGATTGCCATCGACTATGTCGCTGCCGCGCGCTGGGCGCGCTCCGGAATGGCCCTGGAGGGCTTCGCCGTCGAAGCGCTTCCCCCCGGTTCTATTTTGCCGACGGCGGCGGAATCCAACTTGATTCACGCGGACACAGTGCGCGCGGCGGTGGGCCGAGTATTTTCTCGTCTGCAAGCCAAGGACGAGGCAGTCGCTCTACTGGTTCCCGACGCCGTGATTCGCGTTTTTGTGCTTCATTTTGACGTATTTCCAAGGAAGACGGAGGAGGCGGTTCCCATGCTCCGCTGGCGGCTCAAGAAGAGCGTGCCATTCGAAGCGGAGGAAACATTGATTTCCTACATGCGCCAGGCCCCGCGAGGGGACGGAGTCGATATCGTCACGGGCCTTGCGAGGCTGCGCATCGTCCGCGAGTACGAATCACTCGTGGAATCGCTGGGAATGTCGCCTGGCGTGGTCATGAGTTCGACGCTGGCTGCGCTGCCGCTGCTTGCCGATGGGCGCCCGGCGCTCCTTGCGCGTGTGGCGGGTTCGACCTTGACGACGGCCATTGTTCGGGAAGGCGTGTTATGCGGATACCGTTGTATCACGCTGCCCGCGGACGCAATGCATTTGACTCCGCAGGCTCTGCTCGATGAAATATATCCGCTCTCGGCTTACTATCAGGACTCGTGGAGCGAGGGGATAGCGCAGGTCCGGCTGGCGGGACTTGGCAATCGAACCGAGGAGTTCCGCGAACCTCTCGAACGCGAGTTGCATTGTCCGGTCGGCTCACTCTTGAGTGCGGCATTGCAGGAGGGGCGGGTTCGTACCGATGAGCAGCCGCTTGCCGATCGCGACCTGGATGCACTGATTGGATGGACGCTAAACCGTGGAGCGTAAAAGTTTGCCTGGCAAGTTATGTGCGCGGGTCTTGTGATCAGAGCAGCCGAACCATCCGCCGCGCCGTCAAAAACCGGAAGATCCGGCGGCTTGGCCTGCGAAGCACATGATAGTCTGAGACAAGGCCGGCGCGAAAACGCGCTGCTTGCGTTGGAATAGGAAAGGAAATCGAGGCTCGATGAAGGTTCGTCTCAATCTTGCAACCTCTCCGCTGGAGAGCAAACGCCGGTTCACGGTGAGTTCATCGTTGATCGGCACTCTAGCCATACTAGGATTGGTTTTCCTTTCCTGGAATGCGTACAGCGTTTGGAGGGCAGACAAAGTTGTCCGCGCGCGGCAGGCCGCGCTTGAAAACCAGATTGCCGCGCTGCAACAACAGCGTCAAATCCTGTCGGCATTTTTCGACCAACCCGAAACCGTCAAGCGCCGCCAGCGCGCCGCCTATCTGAACGCTCTCATCCAGCAAAGGGCTTTTCCCTGGATCAAGATTTTTATGGACCTGGAAAGTATCCTCCCCGAAGGCGTCCGCGTTGTGAGCATCGAACCCAAGCTGTCGGGCGACATTGTGCAGTTGCGGTTCGTTGTGGGCGCCTTGACGGATGAAGGGAAATTGAAATTTCTGAAAATCTTGGAGACGTCGCCTGAGTTTTCACATATTGAGCTCTTGAATGAATCGAACTTGAACCGGCCGGATCAGAGCGACCGCGTGATGTTGGCGCTCCAGGCCCAGTATTCGGTGATCTAAGATGAGTGAAATGATTCAAGATCGCAAAGTGATCGTGCGCTGGGGCCTCATTGTCGTACTGGGGCTGGATGTCCTTCTCCTGGCATTCAACATTAAGTTGAACCAGGCGCCACGAATCGCCCCCGATCAGATGAAGCGCCTGGAACTGATGGAAAAATCCTACCGGGCGGACAACGCGCGGCTCGACAAATTCCGTCAGGAACTCCCCGCTGATGAAAAACAGTGGGACGAATTCTTTACGACGCATTTCCGCCCCGCCGGAGCTGGTTATTCAGCCGTCAGTGAGGATCTGGGCCAGTTATCTCATTCAGCCGGCTTGCAGACGGATACGATTACCTTCCACCAGCTCGCTCCCGATGCTCGCGGACTGATGGAGATAGACATTATCACCGCCGTTGAGGGAGACTACGCGAGCCTGGTGAACTTTTTGGATAAACTTGAGCATTCGGACCACTTTTATGTGCTGGACAGCCTGTCCTTGGCTTCCAGCAACGCTGGGAAAATTCGCTTGAATATTCAGTTGAGGACCTATTTCCGGACCTGACATGTCGCGCCGAAATCAAATTATCGTGCTTGGGCTGCTCCTCCCCGTGTTGGTCATCACTCTATACTTCACTTTCCGCTCGTCCGGAAATTCCGTGAAAACTCCCGCTGCGTCCGGACTGTTTACTCCCATCAATGTAGACAACCCGGCCTTGCGCCTGGACATCCTGCAGCATTTTCTCAGCCTGGAATATAAGGGTGCTCACCGGAATATTTTTGTCGCCATGTTGCCTCCCCCTCCACCGCTGCCTGCTCCCGTGGCCCCGGTGATCGTGGCTCCTCCGGTGAACACCGGCCCTCCGCCTTTGACCGTGGACGCGAAGTACTTCGGATTTGTGAGCGATTCCAAGGGAAGTCATCGGCGCGCATTTTTTGCGACCGCTAACAATGATGAAGTCTACGTTGCGGGCGAAGGCGACACTCTAATGGGGCACTTCCGCGTGGTGAAGATTTCGAGCACGACGGCGGATCTCGAGGAAGTTGCTTCGGGGCGCCGCGCCACATTGACTCTGGAAGAGCTTAGCCCCAACGGTTGATCGCCTTGCTGCAAACGAGAAACAATTCGCGCCCTCACAACGAAGGAGGCTACGCCCTCCTGACGGTCATTTTCATGGTGGCAACCATGATACTTTTGGCGTCCACTGCGGCCCTCCGAATTGATACGCAAGGCCGGCGCGAGCGCGAAACAGAATTGGCTTGGCGCGGAGAGCAATATGAACGCTCCATTGGTTTGTATTTTCGAAAATTCGGTAAATACCCGACCAAGGTTGAAGATCTGGTAAAGCAAACCAACGGTGTCCGCTTCCTCCGCCAGGCTTACACCGAGCCCATGAACAAGGATGACGGGAGCTGGCGGTTTATCTACGTCGGCCCCGGCGGCCAATTAATCGGGAGCCTCCGCCGCACCAGTTTGCTCCAGGCTCTGATTACCACCCCGATGCTACCGGGTGGCCCGGGGGCAAGCTCCAGCAACCCTTTCGGCACACCGAGCCAAACGGGACAAAACAATGGGCAGACGCCCCAGCCGCAGCCCCTGGAAGGCGCTGTGATCGGCGGAAACATTATCGGTGTCGCAAGCAAAGTCAAGCAAGATTCGCTTCGCGTCTACCAGGGCGGTGATAAGTATGAGTTGTGGGAGTTTATTTGGAATCCCATGCAACAGGTCGCGATCCCCGGTCAGGGTCCGATCGCGCCCAGCGGAACCACCACGGCCCCGGGCGTTCCACTTCCTGGTGGGCCACCTCCCGAAGGAACGTCCCCACCTACAACGCCACCTGCCAATCCCCAAGGGCGAACTCCGCAATAAGGCAATCCGACCGGCCAGTAATCTTCAAGGAATACGTGCGCGGATTGAGAAAGTATTGTGGGAAGCTGTGGGTTGAAGTCTGGGTGTGAATTCTTGGCCCACATTTCTGACGAGGACTCAAGTCGGTGGAACGGAAATCATTCCCATGGTCGCGGAATATGCGCTCTTGGTAGTGCCGCCGGTTTTACAACACAACGAATCCCGATTTGCATCAAGACGAGAGCGCCCGATCAATGCGCCGGTCTAGCATTCGCGGTCCAGGGGCGCCCGCGCCTCACGTGCCCGTGTTGCACCCGGGGTCTCATCTGGCACGCACAATCGCGATTGAACCAGGAGGAATCGCCTCTTTCCCACTATAATCGGGGTTCCTGTATGCTTACACGTGCGAGATGCTGATAGAAAAATGACGAACGCCGGGAGCACCTGGTAAGAATGAACTTCCGCTCAAGAAGAATCAAAGAAGGCTTCTGGGTGATTGCAATGATCGCGATTGCATTCGGCGTCGTCGTTCCTTTGGGAGGTCTCTCAAGAGCGATATTTTGCACGCTCTGCCTTGGAGCCGTCTGGTTATTCCTGGCGACTGTCAATCAGCGGCTTTCTTCCGCTTTCACCAGACATTGGGATGTCCGGCTCGACCACATCCCCCAGCGGTTGTGGCGCGTGTTTGTTGAAGTCATCTTGCAATATCGAGTCGTGCGCGACCGGCCCCTCGTAGGTATCCTTCACGCCGC
>Ga0137412_10005450_pt1 | contig 10166 bp, 11 predicted proteins | sample CZODoug2_1_16fun_FD_122160 | JGI IMG/M metagenome (GOLD analysis project Ga0137412, IMG submission 122160) | Vadose zone soil fungal communities from Angelo Coast Range Reserve, California, USA - CZODoug2_1_16fungal (Hybrid Assembly) | ecosystem: Environmental > Terrestrial > Soil > Vadose zone... | reverse complement strand
GATTCGCGTGATTGGCGGAGGATCCAGGAACCGCTTGCTGAACCGGATGACCGCGGATGCGACCGGGAGGAAAGTCCTGGCAGGCCCCGCGGAGGCCACCGCGCTCGGCAATGTGGCCCTTCAATTATTAGCTACCGGCGCCGCCTCCTCCCTAAAAGAGGTTCGCGCCATCATCGAGCGCTCTTTTCCGGCGGAGATTTTCGAACCGCTTGATCCAGGAAAATGGGATCAGCAAGCCGAACGTTTCGAGCACTATTGTGAGGTCGTGTATGCCTGAAATCAAAAAGACGACGTATTTGTCCGACCTGTGGGATTCGGACGTCGCCGAAAGACTTTCCAACAATCCCCTGGGCCTGCTGCGCTATCGCTCTAATCTCCTCGGAGCTGACCTGCGAATCACCAACTTTGGTGGCGGTAACACGAGTTCGAAGATAGAACTTCCGGATCCGTTTACAAGAAAACCAACGCGCGTGCTTGCTGTGAAGGGCAGCGGTGGCGACTTGGGATCCATCACGGAAGCTGGATTTGCACTGCTTTATCAGGATCGATTGGAACAATTGAAAGCCCTCTACAAGGACGAGGCGCACGAAGACGAAATGGTCGGTTACTATCCGCTTTCGGCGTTCGGCGAAAATCGCGTTGCCGCCTCGATTGATACGCCGCTTCACGCACTGCTTCCCTTTCCTCACGTGGACCATTTGCATCCTGATTGGGCTATTGCTCTTGCGGCGAGCGCAAACGGCAGGCGCAAACTCGAGGAGTTCAACAAAGAATATAGCCGCAAGATCGTCTGGGTGCCGTGGCAACGCCCTGGATTCGAGTTGGCATTACTCATCGAAAAGGCCGTCCGCGAAAATCCGGGAATCGATGGGGTTCTTCTCGGCGGGCACGGCCTATTCACCTGGGGCGAGACTCAGCGCGATTGCTATCTCAGCAGCATTCATACGATTGACCAGATGGGTGAGTTCATTGCAAAACACCAAAACCGAAGTGGCCCAATCTTCGGTGGATTGGAACATGCGGCGCGCCCTGATCGCTGGAAAGTGGTCGCAGAGATTCTGCCTGCCTTGCGCGGAGCACTGTCCTCGAATCGTCGAGTGCTCGTACATTATTCCGATCAAGAGGACGCTCTTGTCTTCGCAGGTTCCAAGTGGTCACGCGAGCTAAGCGCTCTCGGTACGAGCTGCCCGGACCATTTTCTGCGCACTAGAGTGTGTCCGCTATTCTTGAATTGGAACCCTGCAAAACAGGATGCGCATGCATTGAAGACCAGTATTCACAGCCAGGTGGCCGAATATCGCGAAACTTACAAGAAGTATTATGAACAATGGGCCTCAAGTAATTCGCCCCAATTGCGTGATGCGAATCCTTCCGTCGTCATTGTTCCGGGACTTGGGCTCTTTGGCTTTGGCAAAAACAAGAAAGAAGCGCGGGTTACCACGGAGTTCTTCATTAATGCCATCCATGTGATGGCCGGGGCCAACGCTTTGGAGGATGGTGAGGTCGCTGAACCATTGCCGCAGGCGCGTCACCCTGAACAATCGAAACAGTTTTCTCACTTTCACAATTACGTAGCTCTGCCTCGGTCCGAGGCGTTCCGGATAGAGTATTGGTCCCTCGAAGAAGCGAAGCTGCAGCGCATGCCTGCCGAAGCGGAGTTTAGCCGCAAAATCGCTTTTATCTTGGGTGGAGCGAGCGGAATCGGAAGAGAGGTTGCGCTGCTCCTTGCCCGCAAAGGAGCGCATTTGGTGATTGCCGATTTTGACGAAACCGGCGCCAAAAAAGTGGCCGAGCAAGCAGGCGCCGCCACAAACCCGGAGTTCGTAATTTCGATTGGCGTGGACTTGAGCTCCTCAGACAGTCTGGAACTGGCCGTCCGGCATACGATTCTGGAATTTGGCGGAATCGATATCGTCGTGAACACCGCGGCACTCTATCCGGTGCCGGGCCCAAAAGGTGAACTTGATGAGTTGCAATGGGCCAAAACCTTTTTGGTAAACGTCACTGGCAATTACATGCTGGCACGCGCGACGGAGTGGGTATTCCGCGACCAGGACTTCCCTGGCACCATGGTGCTCACTAGTTCCGCAAACGCCGTTGTTGCCAAGAAAGGTAGCGAGGCCTACGACACCAGCAAATCCGCTCTGAATCACCTAATTCACGAACTGGCGATCAAACTGGCACCTACCGTTCGCGTAAATGGAATTGCCCCGGCGACCGTGGTTGCCGGGTCCAATATGTTTCCGCGCGATCGAGTGATTCAGTCGCTTCAGAATTACAAGATTGAATTTTCTGAGTCGGATTCCACCGAAGCGCTGCGCGGCAAGCTCGGGAGTTTTTATGCACAACGGACGCTTACGAGGCGGCCGATAACGCCGGAGATCTGCGCCGCAGCCATCGTCTGGCTGGCGGGCGAGCAGAGCGCTCGAACGACTGGCCACGTGATTCCTGTGGATGGCGGCTTGACCGAAGCATTTCTCCGATAAAAACGAATACGATTTTCCGCCGGCCTAAGCTCCGTGCCGGCAGCTAATGGGAGATTTCATGCCACGCATCTGCTTTGTTCTCCAGGTGAGACCCGAGCGAATCCAGGAATACAAAGAGCGACATCGCACTGTCTGGCCGGAGATGCAGAGAGCCCTTCAAGAAACCGGCTGGAACAACTACTCGCTCTTCCTGCGCCCAGATGGCCTTCTGGTGGGTTATCTGGAAACCGAAGACTTCGAGAAAGCTCGCGCCGGCATGGCAGGGCGAGAGGTCAACGCACGCTGGCAACGAGAAATGGCTGGACTTTTCGTTCAGCCAGAAGGCTTGTTGCCAGATCAAGCGATGGCGCCATTGGAAGAGGTGTTTCATGTCTGATTCCCGTTCGAGGTTCCTGTGACCCCAAATCCTGCTCTCGGTGTTTTCTTCCACTGGCTCGGCGGTTTGGCCTCCGCAAGCTTCTATGTGCCCTACCGCGGTGTGCGGCAATGGTCCTGGGAAACTTATTGGCTGGTCGGGGGATTCTTCAGCTGGATCATCGCGCCATGGCTTCTCGGCATGTTGCTCACCCGAGATTTGCTCCAAGTCCTTTCAGAGACCTCCACTTCGACCATCTTGTGGGTCATCTTCTTCGGACTCTTGTGGGGTGTCGGCGGACTGACGTTTGGCCTGACGATGCGCTACTTGGGACTCTCGTTGGGAATGGCTGTCGTGTTGGGTCTTTGTGCTGCTTTTGGAACTTTGATGCCCCCTATCTTCAGCGGCGTTTTCTTTACCCAAGTTCTTGGAACCTCCTCGGGCAGAGTAATTCTTGCTGGTGTTTTCGTTTGTTTGCTGGGGATTTCGGCCGCTGGAGTTGCAGGGATCTACAAAGAGCGCGAAATGTCTCTTGAGCAAAAGAAGGCGGTTATCAAGGAATTCGATCTCAAGAGAGGACTGGCGGTAGCCACGCTGTCCGGTGTCATGAGCGCTTGTTTCGCGTACGGACTCGCGGCCGGGGTGCCCATTAAGCTTCTGACCTTGCGGCATGGCACGTCAATTCTGTGGCAAGGATTACCTGTGCTCGTCGTGGTTTTGATTGGCGGTTTTACCACCAACTTTATCTGGTGCGTCGCCCTCAATATCAAAAACAAGACAGGCTTCCAATACTTCACGTCAGGCGCCGAAAAGTACAAACCAGTTATGGACGAGCCCACTCTGGAGACGGCCATCGATGCCCCGAGCCGCGAAGTTGTGGAACACATATCTTCTCCGCTTCCTCCGGATTCCAAGCCCGTTCCCATGCGGGCGAATTATCTTCTCTGTGCACTCGCGGGAACCACATGGTATTTCCAGTTTTTTTTCTACACCATGGGAGAGACGCAGATGGGCAAGTACGGTTTCTCCAGCTGGACGCTGCACATGGCCAGCATCATTATCTTTAGCACGCTTTGGGGTCTTGGCTTCAAAGAGTGGAAAGGCGCGGGATCTGCTGCGATGCGCTTTCTCACACTCGCTCTGATTTTGCTGGTTGGGTCCACGGTGATTGTCGGCTATGGAAATTTCCTTGGTGCGGCCGGCGCGCATTAGTGCTCAGGGTTGTTGTCACTGGGCCTTCTTGGGAGTCCATCGGTCACCACATTCTTGCGCTGCCACGCATAAACGATTAAGGAACAGAAAGAAATGAAACTAAAGATACCGGCGGGAATTTTCCAGGCGTACTTGTTCGACTGCGATGGAACGATCGTGGATTCCATGCCATTGCACTACGTTGCCTGGAAAAGCGCGCTCGCTGAGTGGAATTGTGAATTTCCAGAAGATCTTTTTTATGCCTGGGGCGGACTTCCGGTAGCCAAGATAATCTCGCTCTTGAACGAGAAGCACAGCCTGGACATCCCGGTCGAGAAACTCGCGCGAAAGAAAGAGGAACTCTATTTTGAGTCTCTTCCGCATCTCAAGGCCGTTCCTGAAGTACTGGAGCATATCGATTCGCAGTATGGCCGGATCCCTTTTGCCGTGGTGTCAGGAAGTACTCGGGACTCGGTGACCGCTTCGCTCCGCTCCTTGCGGCTGCTGGAGAAGTTTGAGACTCTCGTTTGCGCCGAAGACTACAAAAGAGGCAAGCCAGACCCCGAGGCCTTTTTGACCGCCGCTTTGCGGCTGGGAGTGGAACCCACGTCTTGCCTGGTCTTCGAAGACACGGACATGGGAGTGGAAGCCGCAAGGGCTGCTGGCATGGCATCGGTGAAGGTGCCTCCGCCATGGGAGAGGCGTTCGTCGGATCGAACTAGCGAGATCTGACGGATTGGGCTACCGGGTGGAAGCAAACAGGGCGGTGAATTGAAAATGTCTAAACCGCTTGTAAGAAAATCGATAAGTGGAGCCGAGAGTGGGAGTTGAACCCACGACCTGCCGATTACGAATCGGCTGCTCTACCACTGAGCTACCTCGGCCCTTATTGATAACAAAAGACTTACGGACCTGTACGAGCCTGTTTTCCATCAACTGCCATCAATTTGCCATCAATTTTACCAAAATGCTTTTCAACCTTCGCCATGGCCTCGTGCAAATCCGTCGAGTCCACAATGTTATACCTTTCGAAAGTGGATTCCGTCAGATGCCCCGAAATCTTCATCGCTATCCTCCGAGGAACTCCGGACCGGATGAGATTCCTGACGCCGCTTCGGCGAAAGTCATGAATGAGTAGTCCCTTATACTGCCAATCCTCAGGGCCACTCTTCACTCCCAATCCTACCTTAACGCACGCAGCTTGAAAAGACTTCCGCAGGTTTCTCGCATCAAATATCCTTCCTTGGTGCGGCATTTTCTCGAGAACCTCGTTGAGCTCCAGCGGCAGGGGAAGGAGGATAGGCTCCTCATTCTTTGTTTGGTGGCCCTCGATACGAAGCTGAAACCTCCCCTTTTCGGATTCTATTTGGGACCACGTGATGGCTAGCGCGGCTCCGATTCTACAGCCAGTGAAATACAGAAAGGTCATCAACGGACGCAGATGTTCCGGCATGGCCTCACGCAATTCTATGAATTGCGCTGGAGTTATGAATCCTTTTCGGATGTTGTTCTCTTTCAGCATCGGAAAATAAGGAAACAGCACGGACTTGCCCTCTCTGCGCGCCAGATTCATCATTCTTCTCAACAGGCTGAGATTCCGATTGATCGTCGCGTTTTTCGCACCTTCTTTCTGACGCTTCTCAATGAACTGGTAGAGCAAGTCTGTGGTGATTGTCCTGACCAGGCGGTTCTTGAAAAACGGATCGAGATGTTCAAAGCCCCAAACATAGGGACTGCCGTCCCCGTCTTCTTCAAGCATTTTTACGCCGCGCGTCCGGTAATCCAGGATCAGGGTCTTGCGGATGTCTTCGTACTTCAATTTCTTCATTTCCGCGACAGGGAGTCCCTGTTCCACCTTGGCGAGCCTGTCGCGCAGAAGCCTTTCGGCAACCATGCGCGACTCCGACTTCGTACTTTCCTGGCGAAGCTTACCGTTCCCATCGCGGTAGCTTATGTAAAGAAATCTGCTCCCATTCTTTTCAAAGACGCCGCCTGTACCGAAGACCCTGCGCTTAGCACCAGGCCGACCCGCATTCTCGATGACTGCTGAGTTCTTAGAGTCCGACCTTGGCGTGCTGCTTTTTGCCTTTGCGCCCGCTTGTCTCATCTTCACACTCCTCGTTCAAGCTGAGGGATTGGGCCACGTTTGTTTGAGGGGTGTTGGCCACCCCACTCGCGCCCTGCGTAACCCGTCGGCTGGCAGGGCCCGTTCCTTCGCACCTTTTCTCTCGATCAACCAATTCATCCAAATCTTGGCGATCCACCTGGAACCGTTTTCCAAATCGAGTGTAAGGAAGCTGACCTCTCCAAATCAGCTCTCGGACGGACCAAATCGTGCAACCAAGATAGTGTGCGGCTTCGGGTAAGGTCAGTAAGCGGTGCAGTATGACAATGCTTTCATTGGCTGTTTCATTTGTTCCATGCATAAGGACACCATGCAACTTTCACCTTGGGACGTTCATTGAATTTGCCGCCGTACAGAGACTGCCGGTCAGACTTGTCCCACAATCCTGTCTGCACCAACCTTACAACCTCAGCTCCATCGGTGCAGTTGCAAGGACTGCCCCTCCCCATGCCCCTGACGGCCTTGAGTGAGTTGTCTGCAATCCAAAGCCAATGGATTCAATCGCACGAGGCCAGCAACAAGCCAGATGACATTTTTTCGCTAATCGCATGATTCCTGACTAACATTTCGCGGAACGATCCAAGAACGAACTTGGTGAGTGCGTTTTCCCGGAAGACCAATCTGGCTAGAAGAGACAGGCGCGGCGGTTAAGACAACTCCATGCCTAAGTCGGGTATTCAAATGTCATCGCGCATGGCCCAGAGGAGGTTGGGAGGCAGTCCAAAGGCTGCCTCCCTTGCCCCTGCTCACAGCAATCGAACACTTTTGATGCGATCAATTGGAGGAGGCTCTGGCCAGATCGAGGAACGACGCGAGCTTCGCGGTTGTCTTGAACTGAGGGATTGGGTCGAGGTCCTTGAACGCACTCGTGAACGCGTTGGACAAGCTCCACACTGTTCGTGGTGCGAACTCCTCGACCCGAGGGTTGAAATACTCGTCATGAACGCGCCGGGCCAAGTGTTTCGGGGCGTCGAGCTTATCTTCCACGAACGCCCGGTAGATGACCAGTTTCGCTGTGTCGTCCGCCAAGCGCGTCCCTTTCCATTCTTCGACTTGTTTCCTCATCGGCTCGAAGTTCCGCTGCATGCGGTCCACTCCCACCGAGAGGATGTCCACGAGGCTCATATGTTTGGTGTGCTTGGCGAGCACGGGCGTGAAATCGCCATGGAACGCCATGTTGTCGCACACCAATACTCGGTAACCTACGGTGAGGGCGAGGCGCATGGACTTGTCATTGGAGTTCCGGATGCCGACTGAGAATCGGCATCCGTCGAAGGTGGTTTCCAGGTCGAGCACGCCGAACATCTTCATGCCGTCGCCTGTAACCGCGTATTCCTCCCTCACTACCGAGATATGCCGGAAGCTCAGGGTTTCGACTAGTGCCCCGACAATCTCGAAGTGCGGAAGGGGTTGATGGGTAGCGCTCCCTACGGGCGTCGGGATCACTTTCAATTCTTCTCGGGTGATTTTCGAACTGCCGCAGTGCGCCAAGAGTTGAGACTGCTCCATGTGTGTCAATCTCCTTTCTAATTCAGTCCTTGAACTCCGAGATCCGCGAATTGAGGCAATCCTCAAGACACGGACTTCGGATCTCGCTGCGAGAGTGGGCAGGCCGCATTCAATTAAAGGTCGCGGCAAGCATCGATCGGGAGAATCAGGCTGGGAGGGACAGTAGACGGAGGACGCGCTCGTTCTCTGAGCGTGAAGCGGGACGCGTGTTGCGGTGATTAGCGGGGCTTCACTAGAAGACTCTGTCGCGGGTCGAACCTAGAACCTCAGACAACAGGCCCATACAAAAGGAGGAGTGCTTCGTACTTTGATTCCGCGCCCAAGAGGATCGATCGCGCCCGTAATTCATCGGGAGGGATTTCCACCACCTTGCCATCACGCCAGACGTAGATTGGCAGGCCCTGGCAAGCGTGTTCCAAGTTTATTGCGATTCCAGTTGCTCGTTGGTAGTTGGAGCAGCAATTCCCAAAAAGACCAGAACGGCGCGATTCAGCCGCACCATATCCTCGTCAGCAAACGGCCAACATGCTCGCCGATTTTTGTTTTGGGAACAGTCGTGACCTTATCGACCATCAAGCGACAAACGGTTCGCAGTCCGTTGCTGTCACTCGGCTTAATGAGGAGTCGAAAAAGAGGAGCATCGGTTGGATCGGTTGTGAACGCGCACACCGTAATGGAATCGGTCATGTCGAAACGGTCGTCCTGGAGAATCACCACCGGACGCGGTTTTCCTGCGTAGTCCTTACCGCCACAAACAGTCCAAATCTCGCCGCGCTTTACTTCCCGCACCAATCGGAGACGGCATCGATATAGTCCTGGTCCTCCTTGGCGTGCGGACTCCTGGCAACAGCCAGGGACTGCCTGCGTGCCTCTGCCACGAAAGAGGGCGAACGCATGTCGGGCACCCAGATCTGGATGGGCCGTAAGCCTTGTTGACGCAACCGCTTGCGATGTGCCCTGACCTTATCACGAGAGGACTTGGATCGACTTCGTGTTCCCATATCCAGCTCCGTTCCTGGTTACATGTAACCTATCACAATGCCCTGCCGATATCCACCGTCGGTAGCGCAGCCACACACAGAACGAGGGCTAATTTCCAACCAGCAAACGTTAGCTGCGAAGCATCCTGTTTTGGAATGATGTGTGCAGAAACTAAGGATTTCGCGAAGTGTTTGCACACAATGAGGAATCCTGCCAGGGAGACTCCGACACCCTCTCAGTATGAGGTCCTGTTTCATCAGGGACTACTGCGCCCCTTCGGCCGCGAGTTCGGTTTTTATGAACATCCGCTTGTGCTCCCGCAGTTGACGCACTTGTAGCAGCTTCCGTTGGGCACCATGAGCATGCCGCAAGTTGAGCACGAAGGGGCATCTCCCGTCGTGCCGCCGCTATTGCTTAACTGAATCCGTTTGCGGTTTGCCGTGTCTGACGCTGGTGAACTAATGGCGGGGCGAATCATATCCTGGTCGCTCGATGCGGCCCTCGGTTTCAGATACTCCGCTGAGAGGAATTTGCCGCCGAGCCAACGGGCAATGTAATCCAGCACGGAACTGGAGTAGCGAATGTTCGGATTCTCCGTGACTCCCGACGGCTCAAACCGCGTGTTGGTGAGCTTGTCCACGAGAGCTTTCAGCGGCACGCCGTACTGAAGGCCAATCGAGATTGAAAGCGCGAGGCCGTCCATGAAACCCGAAAGCGTGGAGCCTTCCTTCGCCATCTTGATAAAGACCTCGCCCGGTTCTCCCTCATCGTACATCCCGACAATGATGTAGCCTTCGTGACCGCCAATCGAAAACTTGTGCGTGATGGACTTCCTTTCATCAGGCAGCTTACGCCGTTGGGCACGGGCGAACAGGTCCCGTTGTTCCGGTGCCCCGGCGCTAACAGCTTTTTTCTCTCCTCTTTCACTTTGCTCCGGGGATGCACCAGGTGGTACCGATAAGGCGGCTGAGTTTTCTGCTAGCATCTGTTCCTCCACACCGATCGAGCGTGATCAAACGCTCGCGCCTGCGCCGGCTGCGTCGGCGACAGGAGTGACAAGATAGTGCGAATGCGAGCATCCAACGCAACACACGGCCTTCGTTGCCGCCGCAACGGCTGCGACAAATACCGGGGGGATTCCAAGCGTCTCGCCGGCGCGTGACCAGAACTCGGGCATGACCGATCGTCCCGCTAAATCAGCGTCTGCACGCAAGAGTTCCAGGTCAACGATCCCATTCACTCCGTGAAAGAGAACTCTGTTCTCCAGTGGAGGGCGTCTGCCATGTTCGACCGTTCCAGGTTCATGCTTCGTAATGAGTAATTGGCACGTTCGGCTGGTTCGAAATAACTCGATTCGCACAAGGATTGCAGCTACTACCACTGCGTGAACTCCGTTCACTCCGATGGCATCGATTGGATGGAGATAGGGCAGTGGCTCGCCATCCGGCCCACAGAACGTAACGTACCGGCCGAGGTCCTTCACGGCGCCGCCTGATTCTATCCCTCGCACCACATAGCG
>Ga0137412_10005449_pt1 | contig 10166 bp, 9 predicted proteins | sample CZODoug2_1_16fun_FD_122160 | JGI IMG/M metagenome (GOLD analysis project Ga0137412, IMG submission 122160) | Vadose zone soil fungal communities from Angelo Coast Range Reserve, California, USA - CZODoug2_1_16fungal (Hybrid Assembly) | ecosystem: Environmental > Terrestrial > Soil > Vadose zone... | reverse complement strand
CTGAAATTCGCGTTCCAACCCTCGGCGAATCCGTGACCGAGGCCACCATCGGCCGCTGGTTCAAGAAGGCCGGCGATGCGGTGGCGGTGGACGAGCCCTTGGTGGAGCTCGAGACCGACAAGGTCACCATCGAGGTTCCGGCGCCGTCGGCCGGCACGCTCGGCGAAATCGCGGCAAAGGATGGCGACACCGTTGCGGTCGGTGCGTTGCTTGGCCTGATCAACGATGGCGCGGCCGGCGCCGCCAAGCCGGCTGCCGCGCCCGCGAAGGCGGCCGCCGCCCCCGCTGCTGCCGCGCCTTCCCCGGCGCCCGCTGCGCCCCGGGCGCCGCCGGTGGACGCGCCGCTGGCGCCTTCGGTGCGAAAACTTTCCGCCGAGAGCGGCGTCGATGCCGCCACCGTCCCGGGCTCCGGCAAGGACGGCCGGGTGACCAAGGGCGACATGCTGGCGGCGATCGAGAAGGCGGCCTCGGCGCCGACACCGGTCAATCAGCCGGCCGCCGCCGTGCAGGTACGCGCGCCGTCGCCCGCCGACGATGCCGCTCGCGAAGAGCGCGTGAAGATGACGCGGCTGCGCCAGACCATCGCGCGCCGGCTCAAGGACGTGCAGAACACCGCGGCGATGCTCACGACCTTCAACGAGGTCGACATGAGCCACATCATGGCGATGCGCGCGCAGTACAAGGACGTGTTCGAGAAGAAGCACGGCTCGAAGCTCGGCTTCATGGGCTTCTTCACCAAGGCCGTCGTGCAGGGGCTGAAGGACATCCCGGCCGTCAACGCCGAGATCGACGGCACCGATCTGATCTACAAGAATTACTATCACGTCGGCGTCGCGGTCGGCACCGACAAGGGTCTGGTGGTGCCGGTGGTGCGCGATTGCGATCTCAAGTCGATCGCCGAGATCGAAAAGAGCATCGCCGATTTCGGCCGCCGCGCGCGCGACGGCCAGCTCAAGATCGACGAGATGCAGGGCGGCACCTTCACCATCACCAATGGCGGCATCTATGGTTCGTTGATGTCGACGCCGATCCTGAACGCACCGCAGTCCGCCATTCTGGGCATGCACAAGATCCAGGATCGCCCGGTCGCAATCGCCGGCAAGGTCGAGATCCGCCCGATGATGTATCTGGCGCTGTCCTACGATCACCGCGTCATCGACGGCAAGGAAGCGGTGACGTTCCTGGTGCGGGTCAAGGAAAGCCTGGAGGATCCCGCCCGGCTGGTGCTGGATCTGTGACGGAGCGCGGCCATGGCGTTCGGACCCAATCCCCCGCCAATCCAGGCGCATATTTGCGTCAAGGACGGACTCGAGGCGATCGCTTTCTACGAGAAGGCGTTTGGCGCCAAGTGCCCGTTTCATCAACTCGCCGAAGACGGCAAGCGTGTCATGCACGCAAATATTGAATTGTTCGGCAGCGAAGTGATGCTGCACGACGAATTTCCGGAGTTTGGCGGTGATGTCTTGTCGCCACCAAGCCGTGGTGGCGCCAGCATGGCCATCAATGTCAATTTGCCGAAGGCCGCGGATGTCGATGCCGCGGTCGACCGGGCTCGATCGGCTGGCGCTGAGATCGTGATGACCCCGCAAGATACTTTTTGGGGTGCGCGCTATGGTCGCGTCCGCGATCCCTTCGGACATGTCTGGGCATTCAACGCACCGCTAAAGGAGAGTGCGGCTTGATCAATCATGCGACGATCGTTCGCGGCACATGGGGGCAGATTTGACCGATAAAGTTGTAATCATCACCGGCGGGAGCCGCGGCATCGGCCGCGCCACCGCGATTGCCGCCGCGGCGCGGGGCTTTCAGGTTTGCGTCGGCTACGCCAGCAATGAAGCTGCTGCCCGCAGCGTCGTCTCCACCATCGAGGCCAAGAACGGCACGGCGATCGCGGTGAAATGCGATGTCGGCAACGAGAGCGAGATTCTCGCGCTGTTCAAGGCCGCCGACAAGTTCGGAACGCTCGGCGCGCTCATCAACAACGCCGGCATCGTGGGGCCGACGTCACGCGTCGACGAAATGTCCGCCGAGCGGATTCAGCGCATGATGGCGGTCAACGTCACCGGGAGCATCCTGTGCGCGCGCGAAGCGGTGAAGCGGATGTCGATGCGTCATGGCGGCCAGGGTGGCGTCATCGTCAATCTGTCGTCGGTGGCCTCGAAGCTCGGCTCGCCCAATACCTATGTCGACTACGCGGCGTCCAAAGGCGCCATCGATTCCTTCACGATCGGATTGGGACACGAGGTCGCCGGCGAGGGCATTCGCGTCGCGGCGATCCGGCCCGGGCTGATCGATACCGAGATTCATGCCTCCGGCGGCGAGCCCGACCGCGCCCACCGGCTCAGCCACATGGTGCCGATGAAGCGTGTCGGCACTGCGGATGAAATCGCCAACGCCATTGTCTGGCTGATGTCGGACGAGGCTTCCTATGTGACCAGTGCCATACTCGATGTATCGGGCGGGCGCTAATATCTGTCACGCCATTCAGCTACAGGACTCCAATCATGGCCACTTACGATCTCGTTGTCATCGGTACCGGCCCCGGTGGCTACGTCTGCGCGATCCGCGCGGCACAGCTCGGCATGAAGGTCGCCGTGGTCGAGAAGAACGCAACGCTCGGCGGCACCTGCCTCAACATCGGCTGCATGCCGTCGAAGGCGCTGTTGTATGCATCCGAGATGTTCGAGGAGGCCGGGCACTCGTTTGCGAAAATGGGCGTCAGCGTTTCCGCGCCGAAACTCGATCTTCCTGCGATGATGAATTTCAAGCAGCAGGGCATCGACGGCAACGTCAAGGGCGTCGAGTTCCTGATGAAGAAGAACAAGATCGACGTCATCAACGGCAAGGGAAAGATTCTCGGCACCGGCAAGGTCGAGGTTGCCGGCGGCGACGGCAAGACGCAAGTCGTCGAGACCAGGAACATTGTCATCGCCACCGGCTCCGATATCGCGCGGCTGAAAGGCATCGAGATCGATGAGAAGCGCATCGTGTCGTCCACCGGCGCGCTGTCGCTCGACAAGGTGCCTTCGAGCCTGTTGATCGTCGGCGCCGGCGTGATCGGGCTTGAGCTTGGTTCGGTGTGGCACCGGCTCGGCGCGCAAGTCACCGTGGTTGAATTTCTCGATCGCATCCTGCCGGGCACCGACGGCGAGGTGGCGAAACAATTCCAGCGCATGCTCGAAAAGCAGGGCTTTACGTTCAAGCTCGGCGCCAAGGTGACCGGCGTCGATACCTCGGGCAAGACGCTGTCCGCGCAGATCGAACCGGCAGCGGGGGGCAAATCGGAAGCACTGGAAGCCGATGTGGTGTTGGTCTGCATCGGGCGCGTGCCCTACACCGAAGGCCTTGGTTTGAAGGAAGCTGGCATCGCACTCGACAATCGCGGCCGGGTGCAGATCGATCCGCATTTCGCGACCAGCGTGAAAGGCGTGTACGCGATCGGCGATGTCGTCGCGGGGCCGATGCTGGCCCACAAGGCCGAGGACGAAGGCGGCGCAGTTGCGGAAATTCTCGCAGGCCAGGCCGGACATGTGAATTACGACGTTATTCCAGGCGTTGTGTATACCACGCCGGAAGTGTCGTCGGTCGGCAAGACCGAGGAAGAGCTGAAGCAGGCCGGCGTGGCCTATACATCAGGTAAATTCCCATTCACCGCCAATGGCCGCTCCAAGGTCAACCAGACCACTGAAGGATTCGTGAAGGTTCTCGCAGATGCGAAGACCGATCGGGTGCTTGGCGTGCATATCGTCGGCCGTGAAGCCGGCGAAATGATCCACGAAGCGGCCGTATTGATGGAGTTTGGCGGTTCCGCCGAGGATCTGGCGCGCACCTGTCATGCCCATCCGACTCGTTCCGAGGCCGTCAAGGAAGCGGCGCTTGCAGTCGGCAAGCGCGCGATCCATATGTGATTCACACCCGATGAGAGTCGGGCGGGGACAACATTCATGATGCGCCGCCTCCTTCAACCGTTCTGGGTTCTGCTCGCGGTCATCTTTCTGATCGAGGCGTGGCTGTGGGATCACCTCGAGCCGATCGTGGCGCGGGTCGTGGCGCTGATTCCGCTGCGCGCGTTCAAGCAATGGCTCTCCGATCGCGTCGATACGCTGTCGCCGGCGATGACGCTGATCGTCTTCATCGTGCCGGTGATTCCGCTGTTTCCGCTCAAGCTGGTTGGCTTCTGGCTGCTCACCCATGAATACTGGCTCAGCGCGATTGCAACCATCATCTTCGCCAAATTCCTGGGCGTCGGCGTCGCGGCTTTCATCTTCGACGTGACGCGGCCGAAACTCCTGGAGATGCAGTGGTTCGAAACGCTCTATGAATTTATCATGGGGTTGCGGGCAAAGGCGGCAGCATTGGTCGATCCGATCAAAGGGCGAATCGTGGAAGCCCTGCGCGGCGATGGCGACGGCTGGTCGTCGCGGATGCTGCGGCTGATCCAGCGCTTTCGCAAAAGCGTGCACGAGGCGCGGTAGAGCAATTTTTCCAGTTCATCCTTCGAGACGGCGCGGCAACGCCGCGCGTCTCGAACCACGAGGCCGTGGGCTTTAACAGCAAGCCATTCACATCAGATGTACCGCATGCGGCGCGAACAGCCCGATCGCGGTAAAGACGAGCCCGGTCAGCGCCAGCAGGCCTGATATCCACGCCAGCGCGATCATGCCGGTGATGATGGTCGCCGACGCCAGCACGATGCCGATCTGAAAGGCCGCGGAGGCGACCTCGAAGTGATGATACTTCGCCATCGCAAGGTCGCGCTCGTGCTCGGCGTGCTTGGCGCGCTCGGACAATTGCTCGGAGCCCTCGCCGGTTTCCGGCTCCGAGCGGTAGCGCGCCGCGGTCTTCTGCCAGTCGTCGATCTGCTTTTGCAGCGCCGCCTTGGCGGCATCGTCGCCCATGACGCCGAGGCTTAATTTGGCTTGCTCCGACACCGACTGAACCACCGTGCGGCGGATGCTCTTGGCCTGAAAGAACGCCCACAGGTTCGAAGCCTCGACGTTCTTGCTGATGGATTCGGTCTGGGCGCCCTTGCCCAGCGTCTCCGACAGCGCAAGAAACAATGCGATCACGGCGATCAGCAATGCGATGTTCTTGTTGGAGCCGGAGGCGTGCTCGGCGTGCTCCGCATGTTCCATGCTCTCGTGTGCGCTCATGATTCTCTCCCGGCTGCTCGACGGCCAACGATTGACCGAACGGCATCGCCAGCGCAAGAGGCAAGCCGATGTGACGACAGTGTGTCAGGACTGAAACTGAGCGATCTCAGGCCCGTGGATGGGCCGTTTTGTAGACTTCCAGGAGCCGCTCGGTATCGATCCCGGTATAGATCTGCGTGGTCGAGAGCGAGGCATGGCCGAGCAACTCCTGGATCGCGCGCAGATCGCCGCCACGCGTGAGCAGGTGGGTCGCGAAAGAATGCCGCAGCGCATGCGGCGTCGCACTGTCAGGCACGCCGAGCGCGCCGCGCAGCCGTTCCATGGTGAGCTGAATGATCCGCGGACTGAGCGGGCCACCTTGCGCGCCGACAAAGATCGGTCCTTCCTGTGGCAGTGGATGCGGGCACATCGCCACATAATCCTGGACCAGCGCGAGCACGTTCTGCAGCACCGGCACCATCCGGGTCTTGTTGCCCTTGCCGTTCACGATCAGCACGTCGCCCGCGCCGGGCAACGGCACGTCGCGGCGTTTCAGCCCGAGTGCTTCGGAGATGCGCAGACCCGAACCGTACAACAGCGCCATCGCGGCGGCGTCGCGCGCCCAGATCCAGGGATCGCGAGTCTCGCCGGCGCGTTCGTCGGCGTCCACAAAACGTTTGGCCGCCGCCATCTGGATCGGCTTCGGCAGGCTCTTGCCAATCTTGGGCGCGCGGATCGCCGATAACGCGCCGACCTTGCCCTTGCCTTCGCGTTCGAGGAAGCGGCCGAACGAGCGCAAGCCCGCCAGCGCCCGCATCAGGGAACGGCTGCCGATCTCGTCGGCGCGCCGCATCGCCATGAAGGCCCTGACGTCGCGGGCTTCGAGCGCCGCGAAACGCGCAAGCGTCACCCGCGTGCCCCAGTGTTCGCAGAGAAAGACGAGGCACTGGCGGAGGTCGCGGGAATAGGCCTCCGATGTCTTCGGCGACAGCCGCCGTTCGGCGCGCAGATGCGACAGCCAGCGCGTCATCTGAAGCGCGATGTCGTCGGCGGCGCAGTCAAGCTCGATCGGCTGAACAGCGGGAACTGGCTTGGCCATGAGGCTGTCTTTGGACTTGATGATTCTGATGACTATATCGCACTTCTTTCGTTTACCGTTCGCTAACTTGCCAAAGCGGCCGCAGCCGGACACTGGTCCCGACCGCCGCGCGGCCCTAAGTTAGCGTCGGCCTTCCGGCTTCGAGTCAGATTCTGCAATGGACCACGCCACCCGCGCCAGCACCTCATCCGCATCGTCGGCGCGCGTCGTCGATGTGCTGGTGCCGGTCGCGCTCAATCAGGCCTATTCCTATCGGGTGCCGCGCGGCGTGGAGCTGAAGCCGGGCGATGTGGTGTGCGTGCCGCTGGGGCCGCGCGAGGTGGTCGCCGTGGTCTGGGCGGAAAACGCCAATCCCGATCCGCGGCTGCACAATCGCCTCAAGGACGTCGGCGAAAAGCTCGACGTGCCGCCTCTGAAAGAGGAACTACGCAGCCTGGTCGATTGGGTCGCCAACTACACGCTGTCGCCGCGCGGCATGGTGCTGCGGATGTGCTTGCGGATGGGTGAACATCTCGGGCCCGAACGGGTGCGGATGGGCGTGCGTCTGATCGGCGCCACGCCCAAGCGCATGACGCCGGCGCGGCGCCGGCTGATCGAGGTACTGTCGGACGGCCTGCTGCACGGCAAATCCGACGCAGCCAGGGAAGCCGGCGTCAGCACCGGGGTGATCGATGGCCTCGTCGATGAAGGCACGCTCGCAACCGAGCCGATGCCGCCCGCGCAAGCGCCGCCCGCGCCCGATCCGTCGTTCGCCGAACCTGACTTTTCCCGCCAGCAGCGTACCGCGGTGGACGCCATGCGCGCGCTGGCTGCCAACGGCAGTTTTCATGTCGCTTTGCTCGATGGCGTGACCGGCTCGGGCAAGACCGAAGTCTATTTCGAGGCCATTGCCGAAGTCATCCGCCGCGGCAAGCAGTCGCTGATCCTGATGCCGGAGATCGCGCTGACCGGGCAGTTCCTCGACCGCTTCGCGCGGCGGTTCGGCGTGCGGCCGCTGGAATGGCATTCCGAACTGACCCCACGCACCCGGGCGCGTAACTGGGCCGCGATCGCAGCCGGCGAGGCGCCTGTCGTGGTCGGCGCGCGCTCCGCGTTGTTTCTGCCCTACGCCAATCTCGGGCTGATCATCGTCGATGAGGAGCACGACCAGGCCTACAAGCAGGACGAGGGCGCGCATTACCATGCCCGCGACATGGCGGTGGTGCGCGCGCATATCGCGAAAATTCCGATCGTGCTGGCGTCGGCGACACCTTCGGTCGAAACCGAAGTCAATGCGCGCAAGGGCCGTTACCAGCGCGTGGTGCTGCCGGCGCGGTTCGGCGGCCAGCACATGCCCCATATCGAGGCGATCGATCTGCGGCGCGAAGCGCCGGCGCGCGGCCGCTTCATCTCGCCGCGGCTCGCCGAGCATATCCAGATCGCGATCGAGCGGCGCGAGCAGGCGCTGTTGTTCCTCAATCGCCGCGGCTACGCGCCGCTGACATTATGCCGGGCCTGCGGGCATCGCTTCGCCTGCACGATCTGCGACGCCTGGCTGGTCGATCACCGCTTTCGCCAGCGCCTGGTCTGCCATCACTGCGGCTTCTCGATGCCGCGTCCGCATGTCTGTCCGCACTGTGCCGCGGAACAATCGCTGGTCGCGGTCGGCCCCGGGGTCGAGCGTCTGCAGGAGGAGGCCGCCCAGCTGTTTCCGGATGCGCGCACCATGGTGCTGTCGAGCGATCTGATCACCTCGATCGAGACCATGCGTACCGAACTGAACGAGATCGCGGAGGGGCGGGTCGACATCATCATCGGCACCCAGCTGGTGGCGAAGGGCCACAATTTTCCGCGGCTCAACCTGGTCGGCGTGGTCGATGCCGATTTGGGCTTAAGCAATGGCGATCCGCGCGCCGCCGAGCGGACGTTTCAACTGCTCAACCAGGTGATCGGGCGCGCCGGGCGCGACCAGGGCCGCGGGGTCGGCTATCTGCAAACCCATCAGCCCGAACACCCCGTGATGAAGGCGCTGGTGGCGTGCGACCGCGAGGCGTTTTATGCCAGCGAGATCGAGGCCCGCGAGCGCACCGGCTATCCGCCCTTCGGCCGGCTGGCGAGCCTGATCATTTCCGCGGGCGATCGGCCCACGGCGGAGGGTTTCGCCCGCAAGCTCGCGGCCGTCGCGCCGACCGATGCGCGGATCCAGGTGTTGGGACCCGCCGAAGCGCCGCTTGCCGTGATCAAGGGCCGCTATCGTTTTCGAATACTGGTGAAATCGCTGCGCAATGTCGATCTGTCCGACTATTTGCGCGAATGGCTGGCCGCCGGGCCGAAGACCAAAGGCAATCTCAAGCTTGAAGTCGACGTCGATCCGCAGAGCTTCTTGTGACTTCAACTCGATCGGGTGGGCGCAACCAAAATGTTCGTCGGGTCGGCGCTATGCGCCACCCGTTGACAGGCTCCGCGCAAGCCGGAATACGAACGAGGGGTCGGAAAAAAGCCTGCCGTCATTTGCGACGGCGGGCCATTTTTGGGGGCGTTACTTAACACCAACGCGTACCGAACTCGATGGCATTAGAGAGCGCTCAAATGCCCGAAACGGGTCAGATGACGTCGGCCGTGACCCGGCCCACGCCGGCGCCGGTCAGGCCGATCACGCGGGCGGCACCGGTCGACAGATCGAGGACGCGACCGCGGATGAACGGGCCGCGGTCGTTGACGGTCACGACGACGCTGCGGTCGCCATGGGTCACCCTGAGCTTGGTACCGAACGGGAGGCTGCGGTGGGCGCAGGTCATGGCGCTGGCGTTCATGCGCTGGCCTGACGCGGTCCGGCTGCCGGATTCGTTGCCGTAATAGGAGGCCATCCCTGAGAAGCTGCGCCCGGAACCTGAGGAAGATCCGATCGAGGCATTGGCGTTAAGCCAGGAACCACTCGAGGAACCGCCGAATGCCCCGCCGAAGGCGCCGTTGGGAGCGTTGCTGGCGTGGTGCGCGTGATGATGGCGGTGATGATGATGGTGATGTCTGGATTTGGCCGAAGCCTCGGTGACGCTCCCGCCGACCAGGAGAGTTGCGGCAAAAACAGCTAGCGCCGTGCGCGACTGGGTTACGTTTCGAACCACCAGTTTTTTTGATGTCAGCATAGTAAAATCCCTCAGATAGTATTGCCTCATACGCGGCAAGTGGAACCCCCGCTCCGTTTGGCGTGATTGCCGTTTGGTGACCCAATGAGGCCAAACCTTGGCAGTAGATGAAAATCGGCTACCGCTGAAACATCTTGTTACTGAATGGAGCTAATGCATAAAGGTTCCGTAATAATGCGAGTTAAGACTCTATTTACTAATTATTACTTCGAAATACTGTCAAACGAAGTCATCGCCTGGTACGACGAGATTTCGGCAAGTAATGCGGTGGTGGAATAACTCGGGGGTTTCAACGGTTCCCGCGAGCGGAACATGATGCCCATGCATTCGCGGGTGGAACGATTGTTCTCGTTGCTTTTGCTGACCCGGCGAATCGAAATTTAAGGCCGGCGGCGAATCCGCAGGCGGCGATTCGGCGGAAAAATAGCCCTTGAGGATGATCTCGGGTCGACGTGCGACACGGCCATCGTCGGCGCCGCCGTCATGTTGCACCTGCGCTTCTGCTATGTTAGCAAAGCCGCGATTTTGACGGTTCCGGTACACGCCGTACCGACCGAAAATCGAAGTCCCGCTTGAATTCCAAGGGCTTGGATCGCTAGGCGCCGCATTGTGGCGACGGTTTTTCCCTTGCGAGTTTGACAGCTAAAAAGAGCGTGCCTGTGGCTGCTGAAGATCCGTCCGTTTCGGGAGTGTCCGGCCGTTATGCAACGGCCTTGTTCGAGTTGGCGCGCGATGAAAAATCCGTCGATACTGTAAAGGCCGATCTCGACAGGTTCGACGCAATGCTGGCCGACAGCGCCGATTTGAAGC
>Ga0137412_10005448_pt1 | contig 10167 bp, 9 predicted proteins | sample CZODoug2_1_16fun_FD_122160 | JGI IMG/M metagenome (GOLD analysis project Ga0137412, IMG submission 122160) | Vadose zone soil fungal communities from Angelo Coast Range Reserve, California, USA - CZODoug2_1_16fungal (Hybrid Assembly) | ecosystem: Environmental > Terrestrial > Soil > Vadose zone... | reverse complement strand
GCCATAGCGTTGACCGAGTCGGTCAAGTCTTTCCACGTGCCGGCCACGCCGGGCACCTGGGCTTGGCCGCCGAGCTTGCCGTCGGTGCCCACTTCGCGTGCTACGCGCGTCACTTCCGAGGCAAAGGACCGCAACTGGTCCACCATCGTGTTGATAGCTTCTTTCAACTGCAGAATTTCGCCGCGTACGTCCACGGTGATCTTGCGCGATAAATCCCCGCTGGCCACGGCGGTAGCCACTTCAGCGATGTTGCGCACCTGGCCAGTCAGGTTGCTCGCCATGGAGTTCACCGAATCGGTGAGGTCCTTCCACGTGCCGGCCACGCCGGGCACCTGCGCTTGGCCGCCCAGCTTGCCGTCCGTACCCACTTCGCGTGCTACGCGCGTCACCTCTTCGGTGAACACGCCCAACTGCTGAATCATCGTGTTGACGATGTTGGCCGAGCGTAAAAACTCCCCTTCCAGCGGACGCCCGTCCACGTCGAGGCGCACGGTCTGGGTCAAGTTTCCCTTGGCGACGGCTGCGATCGCGCGGGTCACTTCTGTAGTCGGGCGAAGAAGATCCCCCACCAGCGAATTGACTGAAACTTCCATTTCGCCCCAGGAGCCCCTCGATTCGTGGAACCGCGTCCGCTCAGACGTTCGGCCCTCTTTACCTACAGCCTGCCCAACGCGCGTCAGTTCCCGCGCCATTTGCTGGTTGGCGGATACAATCTCATTGAAGGTGTCGGCAATTTTTCCGTGCAAGCCAGTCCAGTACCCCGGGAGACGCACCGAGAAATCTCCGTCTCGCATGGTCTGCAGGCCAGCCAGTATCACGCCGAGATCGGCGGACACGGACCCCCTGTTACCCGAATCGTGTCCATTCTCTTTCAGGTCCGGTTTGGGATCGGTACCTGAGGTCTTGGCCGCGGCATCACCTTCGATTCTCTTCATGAGGATCTCCCGAGCAGACAACGGGTCGCTCGATTTCCAAAAAGGGCTCCAGAACTCTCTCTGGCCATCTCCAAACACTTGCAATCAGAAAACCAGTAGAAACGTTAGGATACGCGCAGCTCACATCTGGATCAAGATCCGAGGCCTTGGCCTAACAACCTCAATGTTGATAGCAATTTACATATCATTCAGGTGGCAGTAAAGCTCTACAGTGTTCCATGTAGAAACAATGGGGAACTTACCTTAGTTACTGGGTGGACAAAATTCGACGAGTCTTGTCGATAACTGATCTGCACACGTGAATTTGGCCCTCTAAATTTCAGTTCGCACAAATCCCGGAAGTACGATTCATGGCCAAGTGGGGCAACGGGAGGGGTTATGTCAATCGCGATACGGTTCTGCTTCCCCTAATGTCGCCACCCTATTCGACGGAGAATCCTCAATATACAGCTTTTCCCCGAAAATTATACAGGCGATCGTGGATACTCGAAAACGTCCGGAACGCGGAAGATCAGGGAAGGATCACACTCACAGCCACGCCGAAGCGTCGGCGCTTGAATGGCCAAGAGGTGTATAAAACCCGACTTAATCCATCCACCGATTATGGTGGATCGCCTTGCAACGGCGGATGAAATCCGCGCGGCTCTTTTACACCTTCCCGACCCCATCGAAGAATACAGGACTGAAATTCTACGCGAGATCGCCGCGGACGTTGGCGGCTATGTGCGCCTGTCTGCCGTGGACATCGGAGCTTCCCCTGTGGCAGATGAACTAATTCAAGAACAACCCACATGGAACAATTGAATCTGGGACCGAGCAGATTCACGCAACATGAATCTATCTCAAAAATCTCGCAGGCATCGCGTGGTTCATCTTTCAGGGGCTAAAGCCCAGTTTTTGTTGGCGTATTGATGTCGCGGCTGAAGCCGAGACCCACAAAGAGTATTTATGAGATGGCTTCCAGTTGAACTGCCACAGAGTATACAAATGGGGCCCCGCCTCGAAAAATGTGTCCATCTAAGCAATGCGGAGTACTAGAGGATTCTTAATACCCGATCTACAGGGTTTGGCTGATTGTTGACTTTGAGGCGAATGGTGTCAAATACCTGTGCTTGGTTCTTTGCCACCTAGCGACTTGATATCGAAAGGATGCCCGGACCACATGAGGAGAAACAACCCATATTTGAGGGCAGGAGGAGCGACGCAATCGCGCCGCTTGCGCACTCGCGAGATCACACAGGCTATCCACTGCCGAATTCCGATACCGAGTCAAACCCCTGAGCTCCGGATCTTGAGTATGGATCGATGGAGGCCAAATTTGGAGGACTCGGTGGACGAGATGCTCTCCTCTGCGCTGGTGGCCCAAGACCAGGAGCTCGCCCACCTTCTGCAGGAGGTGGAAAAAGTTTCCAAGAGCCTGAAGTCAGATGCGCCGGACACCGAGGCTCTGAGCAACACACTTCAGCGCACTCTCTTGTGTGCCGTTAAGCACTCCCTCCTGGATAGAGAACTCCGGTCTCTGGCCCTTACGGACGATCTTACATGTCTTTATAACCGGCGTGCCTTCCTGGCTTTGGCGGGGCAGCAATTGAGAGTGGCGCGACGGAATGCACAGGGTTTATTACTTTTTTTCGCCGACGTCAACAATCTCAAGGAAATCAACGATACGTATGGGCATCAGGGGGGAGACCTCGCCCTAATTCGCACTGCGGACGCTTTGGAGCAGACCTTCCGCAATTCCGACGTTATTGCCCGGCTTGGTGGAGATGAGTTTGCCATATTGGCACTCGAAGCTTCCTGCGAAAACCGGGAAGTCATTCTCCGTCGCTTGGAGAAGAACCTGAAAGGTTCAAACGCAGACGAATCCCGTTACGAGCTGTCTCTTAGCGTCGGTGTTTCACGCTTCGATCCCAAGCATCCCGTCTCGCTGGGAAAACTCATCGCAACGGCGGATGAAGCCATGTACGAGGACAAGAAGATGCGGCCGAAATTGTGTTCGGCGAGGTGATCGGAGAGGGAGAGGATATCGTCCTCATGACTTAAATACTATTGGCAGTCATGCAGGAGAAGACCAGGGATTCAGTTTTTTCGGCCATAAATATTTGATTCTTCCCCTAACTACTGATCTCCCGGGATTCCCGGGGAAGCGGGGGGATGCCATGCCGGAGAAAAGTAACATCACGAATGACAAGCACAATCCTGTGGCCATCTTTGACAAGGAATTGCTGAGCGCCACAGCTTTCACGCTCTACACGTTTGAATTGTGCACGATGTGCGGCGCGCGATTCGGGATCGGCTATCACGGGGCCTGTAACTACGATGCACAAGCCACGGTCGAAACGGAAGAATTGCCAAGAAAGTTGATGGAAATCCTCGCTAAAGATCATCGCCAAAATCGGGCGCACAAATGTTTTATTGAGCTTGGTGTTTAGGCGGGACGTATTGGCAAACGTAGACGCGCGGAACGCCTGACCGGCACAACTTCCCTATTCATTTTTCTCTCATTTTGAGTGGCCTCATTTTGACTGGCACATGAATCCTGGTCAAATGTGACTTCATGGGCGAAGATTGCAATTCCGGTTAGCGGCGACGCACGGGGACACACCCGTCGTTCCCAGATAGCAACCTTAAGCCTTCTTTAGATGCCATCTTATAAACGGCCAACCATCAAGAGTCGCGAATCCGGATTTGCACGGCTTTGATTCCAGCGCTGAAAGCGCGGTCGCACTCAAGCCCGGGGCAACGCGCTGGTTTTCGGAATTGATCGGTGCGCCCTGCAAGGGCGAAGGAACCCTCCGCCCTTGCAGGGCGGAACATGTACTCGGACACGCCCCCGGGGCGTTGCCCCGGGCTGACATGCTCCGCGCCGTTGGCGCGTAATCGTGACTGAGTTGTCGAGTGGAGAAAACTGCTACGAAGCGATTTATGAAATAACTTCAAGGAAGGGAAGAGATGATATGCGGGGAGAGGAAGCCGGTCGCCAGCCCAGTCTTCCATTTTGAGGTTCCTATGCTCCTCCCCCGCAGCGTAATCCTCCCTCGACAGGGCACCTGGAACAATACAGGGGATACGGTATGCCGATCGGCAAATCACTGTACAAATCTTGGTTAGGCCGTCGGGGCTTCAGTTCCGAGATACAAGACAGCTTGAAAGGGGCTCTTAAGCCCTGAAGCTTCAGGGGCTAAAGCCCCAGTCATGCGAACTTGAACGTCGGGGCTGAAGCCCCGACCTCCTAAAATGCAAACATCAGACTGCTTTTAGGGTGTTCACCCAATTTAGGACACTGCCATCAGGACACTACCATTAGGACACTGCCATTAGGACACTGCCAATTAATTCTTGCTGCCTAATGCATGAATCCCGGCTGGCACTCAGTCAGCAATGGGTCCGATGTCGATCGAAGGATGCGGGTTACCCCCGGTGCGGACATTCGCGCTTTCCCTCCAAATCCAAACGGAAGCAGTACTGAGAATTGCTAAGGGGACAAGCCGCCTCCTTGCGCGAGGTGCGAGATAACCTCTCTTTGTCTTCACGCGCACGATACTGCTTTCGATGACTTTCCGATTCCTGGTGTTCGCGAATCCGGCTAATCCGGATTTGTCACGGATCTGCCTACGATCACCCGCGAATTCAATGATTGCCGATGCATATTGGTGGTGTCGCGGTTGTAGGGGCACGACATGTCGTGCCCCTACAGCCAACCTGCGGACTCGTGGCTTCATGAACAGCCATGATCCCGTTTTAAGATCTGTGCCTTTTGCTTGTGAGAAAGGCGGGTTAGGGCAAAAAGATCCAACGAGAGCGCACGTTGGTTCTGTCTTTTCAGAAAGCGGCCTCTCATATTCCGGGGAGAGAGCTTATCAAGCACCATCCACTTTTTGTTTACTTCGCGTTTTGTTGTGACTGAAGCTGCGCCAGGTATTGTTTCGCGGCATCCTTGTCCTGCCGAACAACGCTATATTTCAGGAATTGCCGGATCTGGAGGGTGGCGTTAGTTACGTCGCCCTGCTCGCCGTAGATTTGAGCAAGCAGGAAGTAGAGGCCGGGTTGATGGTGCTCCGTGTCGATGGCAATCGCCTGCAAAGCACTTTTTTGCGCTTCCGGTAAATTGTAGAGATGGAAGTGGGCGATAGCGCTGTAATAGTAGGCATATCTGTCACCCACCGGATTCATGCCAAGAAATCTGCCGGATAGGACCAGAAGCTGGCCCCATTCTTTCTCGTGTTCCAGAAGTCCCGCTAAACAAAGGTAGGGGGGCAAGTACGTCGGGTCAACACTGATAGCTTGCGAACAGGCATCGTGAGCTTCGTTCATCTTCTGTTCGTCCTGGAGAACCTGTCCCAACATTACCCACGCGGCCTGGTATTTTGAATACTTCTCAATTGCGACGCGAGCGTGCTGTTCGGCCTCAGTGAATTTTTTCTTCTTAAAGGCTCCGCAAGCTTTTTCGTAATCGCTTCTTGCCTTTGAGGGAACCCCCAGCCTTATTGCGCTCACAGTGGCGCCCCGCATGGCGGGAAGGTCCCACGGAAGGCACGTTTCATCTTCGATGACTACAGGCTTGGGGAGGGGTTCAAGGGGCGGGACGAACACTCCGAATCCGGGTTGCGGTTGCATCCCGGGATCAAATGTGGGCGTGGGCCCGACGGAACGGACGGGCGGTTTGGGTCCGGTTGGTCCATGAGACCCTCCCGATCCGCTGGATCCGCCGGCCGGAGGCGTGCCCTTCTGTGCCCGGATTGGCACGGCAGATAACACAATCACTAAAGCCCAAAACACCAGGTGTTTTAACCAAGCAATCCCGGGTTGGTTCCGGAGGACGAGCATTAGTCACATGTTAATCCTGTTTTACGCGGTGTCTAGATAATTCTTTTAGCTGAAGGTCAGGCGAAAGCCGGAGCTAGGATGGAACTTACGGGGACGCAAGGGCTATGTCCAAGTGAGCCAGCGCTTGCTGAAATTGCATGTCTAAGAGTTGACGCGCCCACTCAATTCATACTCCAAAGGAGGCAGGCTTTTCTTCTGCGCCGGATTTTCGGAAAGTGGGAGCCAAATTCAGAGAATCCCGTTTCCCGAGCGGTATTCGTTTATTCCGTTTCCGTGAATCGCGATCACTCCCGAAGGAGTCAGTTTGACACTGTGATTTTAACCGCGGCAATTGTCCTCAATTGCTTTTGCGAGTTCGTAGTTCATTTGCTGAGATTTTCTTAATCATACAGTTGCGGGAGATTTCGTCAATTCATTGCGCAGGCGGGGACAAAAAAAGAGAGGCGCATGGCAGAATCACAAGCGCCTCTCTCACAGCTCAATCAATTCTTACCGTACCTCAAGGATCACCTCCTTCTCGACAGGAATGTCGATACCTCCATTATAAAACCATTTATCGGGCGGAATCCACCGCAAGCAGTGGAAAACAGAAATCGCCGTGTCGGTATCTGACACAAAATCCAGCCAAATCCATTTGCCAGCCGTCCGATAGGACGACTTTCCGTTTTTTGCATTCGCGAAGTTTTCGCTCATTTTGCGCGACCTTTAGTGACAATTTGGTGACAGTCAATGTCTACAAAAACACATATTGTTACGGCGTCAGAATCTCTATCGCACCCCCGCCGGGGATCGAAAGACCAGACTTAACGTTCATTCGCAACAGCCGGTTCCAGCCCTGCCGCATCGCCGTCAACAGCAGTGGTGCAACCCCAGGCCAATGTTCGGATGGCACGAACAATGGCAACGTGGTCGCGATCACGCTTAATCTGGCCAAGAACACACCGAGTCGATTAGGTGACAGACAAGAATTCCTAGACCTGGCCGGCACAGTACGGATTGCCGAAGGTCTGACATGTTAGCTGTCCCGAAACGGAACGTAACTTTTTCGCAGCAACCCTAACCTGGTAGGTTCACTCAAGCCCAAGGTAGTGCTAGTCTCAAATCATCTTCCTTGAGGTAGCACAGTGGCTGATCTCGGTACAGTGCCCAACAAGTTGACGGTTCGCAACGCGCGGCGCAGCACACGAATCTCTGAATCGGTGCGTTTCAGGGTTTCCGGCCAGAACAAGTTGGGGGGCTCGTTTTCAGAATTGACCTTGACGTTGGCCGTGAACTGTCACGGATGCATCTACCCCTCACAATCTGAACCCCGAATTGGGTCGTGGGTGACTCTGGAGTTCCTGAACCAGCAGAGCGACCCTAATGCGCACCCTGTGCGTGCGCAAGTCAGGTTTGTTGGTGCGCCCCGAAGTCCTAACGAGCACTACCAGGTGGGCGTAGAACTGGAGACCCCGGCCAATGCTTGGGGAATCGGGTCAGCCCCAAAAGACTGGCTTCGGTTTCCGGTTTTGGTCAAGGGTACCGCGGGTAACGTCCAAGTGATCACACCTACGGTTGCGCCCCAAGTGCTTGATCCGGCCCCACTCTCGAGTGGAACCAACGAACCCACGCCGCAGGCATCTACTCCCCCGCCTGATCCGGGCAAGCTCGACCGGATGGCATTCTCGTCCGACCAATTGTTGCGTGCTTTGGAGAAGAACCTGCAGCTAGCAGCCGAGAAGGCGGTGGCATCGGCCGTCACTTCCCACATGGACTCAGCCGTCACTCAAGCTAAAACGGTCATCGAAAAGTTGAGCCAGGCGAGCGTCCGCCAGGTCGAAGAGTCCTGTGCGCGTTTTCAAGAGAAGTTGATTACTTCAGCGCACGACGAGCTTCTCAGTCGGCTCGAAGCAGATCTAACGCACGCTGAGGAGCGCCTGCAAAAAAAGCTCGAGGTCTCATTGACCGGGTTTCAAGACACAACACAGAGTGTAGCGAAGCGCGCATCTTCAGATACTCACCTCGCTCTGGCAGAGTCGTTGGACTTCTTGAAAGAGACAGCGCGTGAGTTGCAAGGCCAGTTTTCTACGCTGTTACGCGAGACCACGGATCGGGCGGCGGCTGAACTCAGCGCGGAGACGGTCCGGTTCTCGGATCGGCAGCTTGCACTCCTCGCCGAACAGGCGCAGGTCGCCATCGGGGAAGGTTCGACACTCCTGGACACTCAGGCCGCCGAAGCACGTTCGCAGCTTGAAACTGCGGCCAACACAATGCTGGGTGACTTTCATCAGAAAGCCAGTATCGAAGTTGACCAAGCGGCTATCAAAGTCCGGCAGAACTTCAAATCCTCGCTGCCCTCATTTACCGATGAGATTCGTGCGAACTGGGAGGCACGTCAGCGCGCTTGCGAGGATGCAGTCGCGCGGTCGAGCGAGAACCAGGCTGAGCAATTTCGCCAGAGGCTGGAGGCCATCCTGCGCTCCTCGATGGTCAATGCAATTTCCGCCGTAAACGAGCACTCCAGCGCCTTGCTCACCTCGTTGTCCAAGGAAACGGAAGAACAATTGAAAGAGGCCGCTCACAGGCCGGCGTCGAGCTGAATCCTAGGCACGCTCGGGCAGGGACGTCAAAATCGTCGCGGTCGTCGGTCAGAATTCTCCTCCCAGCTCCCCGATCAGATAAACCTCGCAAATGACAACGTGAAATGGAATGGCCCTGATGGAGCAACAGGCTTCCTGCCGTGGAGAGATTTCAGTGGCCATTCGAAAACCTCCTATTGACCCGTAAATTGAATCAGAGTATGTGAGGGCAGAAACACAGTCCCCTGAGACCTGTTTAGGAGAGCCATCATGAACTCGAACAAATGGTTGGCTGTAGCCGGACTCTCTCTTTTGGTCTTCCGGCCAAGCGGCGTCCTGGGTCAGGCGACACAGGGTCAGACAAGCTCAACAACTGCTCAGAGCGGATCTGGCGCGGCGCCGAAAGCGTCTAGCAATGATCACCAGGCTATGGTTCCAGCCTTCTCCAACGATCTGTCTGGAGTTTGGATGCAGTATCCAGATGGCCCTGTACCAGGAGTCCCCGGCATGAATACAATCGATGAAAGATTTCGTCCTCCGTTTACGCCTTGGGGGCAGGCGAGGTTCGATGCCGCGAGGCCTATGCAGGGACCCACGGCCATTGCGGGTCAAGAGAATGCCCCAACCTTGCACTGTGACCCGGACGGTCCTCCAAGAATTCTCAATCTTCCCAACCCATTTGAGATCATTCAGATTCCTGGCAGGGTACTGATGTTCTTTGAGGAGCAACACATTTGGCGCACCATCTGGACAGATGGGCGAGCACTTCCCAAAGATCCCGACCCCTCCTGGTTAGGATACTCGGTGGGGAAGTGGGAGGGAGACGCATTCGTTGTCGACACAATTGGTTTTAACGACAGGCTTTGGGCCGATGTTTTTGGCAGTCCGCGCAGCGATCAGATGCACCTTACGGAACGCTACCGGCGCCTGAATCATGACACTTTGGAATTGCAAATCATCATGGACGACCCCAAGGCGTACACAAAGACTTGGGTAAATCCCCCCAAACTCCACAAGCTGGAGCCAATGTGGGAAATTGCGGAGTGGTTCTGCGTCATAGACGATGAGAACGCTTATGGCGATGCAGTTCGAAAACCCGCTGGCGTCTCGCCGACCCCCAAGTAGCCTACCCGATTTGCTTCTGAGGGAGTCCGTACAACTCAGGGGTACTCGCTCACATCATGGAGAGGTCGCTAAGTGGAGGAAGTCGGCCCGTGTTTACGACGAGATGCATACGTCGCCGCCGGTCGGGGAAAGTGCTCTAAGGCTGCACCTCAAACACACGCACTTCCGCAGCCTTGTCCTCGTGACGCGGCACCGCGAGGTAATACCGCTTCAGTTCAGGTATCAAAATTGCGGTCTTGGCACGGAAAGCACTCGCGACTTGTCCGACTTGCTCGTAGTGGTCAGCATCTTTTTGTTGAAATACATCCACGAAGTCGCTGCCTGTAACGTAAATTCGCTTGCTTTTGGCATCATAAGCCAAGTCATCGACCATGTGCCCACAAGGAAGGCTGGCAACTATCGCGCCGGAATCAGAGTTCAGAACAATCAGCCTTTCGGGATTATTGGTGGAGATAAAAAGGCGATGAGCAGCTTCATCAAACGCCATAGCGACATTGTGCTTCCCCTCCTGCCCAATCGGCCAGGTTGCAATCACCGTGTGCTTTTCCCGGTCAATGACCCCAACCGCGTCTTTGCCGGTAATATTGACGAACATCCGCGGTCCTGCCTTCTCAAGAGCCAGCGCCTCCACACTATCGGAATCGATTTTTATGTCGGCCAGCTTCTTATCGGTGGTTGTATCCACGATGCTGACCAAACAATATGCCATTTTGGCGCCCTTG
>Ga0137412_10005447_pt1 | contig 10167 bp, 10 predicted proteins | sample CZODoug2_1_16fun_FD_122160 | JGI IMG/M metagenome (GOLD analysis project Ga0137412, IMG submission 122160) | Vadose zone soil fungal communities from Angelo Coast Range Reserve, California, USA - CZODoug2_1_16fungal (Hybrid Assembly) | ecosystem: Environmental > Terrestrial > Soil > Vadose zone... | reverse complement strand
ACCGAGTTGCCGCCCATGCCGATGCGGTAGCCGCCATGCAGACCAGCGGTCCACAGCTTGACGTCCGGATCGCCGCTGACGATGCTGGTGAAGGCTCCGCCGAACGGCACCATGTTGATCCGCCGCGTCGCATCGCCGTCGAGCGCTCGCCAAACTCTTGAATGCCTCGCAACAACTGCAGGCCGGCCTGTACCGCGCTCTCAGCCTCGTTCTCCGAGGCGAGGGGATAGCCAAATTCGGCGCGAATGCCGTCACCGATGTAGTTGACGACGATGCCCCCCGCATTCTGGATACACCGGGAGCTGATCGCCTGGAATTCCAGCAGAACCTCTCTCAGGTCCTCGATGTCGCACCGCTCAGACAGACCGGTTGAATCAACGATGTCGCAGAACAGAACGGTGACCTGACGGCGTTCAGGTGTTCTGTTGTGAAGGTCGTCCATCATTCATCCAGGAATTCTGACGATGTTCCGCGGATCGTTTGAGCTCCGCCGCATCTTCCCTGTGCGACGCTTCAAGCGATCCATCGACCGCCACGCTAGTCCCAGTCGCTCCAGAATAGGCTTCCATCTCAGGCGCCACAAGCGCTTCGCCTTGCGCGGCCTCCGGGCTGGCCGTCACTAGCTCAGCAGGTCGGCAAAGAATGGATTTAGCATCCGCCCCTGCGGATCCACGTCTTTTACTTGTGCGGAGAACTCGTTCCATCTCGCCCCGTAGGCTGCCTCGACATGCCGCCGCTCGACGAACGGGCTCTGGTTGAGCAGGGGAATGCCGTTCCTCTTGTAAGCGAACTCATTGAATTCCTGCAGAAATCTGTCCCAAGCCGGCTTGTCCGTGTAAGCGTGAATCGGGTCGATCGAAAATACGTCTCCGTCGTGCGAATACGATAGAATCGCATGAAGATCCTTGCGAATGAAGTATGAGCCAAGCGCCATGTTGCAGCGAAAGCCGTATTTTCTGAAATGCGCCTCGCTGAACTCCACGTATGCGCGCAACGCGCCCAGCCATTGACCGCGGGGGAACGCCCAGAAGGTGAATGCGTATTTCGCGGATGACGGCGTCTTGCTGTAGTCGATCGTCTTGTCGGGATTATATAAGGTCGCCCCGCCGACCAGGTGCAGCGTCGACATCAGCAGCTTGGTGGCAAAAAACCAACCATCGAGGGACGCATTCCTGAGCGGCCCGGCCGGGATGCGGCTGTCAATGAACCGGCCGACATGGGCCTCGGTGTGATTCCACAGCCGATGCCGGCCGGCGGCGAACAAGGATGCGAACGGCCCGACATGGTCAGCATGACTTCGCGTCTGGAAGTGTGCCTTGCTGCCGATGGTCCAGCAGATCAAGCCTTGCGACGCATCGATGATCCTATCCACCTCGTTCTCGGTCAGATCCTTGATCTGGCGAGGCAGGTAGCTGAAGTGGATCGCTTCCAGCGGCTTGATACGAAACGTGACCTCATAGATGACGCCACAGAGGCCGTAACTCGAGCGCATGAAATGCAGTAGAAGGGGGTCCTTGTCCTCCGATGCGTCGGCGAGATAGCCGCCGGGCGTCACCCACTTGATCGCTGTGACGTATGAACCGACCTGCCCGAACTCGCCCCCATCCAGGCCATCCTTGGTATGGCAGCAAGCCGCGGCACCGAGCGTCATGTTCCCGATTTCGATGTTGGTCAGGAATTGAAGCCCCTGCGCGCGCAGCGCCCGCGACGCGGCGATGAATTGAAGGCCGGCCTCGGCCGTGAACGTCATGCTCTTTGCATTGATCTCAACGATCCGGTTCATGCCGGACATGTCGATGATCGTTCCGTCCGAGGATACGCACGGCGTCAAGGAATGATAGCTGCCCATCGCGCGGACCGGACCGGGATAACGGCCGGCATCTCTCAGGATCGATTGAATCTCGGCGACGGTGCCCGGAGACACGAGTTGGGCGGGAGAGGATGTGATACCGCCATCGTAATTCCGAACCGTGTTTTTCATCGGTCTCTACCCCACGAGCACCCCTGACGGGCGAAATGCAGACCAGAAATTTCCAGTTCTACCGACATTGGGATCAAGCACCGGCTCGGTCATCGCGGGATCGAAGCCCCTTGCCGGACAGCTTCGCCGCGCTACCGTGAAATCAGGCGCGTCGGCCAACGCAAGCCGTAACTCCGTTGCATACTATCCGAGCTTGCATTCGACCGACAGGAGAAATTGCCGGGTTCGCGACCGGACGCCGGGCTCTGGGCATGGCTGCAAGCGGAGACTACCTAATTTGCAAGTCAGGACCATTTCGGCTTCAGCGATCTCACGGATGCAGGAAGTCTGGGGATGCTCACTTGCCGGCCCACGTCTTTCGACGGCGATCCATCGCCAGAGCCATCTGAAATGCACGACATATCTGCGAGTCTGTTTGGCAGAGAGACGTTTTGGTGATAAAAGATTGCATTTACTGGTTGCGGCCGAAATCGATTTCAAACAATTGCGTTTGGAGTAAAGATGTCACGTCAAAACGATGGTTTTGATTTCCATGATGGCCTGCCGCAGCAATTCCTGGATGTTGTCTATCGGGCCGTCAACTTCTTTGCAAAATGGGATCGGCTGTCGACCCTGGTCGGGGCCGTCAATCTTGCGGTGTTTCGCGACAGGCTGCGCGCGCACAACCTGCACCATGCCGGTTACGGTATTGGGACATCAGATGACTGGAGCGCGGGCAATGCGCGCTGGCGTTCGCCCGATGGCTCGTTCAACAGCCTCGGTCATCCGCGCATGGGCATGGCGGGATCCCGGTTCGGACGCAACTTCCCGCTGCCCGAATGCGTGCCCGACAGCGGAGACGATCTGCTCGATCCCAGCCCGCGGGTGATCTCCCGGGAATTGCTGGCGCGCCGGACTTTCATTCCGGCAACCACCCTCAATCTTCTCGCCGCTGCATGGATCCAGTTCGAAACACATAATTGGTTCAGCCATGGGCTGCCCAAGCGGGGCGATGAGTTCAAGATCCCGCTGCACCCGGACGACGATTGGCCTGATCGGGTCGACGGCTGCATGCAGATCCGTCGCACCCTCAAGGACGAGACGCCGCGCGAAACATGGCTTGGCGCGGCCCCGACGTTCCGGAACAACAATTCCCACTGGTGGGACGCCGGACAGATCTACGGCAGCAGTCACTCAAGGCAGGCGGAGATTCGCTCCCACACGGACGGCAAGATCACGATCGGTCCCGACGGCATGCTTCCGGAGGATCCGAAACATCCCGGCGCCGATCTCACCGGCTTCAACGACAATTGGTGGGTTGGGCTGAGCCTTCTGCATAATCTATTCGCGCGCGAGCACAACGCGCTCTGCGACGCCTTGAAGGCCCGCTATCCGGCCTGGTGCGACGAGGAGCTGTTTCAGCGCGCGCGCCTGATCAACGCGGCCTTGATTGCCAAGATACATACGATCGAATGGACTCCGGGCATCCTCGCGCATCCGGCGCTAAAGTTCAGCATGCGAGCCAATTGGTCAGGCGTGCCGTACCGCGTGATGCGTTTCGTGCTCGGCAAGAACAGCGAGGCCGCCTACGGCATCCCGGGCTCGCCGACGGACCAGCACAGCGCGCCCTACGCCATGACCGAGGAGTTCACCTCCGTCTATCGCCTCCATCCGCTCATCCCGGACGAAATGGACGTGCGGCGGCTCGACCGCGGAGAACAAGTGCGCTGCGAGCTGGTCAACATGCAGGGCGTCTCCACCCGTGTTTTCATGGAGGACCACGGCTTCACAAACCTGCTCTATTCCTTTGGCACCAATCACCCCGGCGCCATTCGCCTCCATAATTTTCCCAATTTCCTGCGCCGGTTCGAAAAGGTTGACCAGCCGCTCCTGGACGTCGCCGCGATCGACATCATGCGCGACCGCGAACGCGGTGTTCCCCGCTACAATCGCTTCCGGGAGCTGGTCGGCAAGCGCCGCGTCGGGACATTCGAAGAAATCACCAGCATCCCCGGCGCGGCCGCCAAGATGCGCGAAATCTACAAGAGCGTCGACCGCGTCGACCTGCTTGTCGGATTGCTGGCGGAAGATCTGCCGGAGGGCTTCGGTTTCAGCGACACGGCCTTCCGCATCTTCATCCTGATGGCATCGCGGCGGCTCAAGAGCGACCGCTTCTTTACCGACGACTATCGGCCTGAAGTCTATACCCAGTTCGGGCTGGATTGGATCGATAACAACGGCTTGAAATCGGTGCTGTTGCGGCATGTGCCGCAACTCGGCCCGGCGCTCGAAGGCGTCACCAACGGCTTCGCTCCCTGGAACGTGCTTTGAGGTTTTGCCGTGGCCTTCACCATCAACATTCCGGGCATCATCCGTCTCGTCGTTGTCAGGACGCCGGACGAGGTGCTCGCCGTCAACGATGCAAGCATGGTCGGGCGCTCATTGTCCGGCCGCGGCGGTCTGGCGAACCGCTCGGTCGCCGCCAAGCTCGCGGTTTTCCGCACGCCGGGCGGAGACATCTGGCCGGCGTTCCGCGACCGGCTCGATCCGTTACGCGCGGCACACCAGGCGGCGCTCGAGGCCACGCTTTCCAACGTCGGGCCGTTGCTGCAGCGGATCGCGCCCGAGATCGCCGAGCTTGGCGGCTATGTTCGCGACGGGACAGCGCATCGCAGCACGGGCGTCATCGTCCAACAAGCGGTGGGCCGCCTGTTCTTTGCCGATTACGCCGCAAGCGAGGAATCCTACGACGCCGCGCGCACGCTGCAGGCCTGGTTGTCGGCCGGGCCTTTGCGGACGTTTTGGATCAGGAGCTGGGGCGCACTGCAGGTCTCGCTTGACCGGATCATGGACCTTTCGCGCGGCGACATGGCCTGCGCGCACGCCACTGCGATCGCGATGGACAACATCGTGAGGTCGATCGAGGCGATGCGCAGGTTGGCGCGCCAGGGCGACAGTCTGACGAAGATCGGACCGCAGGATGCGCTGGCGCAGACCTTGCGCGCGCCGGCGCGCGTGGTCCGCGAGGCCCGCGATGGAGGCTGCGCGGGCCGGGTTCGGCTCCGCGCACGGTCGCTGGTGCTGCTGGCGGTGGAAAGCGCCCGCCAAAAGCGCGCGGATCCAGGCTTCGCATTCTTTGCCAGCGCTTGGAATCGCTGTCCCGCGCACAGCGTTGTTCCCGCTTTGCTCGCCGACGTCTGGCGGGCAGCAAAGGCCGACAGGGAAGGCCGCGCCTGAACAACGAAGAATCTTCCAACGGCGGCCATTCGATATGGGCGAGGCCTCACGCGATCTTATGCAGATTGACCAAACATTAGGGCGCGAAATGCCGCGCGGCCTGTGCAATCAATTATCGAGCGGGTGCACTCCCTAATCGGCGTCGTATCGCACAATGTCGCGGGATATCGTGGATTTTGGCGCGCCACTCAGAACAAAACTGCGAACTTCTATATCATTGAAATTGCGATATAATTTACGGAGTTGGCGTGAGGGCCAGCGTTATCGTCTGCTGGTGCCAAAGTAGCGCTCCGGGCTCTTCGCGAACTGGGCCGCCCTGAGTTCGAAGTTGGCGCAAGTCGCCGTGAGCCATGAAACAACAGGAATTGATAGTGACAGTCGCGGCGATGGTGTCCGCAACGGCTTGGAAGGGTTTCGGCCGCTGAATACTTTCAAGGTGCATTCGGACAAAAGGCAGTTTAAAGCGTTATTGAACCGCAATAGCTTTTCCGGATTGTCCGAACCGACGCAGGCCCACAGATCGCTCCCCTTACCCGCTCATCCATGGGCTGGAGACGGTCAGGCAACATCTCCAACTTCCTGCGCGAGGTGACCGAGACGGCACTGGCTCACGTCATCGGCGTAGCCTATTCGCCGGAAACCTTACTTTTGGGTTCCGAAAGACTGCGAGCTATCGATGTACTTAATCGCCCGCGAGTCTCCGTAAGTCCAGCTATGTACGATGCCCTCGTCAGGGCCTATGTCCCAATTCAAGCTCAACAGCTTGTTCTCGCCGAACGGTAGAGGCTCGACGGCAAGTTCGATCACAAACCCATGCATAAGGCTGCTCCAGCCGAAAGCACGGGTGGCGAGAGCTTGCCAAGTAAAGCAAAATAGAGACGTGATTACTGCAATGGAGATTAACACAGAGAGGAGAAAGGCGCCGCCGACAAAGAAACAAATACCAATTCCTCTTACGTCTAATGAACCGAACGCCACAGCGACGTAGTCTTCAATCGCATTGGTCGTTTCGCCGAGGCCTGCATTATAAACGCTAGCCAAAATAGTTCGATTGACGGTGACAAAAGTCGCAGTGACGAGGACACTGAGGAAAACGTTTGCAAGAAGATAGTCAGTTAGTAGATATCGACGAAACACACGCGCTATGTTGGATGCTCCCCACGAAAAAAATTGTGTGGCTGAGAGAGCAGCTGCGGCGTCGTCGCCGGCGAAGCGCAAGAAAATATTATTGCCACGCGGCATGTCGCAGGTTTGTGTCAACAAGATCGTGAAATAAGAATTGCTCTCAGCGTAACGCACAAAAAAGACAAACGTCGTCAATAGGAGTCCAGGAATCGAATAAAATAACCATTGCCACCACAAGGTATTCGACAGCACTTCCATCGGTTCGATCGAAGCCGTTGGCGTGGGCGAGACGAGAACACAGAGGTATGAGAATAACAGCATTGCTAACGTAAAAAGTGCGGTCATAAGCTTGGCCGCGCCTCTCCTTTGTCGCATTGCGACAAAGGGTGTTGACAAAAAAGCGCAACCTGCGGGCATCAAATCAGCGGCGCGCCAATCTGAATTGACCATTGCGTCGCGGAACGCTGTTTTGAGATAGTAAGCGAGCGCATTGCCCCCGTGGCTGTGGGCGATTGCGAAAACCGGGTCGTTTGGATCTGATGCTTTTGCAGATTTCACTATTTCTGCGATGTTCTTTGCAGCCGCTTCGCGCGCTTCGAAACTATTCAATCCTGTCCAAGTTACCGGTTCGAAAACAGCGCCTAAGCCGACAACAATGCGCACCAACGAGGAAATTTCAATGGGCGCGAAAATCACGCTGATCAGTTACGGCAATTTTAATCCATCCGACCACATGCAGATCAATCTGGCAAAATTGCACGAGCACCGCGAAACAGTACAATAAAACGTGAGCTATTATCTGGTCAGGTCGCGTGTCGAGAAAGCGCCCCTCAAGTCTCGCCCAAGAGGGAAATGCTCGATCGCGACAAGACAGAATCGGACGAGTGACATTCCGCAGTGTATGCCGGTGCGCCAAACATCGCGCCCTCACGTGGAGATGTGTCAAATCTTCGCGTGATGACCAGGACAACGTGTATAAATCCTGGCCGGTGGGCCACGCCCGGCCAGTCACAAACCCTTGCCCTGATCAAGAGCACGAAGACGGCGACGACCGCCAGAAGCGCGGGACAAGGAGCGCGAGGTGAACGTCGCCCTACAGCTTTCGACACCCCGGCGGAGCGACTCCAGCGTGACCTGGCAGGCGGCCGGCGCGTGAGTGTGGCGCGTCCGTATGAGGGCCACTCTAAGATAAGAATTAGTCCGCACCGCTCTCAACGAGATTCCGAAATTTGCCGCCCGGCAAACGCCAACGGACCATGCAGACGAGTTTCACGAGAAAGCTGGGTCATTTAGGTGCGTTGTGGCGACACATGGCCTGCCAATGGCGACAAATCTTGGATGTGCAGACAACCACTTAGCCGCCCTTCGGCGCCAGTGCTTTTATCTTGCACTCTTAATCGGCTGCACGACCGCACCCATTGGCGGTGAACCGCATCGAGTTGAACCTTCCGCAGAAGCACCCGTGACAGGGGTGTGACCTACAAGAACCGACCGACGCACGCCGAGTACGGGTCAATCATGACACGCCGATCGCCCCACGTGCGGATCAGCAATTGCTGCGATGCGCCCGCCTTAAAGACAGTCAACAATCTTTGTCGGCATGACGTCGATCTCAGCTAATCTGTGCTCGAAGGCCGAGCGAATAGCGCGTGCCGGCGGCTCAAAGCGCGTACAGATGATCGGGCAGAAACGTCTCTGCTTCCAATGATCCATCGTTACCGTTTCAATCTGACCCCGGGTTGGTCGCCATCAATAAACTCCACCCCTGCAACCTCGAGCGCGCGACGAATAGCAGCTAAATTGTTGATCGAGGGAACCCGTCGGCCCTTTTCAAAATCGCGGACCGTGCTCTCGCTCAGGTTCGACCGAGCGGCCAATTCGGCCTGAGACCAGTCGAGCAGTCCACGGGCTGCCCGAGATTGATCGGGGGTCATCCAATTGCCATTTCAAAGGAAATCACGTTTTCCGTCTACCAAGCACGAAAACCGTTGACATCCGCGAATTTAAACGATATCCGCTTATTTTTAACGGTTTGCGTTTACCGGACTCAAAATAAATGGCAGAGAATGATGCTGAGGCCGACCTTCCTTCGCGATCGGCCGCCTCGTCAGTTGATATCATTTCAGCAACACATCCAAAGCCGAGCGCGCGAGAAAACGACGCTGCCCTTCTAAGCCTCCAGAAACGATTCAACGCCCTCACCGCAGAGCTCAACGCCGATGTTGAGCGTCTCCACGCAGAAGTCGGAAGCGGCGCTCTCACGAAACGGGTCGAGGCGATCCTCGCTCGTCTCGACCCGATTGAACGGGCGATCATGGAGACGCCGGCATGCACGCTCGCGGGATTGGGCGTAAAGGCGCGCCATGCCGCCTATGTGTTGTCGCAGTACTGGGACGCGCCGATTGATCGGATCGATTGGGATGCTCGGGCCGTACGTCTCTTGATCGAAGCAGTCTGCCAGGTCGCCCACGTTCCGTTACCCTTTCGCAACTTGAGCGATGGCGAATAGTCGCGTTCCGCACTTCATGCTTCAAAAGCCTCTCGAGAAAGGAGCAAAGCGAATGAGTGTTGTGTCGATCATGGCCGCGATCCTCAAAGATGAATTGCGAGATCGTCGCGTTCTTGGGCTAACCCAACTGGATTGCGAAACAATGGTCCGCAGCATGATTGAACGCACAGCTGAACTCGGGGCAAACATTAAGCGGCATGGGTTAGAACCGCATCCGAGCGAACCGTCCTGAAGGATTCTGATAGCAGTATCCTTCCCAATGATCCTTTCACTTCGATTCGATCTCTGAGGCGTCGGCACCGCAGGTGCATAGGGTGTGAAAAATCCTTCTTCCTTTCTTTCCTGAGCTGACGGTTCGCCTTTCTAGAAATATTGCCTACGCCAGTATCGGAATTCGAAATGTCAAAGCATGAGTTTTGGCAGGCCGAGTGATAAAGGAACGCGAGTCGATGCGAAGGACTCGGTTACTTCATTTGCGCTTTTTATGCAGAGCCGTTGCAAGCGTTTTGGCAGAAGACTTATCGTCGGGCCAGCGATGGATGAGCAGTCGGAACGCAGTACAATGGTCAGCCTAAGCGTACGCTCGTCGCATGCCAGCCGGCAGCAAGCAGGAGCACCACCGCCATCGGATCGAGCACCATAACGAGCGCCAGCGTGAGCATTCGGACAGGTCGTTCAAGGTCGGTGGATGGCATACCGATGAGCTCGGCGAGATATCGAACGGGTCCGACATCGGCCTCGGCGCGCCTGCGCTGGGCGTCAAATCCTGGCTTTGCCGATCTGGAGGTTTGCAAGCGCGTGTGCCTCACGCTGGCGCGCTGCAACGATATCGGCACGATCGCGGCGCTTCTGGTCAGCGATCGTCATTGCGCCAACAGGGCGGCCAAGCCGCGTCGATTCTTCAATCGCTGCGTCGATCTGGGCGATGCGCCGATCGAGGTCGGTCACGGCCTGGGCCTGAATTGCAAGGCGGAACTCGGTGTCGGCGACGTCATCCGCGAGTGTCAGATCGACGGCTGCCATGTGGTCGAGGTGAGCTTTCGTGAGAAAGCCGAACACACCGACGGCATTCAGGCTCATCAATACCCCGATCATCGCCACCAGAATCAAGCGCAGAAGGGACGGCGCAGAGTGCCAATTCTCGGTCAGCCAGGCTGCGGCGACGAGCTTCCCGGCTTCCAGCACCCATGATGATAATGGGCCAGAACGCACTGGCAAAAATTGCGGTGAGGCCATCGATGGAAAAGGCCGCCGATACGCATGCGAGCGACAGCGCCACGATAGATGAGGCGAACTTGATCGGCGTCATTGAACGTGGCGTGACAGTAACTTCCGG
>Ga0137412_10005446_pt1 | contig 10168 bp, 13 predicted proteins | sample CZODoug2_1_16fun_FD_122160 | JGI IMG/M metagenome (GOLD analysis project Ga0137412, IMG submission 122160) | Vadose zone soil fungal communities from Angelo Coast Range Reserve, California, USA - CZODoug2_1_16fungal (Hybrid Assembly) | ecosystem: Environmental > Terrestrial > Soil > Vadose zone... | reverse complement strand
GACGTCGAATAGCACCGCCGTGTCGGCGGGCAGCGCTTCGGCGTCGATCAGCAGCATGGTCCGCGCGTCGATGCTCCAAGCCTCCGCGGCCAGGTAATCCTGCTCGCTCGAATAAGGTCGGACGATGTGGACGACGACGGGATTCACGGACCAAGAGCCTCCCAGTTGGACCTCCCAAAATAACACCGCCCGGCTCCACCTAGAAGCGGAATATGGTAGGTCCGCGTGCGATGTCGCCGCTCGTTAGAAAGGTCCTCGTAGTTGGCTCTGGCGGGCAGGAGCATGCGCCCGCGCATCGGCTTCTGTCTCGTCGGTCGGTGGGGCCCCAACCCCACCTTGCGGCCCCATGACCGCTTATGGCCACATGACCAGCTACGCCGCGCTGGTCTAGAGTGAGCGCATGGCGACCGAGGTGCAGGCGCACATGGCCGAGCGCAATGCGACGGTATTGACGGACAATCGAATTGAGTTCCGGATCGGAATTAACGCGGGCGACATTGTGGTCGAGGATGGCGACATTTTCGGCGACGGGGTGAACGTCGCAGCCCGCCTGGAAGGCTTAGCCGAGCCCGGCGGAATCTGTGTATCCGCGCGCGTGCAGGAGGATGCCGCTGGCAAGCTCGAGCTCGTCTTTAAGGACAAGGGCGTGGCCTGTGCTGGCGCGTTCGGCTAGTGGTGCAGCCGGCGGCGACGAGCGAAGCCCAGGCCGGTGAGGGCGACACCGAACAACGCGAGCGTAGAGGGTTCGGGAACCTCTCCGACCAACGACACTATCGCGTTACTTATGATCAGGTCCGCCGCCGAGGTCGGGTGGATTCCATCCCAAAAGAGATATTGCGACGGATCACAAATGGTGAACTGAGCGCATGCGTTTGTCACATCTGAGAGGCCAAAGGCGCTTGGGTTGTCGACAACATTGTCGAGCAGGCCAAACGCATCGAACAGTTTCACGTCCGGATCGCCGCCGATTGCGCTCAACAACGCCGTGTTCATTAAGGATGCAATCGTCGTTCCGAGCGTCGAAGCGCCGAGAGTGCGGACTGCCGGGGCATCTCCGATGTCTGGCACATTCCAGACAACAATATTACTCGCGCCCGCAAGCTGAAGTTCGGAGACGATATTCCCGATGTTTTCTGCGAAAGTCGCGGCCGTCGACTGAAGAACCCTGTCGACGCAGGCAAGGTTGCCGCCGCAGCCGGTGATAGCGGTGAGTGCAAGTAGCGCGTCCTCCCCGCCGCCGGCGATCACGTAGAGTGCATCACTCGGTGCTGCGTCATTGTGTTGGGACAAAAAGAATGCTGCTTGGGTCTCGAGGCTGGGAGGAAAAGGGTTGAGCAATCCACCTGGAAGGGCATTAGGAGTGAGCGGCCCGGTCGGCGCTCCGCCAAAGGCGTAGTCAGTTCCTCCAAGGAGCGAGGGGTTGGCGTTGAGGCCGAGTGAGGAAGCGAGCGTTTGAGCCCAAACTTGATCGTTGGTATACCGCCCCGAAGCATAGGGATAAGTGGGGATAAAGCTGTTCCCCGAGATGGGAATCGGGGTCACGTTCGGCGCCAGGACGACAGCGTTGTTCCCCGAATCTGAAAGGCTATCCCCGAAGATGTACAAGCTGGAGTAACCAGCGACGGCGTCCAAGGGACAGGCAAGACAGACGAGAGCAAAAAACCAACCAAACCGTGATCGTGAAAGGGTTGTCCTCCACTGATCTCTTGTATTACTCTCCACCGGATCCTCCGTCTTTTTCCACCACCACCCGCGCGCTCGCGACTTCTCAGAGCAGTGTGTTGCGGCTGCCGACACTATCACAAGGCGACAGCTCATTCAGAATTTCGGCAATCCGCCTGCTCAGCTCGGCAACCTTGAACGGTTTGGGCAGAATGGGGACTCCGCAGACAACATTATGGCGCAGCGCCTCGGCGTACCCTGTTATGAGCAAGGTTTTGAGCCCTGGCTGACAGGTCCGCGCTCGATCGATGACCGCCGGGCCAGTCATTTCAGGCATAGCGTAATCGACGAGTAACAGGTCGATGGGCCGCTCTCTTTCGAGGATCTGCAAAGCAAGGGTGGGGTTGTTTGCCTCCCAGACCGTATAGCCACTATCGCGCAAGTACGTGCCGACGAGCGCCCGCACGTCTGCATCGTCATCGCAAACCAGAATCCGCGCCTGGGTCGGCCCCGAAACGGATCCACTCTGCTCCAAAGGGGCGGTCTCGGTCGACCGGCCTTCTGCGTGCGGCAGCCACAACGTCACATTCGTGCCTTCCCCGAGCGAGCTGACGATCTGCACTGCTCCCCCCGACTGTGCCGCAAACCCCTGCACCATCGATAAACCCAGCCCAGACCCGCGACCGACCTCCTTCGTCGTAAAAAAGGGCTCGAAGGCATGCGCCAACGTCGCCTCGCTCATTCCGGTGCCGGTGTCCGAGACTGACACGATTACATAATCGCCTATGGCGAGGTCTGGCGGCGAGTTGCCGGGTTCTGCCCGCCGGTTCTCGCAAGCAATCTGCAGCCTGCCACCGTTTGGCATCGCATCCCGGGCGTTCAAGGCCAGGTTCAGGATTGCGAGCCCCAGTTGGTTTGGGTCGACCCATGCCGGCCGTATGCCGGCTTCCGCCAGAATAAGCAGGCGGATGTCAGGATTGATCGTCTGTTTCAGGATTTTCTCCGCATCATCGACCACCGCAGAGACATCGACCGCCCTTGGGTGCAAGGATTGTCGACGCGCGAAGGTGAGTAGATCCTTGATCAGCGTCGCACCCCGCTCGGACGCGCTGAGGGCAGCCCCCAACAGGCCAGCCGTGTGCGGATCGCTGCCGGTGCGCTTCTGAGCTAATTCGAGATTACCGATAACCGCTGTGAGCAAGTTGTTGAAGTCGTGCGCGATGCCGCCGGTTAGCTGGCCCAGGGCTTCCATTTTCTGTGCTTGGTGCAACTGATTCTCAGCGACCTTTCGTTGGGTAATCTCCCCCTCTAATCGTGCATTTAGAGCGGTCAGCTCCTCCGTCCGCTGCGTGAGCTCCTCCGTCCGCTGCGTGAGTTCCTCCGTCCGCTGCGTGAGCTCCTCGGTCCGCTGCGTGAGCTCCTCGGTCCGCTCGCTGAGATCGAGGTTCAGTCGCAAGCCGCGTACGAACGCACTATTGAAGTGATGTGCTGCGAAAGTTAAGGCTGCGACGAAGACCACTAACATAACGCCCATGGTCACATGTACTGTCCTGCCGTCCAATATAAAAATACTAGATAAAGGCATAACAGCAGAGAATACATAAGCGATATAGGTCGGGAGATGATAAGCGAGGGAGACGAGAGCGCCAGCGCTCATGCCACCGATTACGAATACGAGGAAGGTTTGCTCTAAGATATTGTCAGAAAGCAATGAAGTGCTTCCTAGACCCCAGAGGAGGCCCGATAGACTCGATCCTGCCGTCGCAAATATCGCCCACTTGGCCGTGGTTTCGTAAGATTGCCGATCATGGCGGTAACAGATCCACCCGATCGCACGCAGCCCGGTTAACGTGATGACCAATCCAAAAAAGATCCACCATCTGGTCTGCTCCAAATAGGTCCCAAGAACCACGGCTACCAAGGCAGAGTTGGCCACATTAACCGCTAAAACCATCGGGGTGTGCTGATACAGAGCCCGGATCTGCGCAGCATATATCTCGTGGTTGATGTTAATTCCGGTGTCTCCCGACGAGATTCTCGAAGAGTAACTCACCGCAAACCGGAGCCCGCTTCCTCGACTTTTCCCGCCAATCTTTCGTACTCATCGATCAGCGCGCGAAGATGCTGTTTCACCCGCGGCGTCGTGGCTTCGGCCTCGAGTGCCCGGAATCGTGCCGCGGCGCGAAAATATTCGCTCGGCAACTGGTTAGTTGGCTGATCCGGATCATCAGCAAAATCGGTCATCTTGGGCGCTGCCCTCGTGGTTGGTGGCCCGAGCTCGACATCTTTAGTCGCTGGTGCCGCTGCGGCCTTGCTTGTGTTGAAGGATTATAGTTAACAAAGGGCGCCCATGCTAATGCTGCCGTATCAGGAGGTGCGAGAAGACGGTCGCAGCTGAGAAGAGGTCCACCTGAGCCACCACATCCACCATGACCGCGCTCCGTCCGGTGCCAGTCAGCGAGAGCGTCCTGCCGCGCATTGAGAGTCGCGAGATCCTTCACGACGTGTGAAATGGTTCACACTCAATTCCTGCACCTACGAGTACAACCAGGGCAATCGGCAAGGCGCATCAGGCTGAGACGGGTCGGGCAGCACGCGCGATGAAGCCCCGTAGAAGCTGAAACGGTGGAGACGGTCATGAGTCGACCATTGGTGCTGTTGCTGCAGATCCGTCCGAGGGCCGCCATCGGGTGCCACACCTTTTTCGCCGCCGCAATCATGCTCCTACCAGCGTCAGGGATCGCTGGAGGCATCGAGCTCGACTCTCGCGAATACAAGTTGATGCTCCGTCCCACGGAGTTCATTGCCGCGGATCCACAACAAGCGATCAAACGGTTCATAACAGAGCAGCTTGCGCCTGCGGTGCGCGACCAATGGAACGCTGACGCCGCAAATGAGCTTGCAGAAAAAAGGCTCGAAGTCGGTGAACGCCGGATCGTCCGGTTTCGAGACAGCGGGGATTGCCTGCTCTTCCGGCATGGCTTCGCCTGGCGGCAGCGGGTCGACATCGATGAGCATGGCACAAGGGCCGATGACGTAGAAATAACCCTAAAGTTCCGTAGTCCGGATGCGTTCTTGGCGGCTGGCACGTCGTTGAACACGACCAACGATGCCAGGAAGGTCGAGAGCAAGTTCGAGGAGGACCTGGGCCCTGTGGCCGTCCGTAACGGACCGGAAGGGGGTGTGGTCGCCAACCCGCGAGCCGCCCGCAGCCAGTTTTCGCAGTCGACAACGCAGATAGTATCCGTCGACCAGGTGCCGACCAGCCTAGCCGGGATCAAGGGCCTCTATCCCTCGTTCGGCGAGGAGCTGCAGGCGGTCGTCGGTCGTGTCGAAATGTCGGCTCCGCTCGACCCGAGCCCCGAATATCGCGAGCTAGTCTACAAGAGCTCGAAGCTCGACATTGCCAAGGATCTCAAAGCTCGGTTCGCACTGACCCTATGGTACAAGGGCGCGGAGAACCAAGACCACCCGGCCCTGGCCGAGATCTCTTTCAAGTACGACGCGAAGAACGGGGAGGTTCGGAACGAGGTAGCGCGGCGCGCGCTTGCGCTGCTCTTGGCGATGCAGGACCTGCCGTGGGCAGACCCGGCCGCACCGACCAAGACAGCTCTCGTCGCGTGCGACCGACCCAGCTGAGGCTCGTCTGAAAGGGGTCGGCGCGATTGGCCGAAACCCCGTAAGCAATCGACCGAAACCAGGCGCGATCAGCACGTGCCGCCCCTCGTGTTCCGCACCTCAGTCGCGACGTGGTAACTTCGTGGTCTGCTTGGTGCACCGGGTACGAGCGACGTCGAGAGAACCACACATTTATTTTTCTCAGGACACCCTGTCGGGAATGGCTGCACCACAGGCAAGCGTCTCATCGCGGTAGGCTAATTGCCAGTTCCGAGTAACGACGAGCTGAGCACAATTCAGAAATTGAGCGCCATCCAGATCAGCCCCGGCAAGATCGGCGCCATCAAGTGCTGCTTTGAAGAAGTTCGCACCCTCGAGATGGGCACCTGACAGATCCGCGTCGCAGAATTGTGTTGCCCTGAGATCGGCGCCACGAATATCGGCCCGTGAAAGATCGAACCCACTCAAATCGAGCCCTCGCAGACCGGCGCGAGATAAGTCCGGCGTCTCGTCGTGTTTCGCCCGCCACTCATTCCACACTGCGGCGCCGCGGCCGAGCACGGCGACATGCTCATCGTTTGGCATCTTCCACCCCTGTCAAGCCTGCGGGCAGCTTTGTTCCGCTGTTGCAGTGGGCCCGATCGAGCTGAGCCTGGGTCAAGCCTTCGGCGCCATCCAGGTTGGCATCGGACAGATCTGCGCCGTCGAGCTTTGCCAAGCGTAGATACGCACCGCGCAAATCAGCGCCGCGCAGCGAGGTTCCGACCAAGAACGCGCTCCCGAGCCGTGCATCGCGGAGATCGGTCTCGTTGAGCCGTGCATTGCGAAATCCGGCCCCACGCAGGTTCGCTTTACGGAGGTCGGCCCCGGTGAGCTCGGCGGCATCGAGCTGAGCGCCGCTCATGTCAGCTTCGCGCAGGCTGGCGCCCTGTAGCACCGCGTTGGCCATCAGGGCGAACTCCATATCCACCTTGGTTAGACAGGCATTCTCGAAGCTGGCCGAAACGAGGTTTGCCCCGCTCAGACGGGCTCCCGATAGATCCGCACGGTCGAAGCGCACCTCTTGTAGAATCGCGCCGATCAGATTTGCCCTTTGCAGATGGGCTCCGGTGAAATCTGCGCCTCTGAGCACGGCGCGGTCCATCTTCACCCCGCGCAGATTGAGTCCGGAGAAGTCACGCCCGGCCAGATCGGTTGATGAGAAATTCGCTCGATGGCCTTCGTGATACTCTGTCTCCAGGTAAAGCCGGTGCTCCGCCAGCAGCCGCTCGATCTCGTCAGGCGAGAGCACGCGGACGGGTGTCCGGACGGAAAGGTCGGCCATTCCGGCAAAGGGCGATTGCGGTCTGTCGGGCTCTGCCATGGTGCGATCCTACTCCGAAGTACCGAGAACAACGCGAGGTCGCATCGGTCGGCATCTACCCCTACGGCCTGGGCCGGCCGGCGATGTGCAGCGCAGGCTGGTCCCCCGTAGGGGGTGGGAATGTTGGACATTGGAAATGGCGGGACACCTCATTTCCAAGGGGCTGTTGGAAGTCATTTCCAACCGATCTGCTGGAAATGGAAGAAATCCAGGGAAGCCGCCATTTCCAGATATCCAAGGCCATTTTCACGGACATGAAGGCAAGCAAACCGGTAGCCTGGTGCACAGCTCCCTTGACTAGAACTGGAAGTAGATGAATGGCCTCTGCACGAGCGGCATGGTGGCAAGCGCTAAGGCTAACAGCATCCCGATACCTCCCCACGAGAGAGCTCGTGCCCACCCCCGCGGGATCGACCATCGCAAAGCCCCGCTGCCGAGCGTGTGATCGATCGCGATGATCAGCACAATCCATGGCTCCAGAGGGACGATCGCGGCTCCGGGATGAGCGTGCACCCCAACGATACTGCCTAAGACGCTGTTCGCCTCGCCAACGCTATCGCAACGAAAGAAGACCCAGGCGACCATTATCCACAGCTGAGTAAGTACAATCGCTACTGTGCGCCAGGAGCCGCTCTGCCAATTCACCGCGACCGGGAGGCCTGGTCGTACGGTCACCCAAGCCTTGTTCACGCATAGACCGAAGCCGTGCAGCAGGCCCCAGATGACATAGTTCCAGGCCGCGCCGTGCCACAGGCCGCCAAGCAGCATGGTCGTCATCAGATTCCGATAGACGGCGAGCCGCCCGCCACGATTACCGCCGAGCGGTATGTATACGTAATCCCTGAGCCAGAACGACAGCGACATGTGCCAGCGCCGCCAGAACTCCGTCACTGATGCCGAGCTATAGGGATAGTCGAAGTTCCGCGGGAACCGGTACCCGAACAGCCGCGCAGTTCCGATCGCCATACTCGAATATCCAGCAAAATCGAAATAGATCTGGCCATAGAAGGCAACCACGGCTGTGAGAAGTGCGTGCGGATCGTACTGATCGAGATGCGCGAAGACCGGATCAGCCACTTGGGCCAACATATCTGCGATCACCGCCTTGTAAATGAACCCGCGTAACAGAAGGCGAATGCCCATCGCCTGTTGCGATCGGGAGAACGGCCGCCGCTGCCGGATCTGCGGCATGATGAACGTTGCCCGCACGATCGGCCCGGCGATCAGCTGAGGAAAGAAGCTGATGTACAGAGCCACATTGACGAAGGATGTCTCCGGCTGAACCTTTCCACGATAGATGTCGACGACGTAGCTGATGGCGTGAAAAGTATAAAAACTGATGCCTACGGGCAGCACGATCTGCAAGATCGGCAGGTTGCCGGGAAACCCAAGATCGGCGAGAGCAACAGCAGCATTAGCTGCGAAGAAGTTGTAGTACTTGAAGAAGGCGAGGACCGCGAGATCAACCCCGATGCTCGCCGCTAGGGTCAATTTGCGTCCGGAGCGCTCGAATGACGAGACCAGATGGCCGGCCGCGAAAGCGTTGATCGTCACGAACAGCATCAGGAAGCAAAAGCGCCAATCCCAGGCGGCGTAGAACAGGTAGCTTGCAACAGTCAGCAGCCACTTCCGCGCGCGTTCTTGCATAAGTAGCCAGTATAATACGTAGACGGCTCCAAGAAAGCCTAGGAACTCGAACGAGACGAAGTTCACGGCAGGATGTCTTGCGCCAACAAACGATCGCCCAGCCATCGCGTATAGAGCCGGCGGCCCTCACCATGGAGGTGGTCAAAGTCGTACCAGTCCATGTCCCGCTGCAAGCCTGCAAGGAGCTGTGGATCTTCACCAACAATGCAGGTGAAATTGGGCATCGCAGCGCAGAACCGACGGGCGTAGGCAGCATTGGCGCCCTGCATACTTGGGACCGAGTAAAAGGCAAATCGCTCGATGCCGTGCCCACGCAAGCTCGACATTTCTGCCTCGAGAAGTGCACGCATCCAGTTTGTCGGCACGGTTTGTGGCCAGTCCGCCCGCAGATCCCGCGTCTGGGCCGCCTGGTCCACGAAGAGCGCCACTTCGTCGTCGGTGAAGTGCCGTACTTTCGGCGGCAACACCCGTGGATCATAATCGCCGGGCTGATCGGCGCGTGTGCTGTTCCATAGAAAACCAACATGGCAGACGTGGAGGCCCAAATGGGCGAGGATTTCGCCGGCGAGAACGATGCGCGTTGTCAAGCCGGAGGCATCCTTGCTGAACAGCCAACGGAAAGCCCACCAGGCGGTAGCCCCATCCATCATCGCGACCATGCGGTCGGAGAACAGCATCTGCTGCAGCTGAAACAGCGGGTCATTATCATAACCGCCAGCAATCTCGAATAGTACGAGTTGCGGCATACGCTTCGCGTGGGCCAAGTAATCTTTCAGGTAGTACAGGCGTTCCAGATGTGACAGGCCGCCTATAGCAAGCGGCAGAACAGCAACGCTGCGACTGGAGGTACCGAGGGTCTCTACAAGGACGTCTGGATCGACGCCTTGCTGCGTGAAGCTTGATCCGACCAACAATACAACCGGCCGATCGCCGTCGTAATCTGTCAGATATTCAACCAAGTCGTGGAGGGGTCCTCTCGGAACCAGCCCGAGGGCTGCTATCGTGCCGGACAGCATGCCTTGGGTCCCGATAAAGCCGATGACGAGGAAGAGGCAGACAATCAACGATCGGCCGGGCGGAGAACGGGGCAGTAGGTGGCAACCCCCTAGAACAAAACTGCCGAGCGCCAGAAAATAAGCCATCTTCGCCACACTGTGCCGTTAACGATGCCTCTGGATCGGACGCGGCGAATGGGGACATGGCCAGCATTTCCGCCACGAACGGGCTTGGTACCTATCTCCGTCGAGCGGTCGCCGTCATCGGGTGCAACATGCTCCCTAGTCGCACGCCCAAGCGATTCCAGCGTCAAGCCCGCCTGATCACGAATTAGTGCTGATCACGAGTACAGAATGTCGGACAGCAACCGACTTGCGCTTGCTGAGACCGACCAGGTGACCTCAGTCGGCGTAACCCCCCCATCTTGCGCGGTTTCCCGGCAGCAAAACGCTGACGTGCTCATTTGGTTGCGTCCCGGCGAGGAGGTGAGTGAGGCGTCCCCCCTCGGTGTTTGCTCCGCCTAAGCTGGATGCGCACCATCCGGGCCAGGGGCTGGCGGAGGAGGGCCAGCAGCTGCCATGCCAAGCCGGAAGATTCTGACGAGATGCGCTGCGCCGAAATGTGGTCTCGCGCTTCGACCAAGGTCTGCGGATCGTCCTGCGATCGAGCGCGGACCCCCGGCCCGGACCGAAAGTGATCCTGATGCGAGTGCGCGCGAGCTCGCTTAACTACCGCGATTTGATGGTCCTCAAAGGGGGTGGTCACGGTCCAACAAAGATTGGCGTAGTGCCGCTGTCCGACGGCGCCGGCGAGGTCGCGGCGATCGGCGAAGGAGTTACTCGGGTCAAAATTGGCGACCGGTCGCATCCATCACCTGTTTCA
>Ga0137412_10005444_pt1 | contig 10171 bp, 8 predicted proteins | sample CZODoug2_1_16fun_FD_122160 | JGI IMG/M metagenome (GOLD analysis project Ga0137412, IMG submission 122160) | Vadose zone soil fungal communities from Angelo Coast Range Reserve, California, USA - CZODoug2_1_16fungal (Hybrid Assembly) | ecosystem: Environmental > Terrestrial > Soil > Vadose zone... | reverse complement strand
CGCCGGCATCGGTGGTGGGTACGACGTTGACGACGCCATCGGGAATTCCGGCCTCGGCCAACAGTTCTGCGATGGCGATGGCCGTCATGGGCGTCTCGGCGGCGGGTTTGAGCACCACCGTGCAGCCCGCTGCCAATGCGGGAGCGATCTTGCGCGTGGCCATGGCTGCGGGGAAGTTCCACGGGGTGACCAGAGCGGCCACGCCCACGGCGCGGTGCGTCACCACGGTGCGGGCGCCGCCCGACGGGGTGGCGCCGTAGTCGCCGCCCGACCGGACGGCTTCTTCGGCGTACCACCGGAAGAACTCTGCGGCGTAGGTGATTTCGCCGATGGCGTCGGCACGGGACTTGCCGTTCTCGGCCATCACCAGCTCGGCCAGGCGATCCCGGTCGCGAATCATCAGCGCATAGGTGCGGGTCAACGCCTCGGACCTGGTGCGCGCTGGGGTGTTGCGCCACCCCGGCAACGCCGCGTGGGCTGCCGCGACGGCGGCGGTGGCATCGGCGCTGTCCCCGTCGGCGACGTGGGTGATGACCTCGCCGGTGGCGGGGTTGTCCACCGGGAACGTCCCTGCCCCACCCGCACGTGCGGCGTCGGTCATCGCGTTGCCTCGAAGGCAGCGGCGATGATGTCGAGCGCCTCGCTGAGGATGTCGTCGCCGATGGTGAGCGGGGGCAGGAAGCGCAGCACGTTGCCGTCGGTGCCGCAGGTCAACACGATCACCCCGTTGCGCCGCGCCTCGGCGGCGACGGCTGCGGTCAGCGCGGGATCGGGGAGGATGGTGCCGGCCTCGACCAGCTCGACGGCGATCATCGCGCCGCGGCCCCGTACGTCACCGATGCGGGGGTCCGCGGACTGCATGTCGCGCAACCGGTCTTTCATGACCTTCTCGATCTGCAGCGCCTTGCCGAGCAGATCGTCTTCCTGGATCGTCTCGATGGCAGCCAGCGCCGCGGCACACGCGATGGGGTTGCCTCCGTAGGTGCCGCCAAGCCCGCCGGCGTGGACGGAGTTCATGATGGCCGCGGTGCCGGTGATTGCCGCCAACGGGAGGCCGCCTGCGATGCCCTTTGCGGTCACGATCAGGTCGGGGACGATGCCCTCGTGCTGGCAGGCGAACATCGTGCCGGTGCGCGCGAAGCCGGTCTGCACCTCGTCGGCGATGAACACCACGCCGTTCTCCCGACACCAATCCAGCAGCGCGGGAAGGAATCCGGACGCAGGCTCGATGAAACCGCCCTCGCCCTGAATGGGTTCGATGATCACCGCCGCCAGATCGGTCACGTCCAAGGATGATTCGATGTGCGCGATGGCACGCGCAGCGGCTTGCGCGCCGGAGAACTCGGCTCCGTCGCGGAGCGGATACGACATGGGCACGCGGTGCACGTCGGGCGCGAACGGACCGAAGCCGTGCTTGTAGGGCATCTCCTTGGCGGTCAACGCCATCGTGAGGTTGGTGCGACCGTGATAGGCGTGATCGAACGCGACGACGGCGGTGCGCTTGGTGTGGTGGCGTGCGACCTTGATCGCGTTCTCCACCGCCTCGGCGCCGGAGTTGAACAAGGCGCTGCGCTTGTCGTGGTCGCCGGGGGTCAGTGAGTTCAGGGCCTCGGCCACCGCGACGTATTCCTCGTAGGGCGACACCATGAAGCAGGTGTGGGTGAAGCGTTCGACTTGCGCCTTGACGGCGGCAACGACGCGCGGCGCGCTGTTGCCGACGCTGGTGACGGCGATCCCCGAGCCCATGTCGATCAGGGCGTTGCCGTCGACGTCCACGAGGATGCCGTCGGTGGTGACGTGATCGACGTATGCCGGCAGCGTGGTGGCGACCCCATCGGCCACTGCCGCAGTCTTGCGCGAGGTCAGTAGCTCGGATAGCGGCCCAGGAACACTGGTGGTCAAACGCTGCGGGCTGGTGCGGACGGTCACGACGGTCTCCATGCAGTAGCGGTCTCGATCTAAGTCGGTCAAGAATCTCCCCAGCCAGCCCATGCCGTCCAATACCGGTTAGGCAACGAATACATGCCCAGCAGGCATACTCTCTCCAAAGGGAAAGGGCGTGGCATGGAGCTTCGCACTCTGCGGTATTTCGCCGAGGTGGCCAAGGCCGGCACGGTCAGCGCCGCGGCTGAAACGCTGCACGTCACTCAACCCGGCCTGTCGCGGCAGCTGCGTCAACTCGAACGGCAACTGGGGATCCCGCTCTTCGATCGCAACGCCGGACGACTGACCCTCTCGGCCGCCGGCCGAGCCCTACTGCCGCGTGTTCACCAACTGCTGGCCGACGCCGAGCGTGTGGCCCTCGACGCACGGGTGCTGGCAACTGGACGGCTCGATCGGATGACCATCGCCGCGCCCGCGACCACGCTGGCCGAGGTGATCGCCCCGTTCATCGCCACGCTCGCCCCCGCGGATCCCACCCCATCGGCGTTCGCATGCGACGGATACGAACCGCATGCGGCACTGCGTGCCGGCGCGGATCTCGTCATCACCAACGGCCGCCCAGCCGACGCCTTGCGTTCGATCGCCGTCGGCGTCCTGCCGGTGTGGGCGTATCTCCCCACGGCGCACCGATTGGCCACGAGGGAAGCCATCGACCTCGCCGATCTCGAAGCCGAGACGATCATCTCCCTGCCAACGACTTTCAGCGCGCGCCAGGTACTCGATGCGGCCGCGCAACACACGCACCAGACCGTGAGTGTCGACATCGAGGCAAGCAGCGGCGCCGTCGCACAGGCGCTCGCCGCCGCAGGGCGCGGGATCGCGGTCGTCACCGACGATCCGCGTTTCGATCTCGCTCGAATGAAGGTCCTCGCAGGGGGCAACCCGATGAATCTGCATCTCTTCGCAGCGTGGGACCCTGGCCACCCCGCCCACTCCACGCTTGCTGCGATCGCGCAACGACTCGCCGAGCACGTCGACGATCACTACGGATCTTCGCCGTGACGCGGGTCAGGTCAGCGGTTCGCCGCCGTCGATCTTCAGTGTCATGCCGGTGAGAAACGCGTTGGTCATCGCGAACAGCACTGCCTCGGCCACGTCCTCCGGGGTGCCGATGGTGCCCGTCGGATTGGACTTGCTGATGTGTGCGAAGTAGTCGCGCTTGCCTTCTTCGCCGAGTGAGTCCCACGCGCCGGTGTCGATGACGCCTGGCGAGATCGCATTGACTCGGGTGGGGGCCAGCTCGATGGCCAGTGACCGGGTGAGGAAGTCGGCCGCGCCGTTGGTGATCGCCACCCCGAGATAGCCGACCTTGGCCTTGAATGCGTGCACACCGGAGAACAGCACGAACGATCCACCCGCATTGATCCGAGCCGCAAAGTGTTTCGCTAGCATCGTCGGCCCGATCACCTTGGTGTCGAACGACAGCTGCAGGCTGGCGCGGTCCAGATCGGCGAGCGTGCCGCGGGCCCTTGCCGAGGCAGTGGACACGATGTGGTCGATGGGCCCGACGCGTTCGGCGAGCGCGGCAATCGACTCGTCGTCGGTGATGTCGACGGTCTCGGCGGTGACGTCGGGCTCGTCGTAGGCCGCCGCGAGCTTGGCGCGGTCACGGCCCGCCACGATGACTCGCGCACCCTCGGCGAGAGACAGCAGGGTGACGGCGCGGGCGATACCGCTGCCGCGCCCGATCACCAAGACGGTCTTATCTTTCAGCGCGGCCACAGCTAACTCCCAACGTCGCGTTATACGGTTAGTGACGTGTCCGAGTCAAGCGGATCACGGATAACCTGTCAACATCTATTTGGAAGTTAGATGGTGACGAATCTGGGTCCGAATGGATTGCGTGCGAGCCGGTTTGGTCGCCCCTTATTCGGTGCTCGTCGAGCGGCCGCGCTGATAGTGCCTGCGTGCCTTCATGCGGTTGCCGCAGCCTGCCATCGAGCACCAACGCGCGGTGTTGGGCTTGCTGCGGTCGATCAGGAACAGCTGGCACTCGGTGTTGGCGCACGGGCGCAGCCGGCCAGGGCTGGTGATGCGCAGTGCGTCCCACGCCAGCACGGCGCGCACGGCGCCGGTTGCTGCGCCGGTCGTCGCGACCCGCCAGTCGACCCCGTGTCCGGTGGCGACGGGCTTGAGGGTGACCGCGTCGAGGTAGGTCCGCAGCGCGGCAGGGCTGCGCTCTCCGCGCACGACTGCCTGCAAGAGCGACCGCGCGTCGAGGAGCGCCGTCAATTCCGCCCGGTTGGGCGTGATGCCGTGCGCGCGCATCCAGGTCTTCGCGGCTGTCGGGGTGTCGAGGTTGTCACGGGACTGGCCGTCGACCACCGGGGTGGTGTTCAGCAGGTCGAGCAGGAGCGCCTCGTCGGCAGCATCCGCCGCAACCACGTCCATATAACCTCCAAATCGCTATTGACAGGTTACATGACGAAGTGTTAGATCGACACTAACCAGTTAACGACGACATAAGGGTTAGACATGACGCCTCAGATTCACCACCGGTACGCCACCGTCGACGGACAGCGCTTGTTCTACCAGGAGGCCGGTCGCGCCGACGCCCCCACGTTGGTGCTCCTGCACGGCTTTCCGACCAGTTCGTTCATGTTCCGCAACCTGATTCCGCAGCTGGCCGATGACTACCGCGTGATTGCGCCGGATCATCTCGGCTTCGGCTTCTCCGACGCCCCCGCCGTCGCCGACTTCGACTACACCTTCGATGCCCTGGCCGATCTGACCGAGCACCTGCTCGACCAACTCGGTGTGGACCGGTACGCCATCTACGTCCAGGACTACGGCGCACCCATCGGCTGGCGGCTGGCATTGCGGAACCCGCAAGCGATCACCGCCATCGTGACCCAGAGCGGCAACGGCTACGACGACGGTTTCATCGCCTCGTTCTGGAAGACCGTGTGGGACTACCAGAACGAACAAACCCCGGCCACCGAAGCCGCCATTCGCACCGCCCTGGACATCGACTCGATCAAGTGGCAGTACGTCACGGGTGTCGCCGACGAGACCCTGGTCAGCCCCGACACCTGGACCCACGACGCCGCCCTGGTCAACCGCCCAGGAAACGACGAGATCCAACTGAAGCTGTTCCGCGACTACGCCACCAATGCGCCTGGGTACCCGGCGCTGCACGACTACCTGCGCTCCAGCGGGGTGCCGGTACTTGCGGTGTGGGGCAAGGACGATCCCATCTTCGGGCCCGACGGTGCCCGGGCCTTCGCGCGGGACGCGGTGGAGGCCGAGGTTCACCTTCTCGACGGCGGCCACTTCCTGCTGGAATCCGCGGGCGGTCAGGTCGCGGACCTGATCCGCGACTTCCTGAAGCGACGCATCTCGGCATGACGCCCACCGTGCTGGTGTTCGACGTCAACGAAACGTTGCTCGACATCACGGCGCTGGAGCCGGTGTTCGCCAAGATCTTCGGTGACGCACGGATAGCCCGGGAATGGTTCGGCCAGTTGGTGACCTACTCGATGACGCTCACCCTGTCCGACGTCTACACCGACTTCTTCACACTCGGTGAGGCGGTGCTGCGGATGCTCGGCGACATCCACGGGGTGCAGATCACCGACGACGATCTGCACGCCGTGCGAACCGGGTTCAGCACCATGCCGGCCCACGAGGACGTTGCCACCGGTCTTGGCCAACTCCGCGACAAGGGCTACCGGCTGGTCACGCTGACCAACTCGCCACCGAGCCCAGGCGGCGAGACACCCCTTCAGCGTGCTGGACTCGGTCACTTCTTCGAGCAGGAGTTCAGCGTCGACGCCGCACGCGTCTACAAGCCCGCCCCGCAGTTGTATCGCGACGTGGCAGAGCAATTGGGGGTGGCGCCGTCGGACTGCATGATGGTGGCTGCACACACCTGGGACACCATCGGCGCGCAGGCGGCCGGGTTCAGCGGGGCCTTGATCCGTCGCTCGGGCAATGCGTCGCTGCCTGCGCCAGGCACACCCCAACCGACCGTCGTCGCTTCGGATCTGGTCGATCTCGTCCGACAACTCCACCCGACGGGGCCCTCAGTCGTGCGCGAACAACCGGGTGGAGACATGATGCGCGCCATCGTTCTCGAGAAGTTCGGTGGACTCGAGAGCCTGATCTACACCGACATCCCCAAACCGGTGCCGAAGGCGGGCGAGGTCGTCATCGAGGTCAAGGGATTCGGCATCAACCATGCCGAGATGCACATGCGCCGAGGGGAGTGGCCGGAAGCCGCGGAGGTCAGCGGCATCGAGTGCGTCGGGATCGTCGACTCGTGTCCCGGCGGAGAATTCCCTTTCGGTGCCAAGGTCGCCGCGCTGATGGGCGGTCTCGGCCGCACCATCAACGGCAGCTACGCCGAGTACACCCGCGTGCGCGCCGCCAACGTCGCGCTGATCGGCTCCGACCTGCCATGGTCACAACTGGCCGCCCTGCCAGAAACCTATGCCACCGCATGGACGTGCCTGTTCCGCAACCTCGCCCTCGCCAGCGGTCAAACCATCGTGATTCGCGGCGCCACATCGTCTTTCGGGCAGGCCGCCGTCAAGATGGCGGTCAACGCGGGAGCACACGTGATCGCCACGGCGCGCAGCCGCGACCGCTTCGCCATGCTCGAGCGACTCGGCGCCGCCCGCGTCGAGACCGAGTCGACTGATCTGGCGTCGCGGCTGGCCGATGGCACTCCCATCGATGCGGTGCTGGACCTGGTCGGCAACAGCACCATCCTGGACTCGCTGGACATGCTCCGCCGCGGTGGAAGCGCGTGCCTGGCCGGATGGTTGGGCGGGCTGGATCCCATCGGGGACTTCAACCCACTGCTGCGGATGGCAAGCGGCGTCAACCTGTCGTTCTTCGGCAGCTTCGTCTTCGGAAATCCCGGCTTCCCGCTGTCCGACGTCCCCCTGCAGGAGATCGCCAGGCAGGTCGAGCGCGGCGAGCTGGAGGCGCAGCCGTCCCGGGTCTTCTCCTTCGACGAGATCCGCGACGTACACAGAGTGATGGAGGCGGGCGAGGCCGGCGGCAAGATGGTCGTCGTCCTCGAATAGCCCGTCATCGAATAAGGCGTGATCGAATAACCCGCCACCCCGTCGGATTGGACTATCGTCGACGGCAACGCGGCGTGGCCAGCGCCGATGCGTTGCGCGCGAGGAGCGTGATCGCGGATGGGCATCTCGAGGACGTCGGGCGGCCGGGCCCCTGCCCAGTCGTCCGCATCCGACGTGCGCGCGGTGCACGAACTCTTCGTCGCCGGTCAGGTGGACGCCAGTTTCCTCGATACGGCACCGTTGCGGCGCGTCGTCGCCGAGAGCTGGCAGCGCAGCCTCGCCACGGGCGTCGATCCGGACCTTGGCGAGGTCCGAAGCGGGAGCGCCACGCTGACCTTGGAGCAGCTGCGCGCCACGCATCCACTGGCCGCGGCCCTGCCCGTCATCCGCCGACTCTTGGTCGATGACGCCTCCGAAGCCGGTGTCGTGGTGGCCGTGACCGCAGCCGACGGCACCCTGCTGTGGGTGGAGGGGGACCCGGCGGCCTGTCGGAGGGCGCAGGCGATGAACTTCGTGCCCGGGGCCGACTGGAGCGAGCGCAGCGCAGGCACCAACGCTCCAGGCACCGCCCTGGCGCTGGACCGCGAGTTGCAGATTCGCGGATCCGAGCACTTCACCAGGATCGTGCAACCGTGGAGCTGTACCGCGGTGCCCGTGCACGATCCCGTAACGGGGCTGCTACTCGGGGCCATCGACCTGACCGGCGGAGCTGACGTCGCCACCCCGCAGACGCTCGCGCTGGTGCGGGCCACCGCCGTCGCCGTGGAGAACCACCTGGCGTTGCTACGACTGACCAACGCCGGCCAGCCAGGGGTGGCCAACGCCCGGCTGTCCGTCCTCGGCGCCGAGCGGCCGCGCTGGACGGCCACCGACGAAGACGGCAGCACACGGACCTGCACGCTGACCGGCAGGCACGCCGACATCCTCGTCCTGCTCAGCCGTCGTCCCGAGGGCATGAGCGCCGACCATCTCGCGATGCTGCTCGACGACCAGGACCTCGACGCGGTGACCATCCGCGCCGAGATGTCGCGGTTGCGCAGGGTGATCGGGGCGGACAACGTCGCCTCCCGGCCGTACCGGCTGCTGGCTCCGGTCGGCAGTGACGTGGATGACGTGTTCGCCGCACTGCAACGCGGGGATGTCGAGTCCGCCATGACCAGATACGCGGGTGCACTGCTGCCGCAGTCGGTGTCACCGGCGATCGCCCGGCTGCGCACCGAGCTGAGCACCGGCCTTCGCGCCGCCGTGCTGTCGACGGGAAGCCTTGCCCTGCTCCGGCGTTGGCTCGAACTGCCGGAGGGCCGCGACGATCGCAACGGCTGGCAGCTCTTGCACGATCACGCGTCGGGGGATGCCTTCGCCCGTGCAAGGGCCCGCGGGCACCTGGCCGGGCTCGACTCCGAGTTCTCCTAAAGAGTCGCCCCCGTTCGCGCGATTGCAACCGTGCTGCAACCTCCTGCGGCCTAGCGTGAGTGACGACGGACACACTTTCGTCCAACTGCAGTCTGAAGGGCAGGAGTAACGCCATGACCGAATATGCACGACCCGGCGCCGAGGGTTCGTTGATGACCTTCCAACCGCGCTACGACAACTACATCGGCGGCGAGTGGGTGGCGCCGGTCGGTGGGGAGTACTTCGAGAATCCGACCCCGGTGACGGGCCAGACGTTCTGTGAGGTGGCCCGGTCGACGGCCGCCGACATCGACAAGGCCCTCGACGCCGCGCACGCCGCCGCGCCCGCGTGGGGCAAGACCTCGCCGGCCGAACGGGCGGTGATCCTGAACAAGATCGCCGACCGCATCGCGGAGAACCTCGAGTCCATCGCGCTGGCCGAGTCGTGGGACAACGGCAAGCCGATCCGCGAAACGCTGAACGCCGACATTCCGCTGGCGGTCGATCACTTCCGCTACTTCGCAGGCGCCATCCGCGCGCAGGAGGGGTCGCTGTCCCAGATCGACGACGACACCGTCGCCTACCACTTCCACGAGCCGTTGGGCGTTGTGGGACAGATCATTCCGTGGAACTTCCCGATCCTGATGGCCACCTGGAAGCTGGCCCCCGCACTGGCCGCAGGCAACTGCGTCGTGCTCAAGCCCGCCGAGCAGACCCCGGCATCGATCCTGTACCTGTTCTCCGTGATCGGCGACCTGCTGCCCCCTGGCGTGGTGAACATCGTCAACGGGTTCGGCGTCGAGGCGGGCAAGCCGTTGGCGTCGAGCAACCGGATCGCCAAGATCGCCTTCACCGGCGAGACCACCACGGGTCGGCTGATCATGCAGTACGCATCGCAGAACCTGATCCCGGTGACGCTGGAATTGGGCGGCAAGAGCCCCAACATCTTCTTCTCCGACGTGCTCGCCGCAGTCGACGACTACCAGGACAAGGCGCTCGAGGGCTTCACGATGTTCGCCCTCAACCAGGGCGAGGTCTGCACGTGCCCGTCGCGGTCGCTGATCCAGGCCGACATCTACGACGAGTTCCTCGAGCTGGCCGCCATCCGCACCAAGGCAGTCCGGCAGGGTGACCCGCTGAACACCGAGACGATGATCGGCGCGCAGGCGTCCAACGATCAGCTCGAGAAGATCCTGTCCTACATCGAGATCGGCAAATCCGAAGGCGCCCAACTGGTTACGGGTGGCGAGCGGGCTGAGCTCGGTGGCGATCTCAATGGCGGCTACTACGTCGCGCCGACGATCTTCACCGGCCACAACAAGATGCGCGTCTTCCAGGAGGAGATCTTCGGCCCGGTCGTGGCGGTGACGTCGTTCAAGGACTACGACGACGCCATGTCGATCGCCAACGACACCCTCTACGGGCTGGGCGCGGGGGTGTGGAGCCGCGACGGCAACACCGCCTACCGCGCTGGTCGCGACATCAAGGCTGGCCGGGTGTGGACCAACTGCTATCACGCCTACCCCGCGCACGCCGCGTTCGGCGGATACAAGCAGTCCGGCATCGGCCGGGAGAACCACAAGATGATGCTCGACCACTACCAGCAGACCAAGAACCTACTGGTGTCCTACAGCAACAAGGCCCAGGGCTTCTTCTAGGTAGGTCAGTGGCATTCCCCGTCGCTTCGCTCGCCTCAGTGACATTCCCCGTCGCTTCGCTCGCCCTAGTCGGTGAAGGTGATCCGAACCGAGATCGGTGAGCTCTGCAGCGCGCGGAAGGTCGCGGAGCTCAATGCCGTCATG
>Ga0137412_10005442_pt1 | contig 10172 bp, 8 predicted proteins | sample CZODoug2_1_16fun_FD_122160 | JGI IMG/M metagenome (GOLD analysis project Ga0137412, IMG submission 122160) | Vadose zone soil fungal communities from Angelo Coast Range Reserve, California, USA - CZODoug2_1_16fungal (Hybrid Assembly) | ecosystem: Environmental > Terrestrial > Soil > Vadose zone... | reverse complement strand
CCGGCCATCGCCGACTGCCAGACCATCGCCGTGCCGCGGCCCGAGGGCGTGCGCGCCGTGTCGTTCGTGATCCTGAAGCCCGGCGCCACGCTCGACGAAGCGGCAACCATCGCCCACTGCCGGCACGGGCTCGCCAACTACAAGGTGCCGCTGCGCGTCTTCGCGGTCGACGACTTTCCCAAGACGCCCTCGCCCAACGGCTTCAAGATCCAGCGCGGCAAGCTGCGCGAAATGGCCGAGCGGCTGCTGTCGATGTGATTCATGCTCTTCCGGACCGCGAGCGTCCCGCTCGCTCATGAATCTGAGCGAGCGGGACGCTCGCGGTCCGGAAGAGCATGAGTGCTCCCAGCAAAACCCTGGGGAGCGAAACGTTGGTCGCCGCCGGGAGCCTTCGAAAGAATTTCCGCAATTTCCGCAAGCGATTCGCCAATTACGGCGGAGTTGACCTCCCGGCTCAGCGGCAGCCGGGTAGCACTGTCCGGTTCGCCAGCCCTCGTCGCGTCCTCGATAATCGGGCGGTGCTTGTCGACAGCGGGTCGTCCGCCGGACATGGCGATCTCCTCGATGTGGTTCCGCGGCTCATATAAGCGCCATCGGACGGCAAGTCAAGTAATACTTATAAATATTAAGTGCAGGAGTTTTTGCGCACCATGCCGCGCAGAAACTCGATCCGGCGTATCACAGTCCCTGCATATAGGAAACCGCGCGCCCTTCACACGCCGCTTCGCTGCCCCGGCCGTTTGCGCGCTGAGAAAATCACGTTAAGCATCACTTTACATAATGCCGCCCACGAGAGGTACAATCAGCATCGCCCGAACCCAGGGCTCGGCCATCCAGACACCTCCGACCAGACACCTCCGACGCCGTGATCGCGCTCGACAAGCGGACGGGCTCTGGCAGCGCCATGGCAGGCGTTCCGCGTTCGCCGCGGCCTACGGCGCTCATGTTCGGCTGCTGTCGCAGACGTTCCACTCGAAGAGGGTCGCGAAAACGTATCCCGTTGATTTCGCTTCCGGCGATCGATTGATCAAGAAGCTGCGATTCTTTCAATCCGCGGCTTTGCCAGAGCAATATAGTCGGACACGCGAAGCGCCATCGATCTGTCCAGGCGGGCGGCGTTGAAGAACAATTCTTCTTGGTTGGTGATGGACGGATCAGCGATCAGGGTCAGATCAGGGTGGAGGGTAAACGGCAGAACAGTTCCCGCAACGCTGCCGGCAAGCCTTTCGGCCACGTCCGTCGCCGCAAATCCCGCATATGTGGCCCCATTGAACAACGACTTGACCCGAACCGTGTCGACGCGCGCATTGCCGGGAACGACAGCCAGAATAAAGCGCGATGTCTTCCTGCCGATCTTTACGATCAACACGATACACTTTGCAGCAGCTTCAACGGGGTGCCCCCGAAGGGCGCTCACCTTGTCCGTCTGCCCCTCTGGCGCGTGATCGATCAATCGATAAGACGCCTTGTTGGCATCCAGCAAGGCGATGAGTTTCTCGTAGGTATCCGACATCACCGTGCGCCCCCTGCCCTATCTTGAGTGTCACACCTGGTCGCGGATTGCTTTCTTGGCGGCGGCAATCGCCTTGTCATCGCGCTTGTACATCGTCCAGCCCTTGATGCGTTTTGCCCGTACAAGTCCGGCCGCCGTCAGGATGCTCATGTGCTCGCTGAGCGAGGGCGGGCTGACTCCGAGCTTCTCGGCGATCAGCACGCCGCATACCCCGTCCTTCACGAGATCTCCATCAACCTGCGGACGGAAATGGGCACGCGGGTCTCGCAGCCACTCCAAGATCTGAAGCCGCCGCTCGTTCGCCAGCGCCTTGAGTACGATCACGATGTCCACGTTTGACAATTAGCTAATAAGCTAATTAGTGTCAAGGCTATCAAGTTTCGTGGACAATGAGGTGCACCGTGATCACGTCCGTCAGGCGGGATCGGATAGCTGAGGTGGAGCAATTGATTCGCCCGTATATCCGGCGAACTCCCCTCGTTGGCATCGACGCCGCCGATTTTGGACTTCCTCGGTTCCCCTTGCACTTGAAGCTGGAGCTCATGCAGCATTCCGGCTCGTTCAAGGCAAGAGGCGCCTTTGCCAATCTCCTGCTGCGGGACGTGCCGTCCACCGGCGTCGTCGCGGCGTCAGGCGGCAACCATGGCGTGGCTGTCGCCTATGCCGCTCAGCGACTGGGCATCCGGGCGACGATCTTCGTGCCCAGCATCACCTCGCGGGCGAAGGTGGAGCGCATTCGCGCCTACGGCGCCGAGATAGTGGTTGGCGGCGACTGGTATGCCGATGCGCTTGCAGCAAGCCAGCAGCGTATCACCGAGACCGGTGCGCTGGCAGTTCACGCGTTTGACCAGATCGAGACGCTGTTGGGGCAAGGCACCCTTGGCCTGGAAATCGAGGAGGATGCGACCGATGCCGATACCTTGCTGGTGGCGGTCGGCGGTGGCGGCCTGATCGGCGGCGTCGCGTCATGGCTTGGCGGCAGGATGAAGATCGTCGCGGTCGAATCGGACGGCGCCCCGACCCTGCACGCCGCCCTCGCGGCCGGCCAGCCGGTCGATGCGCCGACAGGAGGAATTGCGGCGGATAGTCTTGCGCCCCAGCGCGTCGGCGATCTGGCATTCCCGATCGTACAGGCTCATGTCGAGCCCGAAGTCGTGCTGGTGACCGACGACGAAATCCGGCAGGCGCAGGTCGCCCTATGGACCGTGCTGCGCATTGTAGCCGAGCCGGGAGGGGCGGCAGCCTTCGCAGCCCTGCTCTCGCAACGTTACCGCCCGGCTCCTGGCGAGCGCGTCGCAGTTATCGTTTGCGGCGGCAACACAACTGCCGTCAACTTCTCTCAGTAAGTTCAAGGAATATCCGCTTCTTGGCGGGTGGAACCTGTCGCTAAGGGTCACTTTCGGTTCTGATGCGAAGTCTTACCCGAGGCCGAAATGCACCTAAAAGCGGACGTAGGCCAAGCCTTGATAATGAATTGGGATTTAGGAGCACGCGCCCTAGTCACGTTGGGCGCCAGCATGTGGTGAGGTGCTGAAAGTACTAAGCATGCGCGTCACCCGCTAGCTTGGCCCCGGCGCGATCATCGCCGCTTTCTGCTCCCAAGGCCCAGGATTCAGGATGAGCCCAGAGACTTTGCCTGCCGCATCCCTGACGAAAGCGATCCGGGTGTGATCTTCGTCGTCTACGGTGAATTCGTTGCTTGATGTCGCCACAAGCGGCGTTGCCTTGCCTTTCTCGAATTCGAGGATCGGCCAAGCCCCCGTCGCTTCGGCGACGAGCTTGCCTAGCTCGACGCGAACCTGAAGTTGGACCGCATTGACACGGCGGGCGGCTCTTACGACGCTGAGATCGCTTGCGCTGTCTTGACCCTTGTGGCCGATTTTCATCTTTATCGTTGTGTTGGCCGGCCCGCGCAGCTTGGCCAAAACATCGGCGAGCGAGAGGCCTTTGAGCGGCGCGTCGTCAAGTTCAGTGATGAGATCGCCCGCCGTCACGCCGGCCTTGGCCGCTGGGCCGCCAGGGCCCGGCCTGTTGATCCTCAGGCCCTCTTGCTCCATGGCGACGAACGCCTCGATTCCAAGCCATCCGGTTTTGCCATCGGCCAGGCCCTGCCTGTCATGCGAACTCACCGCGGCGCCGAAGTCATAGGTCCCGACATAATCGGCGAGCGCTTCGGGACTGACGATCGTCGGCACCGCCGGCGGGGCGAAAGAGGACGGCCCGGCAATCGTCAATGCGCCATAGGCCAGATGATTGATCCCCGCGAACGGCACCGCTTCGCGCCCTTTGCCGGGCGCCGCCTGGATCATCTGTAAGCCGATCAATTTCTCCGCCGGATCAATCCAGAAATACGTGCCCCATTTTCCAGCCCAGGAAAAGCTTCCGACCGCTCCCGGCGTCCAGCTGGAGACAGGATCGGTGCGGATGGCAAAGCCAAGTCCAAAGCTTCTTCCAGCAAGGGGGCCAACCTCGTTTCCAAAGATGCGAACATCGGGCGGCAGCGCGTTCGTCGTCATCTCCTTCACCGCCTGCGGGGTGAGCAGGCGCACGTCATCGAGTTCGCCGTCATTCAGAAGCATCTGGCAAAAACGGAGATAGTCGGGCGCGGTCGATACGAGGCCGCCCCCGCCGGAAAACAGTTTCGGCGGCTTCGTAACATCCCAGATCCGCGGCCGTTCTGGCATTGGAGAATCGACGAGGCGGTCTAGCTTCGCTTCCGGCACATAGAAGCCGGTGTCGGCCATATGCAACGGCGTGAAGATGCGGCTCTGCAGGAATCGGTCCAAAGGCTCGCCGGAGGCCACTTCGACGACCCGGCCAAGGACGTCTGCGCTCAAGCCATATTCCCAGACTTCGCCCGGCTGATGGGCGAGCGGCAAGCGCGCCAGAACGGAAACGAAATCCGCCAGCGTCGTGTCGCGTCGGTATGCGGTCGCGTCCGTCCAGCTGTAAAGCATATGGACATACCGAATTCCGGCCTCGGAGGCGGCGTCCGCAAGACCCCGCTCCGGAAACGCAAAATCCAGTTCCGGATAGACGATGCCGGAGGTGTGGCGCAACAGATCGCGAACCGTCATCGGGCGTTTTGCTAGATCGAGCCCGTGTTCCGTCTTGCCGGTAGCCGGGTTCGTCTTTTCGACCGCGACCCGCATGTCCTGAAGCTCGGGCAGATACCGGGTGACGGGTGCGTCGAGGTCGAGCTTGCCGTCGTCCACCAGAATCATGGCGGCGACGCTGGTCACCGGCTTGGACATCGAGGCGATCCAGAAGATGGAATTCGTCTTCATCGGAATCGTCTTGGCGCGGTCCTGAAATCCGATGGCTTGCAAATAGGCGAGCTTGCCGCCCTTTGCGATTGCGACGACGGCGCCAGGTACAAGGCCGTCTGACGGCGAGAAAGAATCGAAGCGCGCCTGATACCACGGCGCGATCCGCGCCAGACGCGCGGCCGAGAATCCCAGGTTCTTTGGATCGCCTGATGTGGTGAGGTCATCGGCCAACGACGCCCCCGACAGGCAAAGCGCGATTGGGATCGTCCACATCAATTTGATGAGTTTCATTCCGACATCTCCGCATGAACAGTGGCGGCCATCGCCGCCGTGACACTTAGACGAGGCCTGGCAGCACGATCTCGGTGATGATGGCATCGTTGATACGTCTCTGCTCAGTCCCGGACTTATTGTAGTTGCCACAGTGCTGCGCCACGACGAGGTCCAGCGCAGGAAAGACGTACAGGCGCTGGCCGCCCCAGCCGATGCCGCCGACCCAGCGTTCCAGACGCTGTGGCTCAGCAGCGGCAGAAGCGCCGAGATACCAGTGATAGCCGTAGCGGCGGCCATCCGCGAGCGTGACCGCAGGGGTCAGTGAGCGCTTCAACCAGTCACTCGGCACGATCGGGTCGCCGTTCCACAGTCCACCGGCACGCACGAGCTCGCCGATCTTCAGGAGGTCGCGCGGCAGCAGGCGCAGTCCCGACGCTGCGGCACTTCCCATATGAATGGGCACAAGCCGAAGGTGCCGCGGCCACGCCGAGGGCGGCCGTGGTCGAAAGAAGCGCGGAACGACGGGTGATTTTCAAGAAAAGCCTCCTGCTTGTAAGATCGAGCCTCGATTGCTGCACAGTCTTGAGGCCGAGCACCTCAACGACCTCCCTGATCTTGATGTGTGGCCTCACTTCGCTGGCCGGCCGAGCCATTTCCGGAAGAATGCGAGCACATCGGCGTTGAACTCTGCGTGGAACGCGACGCGGTCGAAACCCGGCGCGTCCACACAGAGTTCTGGCCGCTCTTTGACCAGCGCCGGCGGACACAGGCCGAAGGCCAAATGGCCGGCGTTCGGAACCACGTGATATTCGTGTTTGGCTGGAAGGTTTGCGTCCAGTGCGGCGATATCGTGGAGCAGCACGCCGAACCCACCCCGTTCAGATGCCCAGAGTTGAACCGGCACCTTGATTGGTGCCAGGCTCTCAGCGGAGAAGAAACTGGCCAGCGGATCGACAATCACCGCGGCCTTGATCCGCGGATCGTGCGCGAGAGGCTGCGACGGGTATTTTCTATCGACGATCTGTTGGCAGAGTACCAGCTGGCGTTGCTGACAATACTTTGAGGCCTCTCCGGCCCAATCCGGATTGGCACCGATCAGCACTAGCCCAGTATAGCCACCGCGCGAATAGCCGAAGAATCCGATTCTATCTTGATCGATACTTGCTGCAAAAGGCGACGAACCGATCATGAAGTCGATCAGGCGCTTGATGTCGGTGGGCCGCTCGACGAGCACCGATAGGTCGTCGGAACGACTCCGATCCTGCGCGGTATCGCCAGGATGATTGATGGCTGCAACAATAAAGCCGTTATCGGCGAGGGTCTCGGCGGTGTCATGATTTACAAAAAGCGTGGCACCTTGCCCATGCGAATCGGCGATCAGCGGCAGATGGTTTCCTGCGAGCGGGCAGTCTTCCACCCCCGACAAGACGTAATCACCGACACGAAGCTCTCCCGGTTTTTCGGGACAGGGATACCAGACAACGCCGTGAATGGCCGGGCTACTGGCGTCGGCGGGAATATCGATCGATCGAAGGCCGGCAGCCTGCGCCAACGTCGCCGTGAGGCAGAAGCCGATGGCGGAAAGGAATCTGCAGACGTGGTTGGAAGCGTGCATCGATTCCTCCTCCGTGTTGTGCAGGGTTGATTGCAACGAGCCTAGGCCACCTGCCTGATCTCCCCTGAAACCCGACACGTGCCACGCACAATTCGAGCGCGCCTTTCTTGAGCTGGGCTAGGTTCTGTTCGGTCATGGCGGCCGCGCGGTTGGCTTGGTTCGGAGAAAATATATTGCGATATACCTTGTATTGCAAGGTACCAGTTTATGAAAGGTAGTCACACGGAGATCGCGAGCACCGCCCGAGCAATGACGTTTCCTTTGGCGGAGGGAAAAGAACAAAGCGGCCATCGTTATCGCCCTCAGCCGCGGTTTCGACCGGCTGTACGATACCCTCGAGGAAGTACGCACGTTCCTTGCTTTGGCTTCCGATCCGATCTCACGTCGGGACCGCCTTTCCGCGCCACGTGGCTCGCCTGAGTCGGCCCGGCGTCTCTACGCTATGTCCGTGCCGATTGCCGGCACGCTTGCGGACGGCGCTGTCCCAGAACGCCTCGCCCTCGCCGGGATCAGGCGACGTCCGCCGCATCCGCCCATCAGCAATAGATATCGGCAACGGCAATCACTTTGATCCCGGCAAGCCTTGCCTGCTCCGCCAACAGCTTGGAATGCGCGGCGTAGCGGCGCGAGTCGATGATGACGAGGCATGTGCGCTAGCTCCGACAGTTGGGAGTGCGCTATGCTTGCGCTCGCGAGGTGAGGACCATGCCGGATCAGACCATCTATCAGCAGCCACGGCGTACGGGCCGTGCCGGCGAAACCGTCGTCACCAGTACCTGCGGCCACAATTGCGGCGGCCGCTGTGTCGTCAACGCCCATGTGGTCGACGACCGCATCGTCAAGATCTCCACCGATCCGGCGCGCTGGCAGCCCGAGCTGCCGCCGCTCCACGCCTGCGCCCGCGGTGTCGGGCAGATCGAGCGCGTCTACCATCCCGACCGGCTGAAATATCCGATGCGCCGCGTCGGACCGCGCAATTCGGGGCAGTTCGAGCGTATCTCGTGGGACGAGGCGCTGGGCCATGTCGCAGCCGAGCTGCTGCGCATCCGCCAGACGCACGGCAACGCCGCCATCCTCGACTGCTCGCGCTCCGGCAACACCTCGATGCTGCACGGCTTCGGCGTCCCGAAGCGCTTCTTCTACAAGTTCGGCGGCTGCACCGAGCTGTGGTCGAACATGTCGGCCGAGGCCGAGATCTTCGCCGTGCGCATGACCTACGGCGCCAAGGCCGATTACAAGTCTGCCGGCCGCGAGCCGACCGACTACGTGAACTCGAAGCTGATCGTGATGTGGGGCTGGAGTCCCGCCGACGGCACGTTCGGCACCGGCACGCAGCAGTATCTCAAGGAGGCGAAGAAGAACGGCGTGCGCATCGTCTGCGTCGATCCGCGCCGCACGCGCACCAGCGCCGCGCTGGCCGACGAGCACATCTTCATCAAGCCCTCGACCGATGCCGCGGCGCTGATCGCCATGGCCCATGTCATCGTGAGCGAGGGACTGCACGACCAGGCCTATTGCGACCGCCATGTGCTGGGTTTCGACGAGGCGCATCTGCCCGAGGGTGCCCCCGCCGGCGCATCCTACAAATCGTATCTGCTGGGCGAGAGCGACGGCGTGCCCAAGACGCCGGAATGGGCGGCCGCGCTCTGCGGCGTGCCGGCCGAGACCATCCGGCGGCTCGCCATCGAATTCGCCACGACCAAGCCCGCCGCCCTGCAGTGCGGCTACGCGCCCGGACGCACGGCGTTCGGCGAGCAGTTCCATCGCGCGGCCTACGCCTTGGCCGCGATCACCGGCAATGTCGGCATCGTCGGCGGCAATTCAGGCGTCAGCAACGGCGCGACCGGTCGCGCCGGCATCAAGAGCCTGCCGCCGGGCACCAACCCGATCAAGTCGAAGGTCTCGACCCCGCTGCTGGCCGACCTTTTAGCGCGCGGCAAGTCCGGCGGTTACCCGGCCGACATCAAGGCGATCTACTCGGCGGGCGGCGACCTGTTCAACCAGTGCCCCAACGCCAACAAGATGGCGGCCTCGCTGGACGGCGTGGAGCTGATCGTCGTGCAGGACCATTTCATGACGCCGACCGCGCGTCATGCCGACATCGTGCTGCCGGCGACGACCTTCTGGGAGCGCAACGACGTGCACACGCCGTGGGCGGGCGCCGGGCACTACGCGATCTTCATGAAGCAGGCGATCCAGCCGATGTATGAATGTCGCAACGACATGGACATCTTCGCCGACCTGGCGGCGCGCGTCGGCATCAATGACTATGCTGAAAAGACCGAGATGGAATGGCTGCGCGAGCTGACGCAAGAGTCGGTCGCCGATTTCGATGCCTTCGCAGAAAAGGGCGTGGCGCGTTTCGCAGCCCCCAAGGACGCGGTCGCTTTCGCGGCAGAGATCCGCGATCCGGAGACCAACAAGTTCACGACGCCGTCCGGCAGGATCGAGATCTACTCCATGGCGCTGGCGGCCAATCCCGACCCGTACGGCCTGGGCCATATCCCGCCCATTCCGACCTGGATCGAGCCGGTGAAGCCCGAGGCGAGATTTCCGCTGATGCTGTGCAGCCCCAAGTCTCGGGCGCGCACCCATTCGATCCACGACAACCAGCCGCTGCTGGCGCGGGTCGACCCCGACGACGTCTGGATGAACACCGCCGACGCCGCTCAACGCGGCATCTCGAACGGCGAGAGGGTGCGCGTCTTCAACGACCGCGGCTCGACCGTGCTGCCGGTGAAAGTCACCAGCCGCATCGCGCCGGGCGTCGTCTCGATCAAGGAAGGCGCCTGGATAACGCCGGGCAGTGACGGCGCCGACACCAACGGCTGCGCCAACGTGCTGGCCGAGGATCGCTCGGCGCCGTGTGGCGCCACGACCTACAATACGAATCTGGTCGAGGTCGAGCGGGCGAACTAGTCGCCTGTCTCCCGTCATACGTAGGACGATCGTATTTGACCATAAACTCCGTCATCCCGACCGGAGCCTCGCGCAGCGAGGCGCAGTGGAGGGACCTATTCTGTTGCCTCGGCGATAAGACGAGGTCCCTCGACTATGCCGCCCTTCGGGCGGCTTCGCTCGGGATGACGGGAGGCGAATGAAATGCCGCTTGAGTCTTCTCGATCGGGATACGCTCCAATGGCTACGTGAGGATATCAATGACAACGCCATTCGACGCCTGCCTCGCCGCGCTCCGCCAACCCGGACCGCCCGAGGCGCTGTTCAAGGCGGTCGACCAGGCGCTGGCCGAAACCGTCGGCCACAAGCTGTTCACGCTTCTCTACGTGGCGCCCGACGGCAAGCGGGTGAAGCGGCTCTACACCAACAGGCCCAAGGAATATCCGGTCGGCGGCTACAAGCCGGTGACCGAGAGCGACTGGCACAAGCGGGTGATCGGCCAGCGCCGGTCCTGGGTCGGCTTCACCTACGAGGACGTCAAATGGGCGTTCTTCGATCACGAGCTGATCCGCTCGCTGGGCTGCGAATCGGCCATCAACGTGCC
>Ga0137412_10005441_pt1 | contig 10173 bp, 8 predicted proteins | sample CZODoug2_1_16fun_FD_122160 | JGI IMG/M metagenome (GOLD analysis project Ga0137412, IMG submission 122160) | Vadose zone soil fungal communities from Angelo Coast Range Reserve, California, USA - CZODoug2_1_16fungal (Hybrid Assembly) | ecosystem: Environmental > Terrestrial > Soil > Vadose zone... | reverse complement strand
CGCGGCGGCGCGGCCGCCGATGTCCTTTGCGCCCTTTGCCGCACTCAATATCTCCGCACGACTACGGTCCGGATTCTCACCTCGTGCATTGTCGTCGGTGACGATGACGCTATCGGCATGTTCGGCCGCGATCGCCCCCATCAAGGGCCGCTTTCCGACGTCGCGATCGCCGCCGGCGCCGAACACCACGACCAGCCTGCGCTTGGCGTAGGGCCGCAGCGCCTCCAACGCCTTGGCGAGCGCGTCGGGCTTGTGCGCGTAGTCGACGAAGATCGGCGCACCGTTGCGTTCACCGACCCGCTCCAGGCGGCCCTTAGCGCCTTCGAGATGTTCGAGATTGGCGAACACTTCTTCGGCCTCGCTGCCGGTTGCGATCGCAAGCCCTGCCGAGACCAGCGCGTTCTCGATCTGGAAGGCGCCGACCAGCGGCAGCCGGATCGCATACGGCACGCCGCGATGCTCCAGCGAAAGCTTCTGGGCAAAGCCGTCGATCTCGGCGTCGACCAACCGGATGCCTTCTCTTTTGCCGTCGCCCTTGGCGCCGACCGTGACCAGCCGCAGGCCACGTTGGCGCACGGCATCGATCACCTCATCCGAAACTTCATGATCAGCCGCGATCACCGCGGCGCCATCGGAGACCACCAGATCGCGGAACAGCCGCAGCTTCGCGGCCAAGTAATGCGCCACGTCGGGATGGTAATCCATGTGGTCGCGCGACAGATTGGTGAAGCCGCCGGCGGCGACCCGCACGCCAACGAGCCGGTATTGGTCGAGCCCGTGCGACGACGCTTCAAAGGCCAGATGGGTCACGCCCTCGCGCGCGATGTCGTCGAGTTGGCGATGCAGCACGATCGGATCGGGCGTGGTCAGCGAGCCGTAGACGGTGCGCTTCGGCGACACCAGCCCGATGGTGCCGATGCTGGCGGCGGCGTGTCCAAGCCGCTGCCAGATCTGGCGGGTGAAGGCCGCGACCGACGTCTTGCCGCTGGTGCCGGTGACGCCCACGATGGTTGCGGGCTGCGCGGGATAGAATTTCGCCGCGGCCAGCGCCAGCGCGCGGCGCGGATTGGGGGTCACAACGAACGGCACGCCACAGCCGCCTGGCGGCGGACGATCGCCGGCAATCGCGACGGCGCCGGAGGCGATCGCCGAATCGATAAAACGCGCCCCGTCGGTATTGCTGCCGGCCAGCGCGAAGAAGAGGTCGCCGGGCCTGACCAGCCGGCTGTCGACGGCGAGGCCGGTGATGGCGGTGGCTTCCGCCTGCGCCTCGACCCTGGCGTCGTCGTTAAAAAGGTCGCGTAGTTTCATGAGCATCCCGTCCGGCAGATGCGGGCCACCGCCTTAACCGCCGAGGGACCGAAGGATTCGGCGGCGCAACCGGGATGGCTTACTGCGTTGGCCTGGATGCCGCAAGAATAAGGCGGTCGGGCGGCGGCAGGTCGAACCGCGGCTCTATGCCCAAAAGCGGCGCAATGCGGGCAATCACATTGCCGCCGGTCGGCACGGCGTTCCAGCCGGAGGTAATGAAACCATAGGTTTCCTTCAGCGCCTGCGGCTCGTCCAGCATGACCAGGAGCTGGTACCGCGGGTTGTCCGCCGGCAGGATCGCGGTAAAGGCGGTCAGGACGCGCTTCTTGGCATAGCGGCCGTTGACGACCTTTTCGGCGGTGCCGGTCTTGCCGCCGATATAATAGCCGTTGACGTCGGCCTTCCGCGCCGTGCCGATCTCGGCATTGAGCCGCATCAGGAAGCGCATCTTTTCGGACGTCTCCGGCTTGATCACCCGCTTGGCGATGGCCATGGCCTCCTGTTCGGTGCGCTTCATGAAGGTCGGCGGGATCAGATAGCCGCCATTGACCAGCGCATCGATGCCCATCACGGCCTGCAGCGGCGCCACCGCGATGCCGTGGCCAAACGCGATCGTTACCGTGTTCAAGTCGCCCCAATGCCGCGGCAGGATCGGCGAGGCGCTCTCGGGGAGTTCGGTGCGCAGCCGCTCGAGCTGTCCCATCTTGCGCAGGAACGCCTTATGCGCCTCCACCCCCTGCGACAGAGCGATGCGCGCCGCGCCGACATTCGAGGAGAAGGTGAAGACCTCCTTCATGTTGAGGAAGCGGCCTTTCGGCTCGTCGTCATGGATCGCAAACTTGCCGTAATGCAACGGCCCGCGTGCATCCCACATCGAGTTGAGATCGTATTTGCCGGTGTCGAGCGCCATCGCCAAAGTGAACGCCTTGAAGGTCGAACCCATTTCGTAGACGCCGGTGGTGAGGCGGTTGATGCGATCGGGATCGTGCGCCTCTTTCGGGCTGTTGGGATCGAAATCCGGAACCGAGACCATCGCGACGATCTCGCCGGTCCTGACGTTGGAGACCAGGCCGGACGCCGCCTTGGCGTGGAACTTCTCTTTCGCCTTGAGCAATTCGTCGCGCAGCGCGTGCTCGACGCGCAGGTCGACCGACAATTCCACCGGCCGTTGCAGACGGTCGGTGGCGAAACCCGCGCGATGCAGATCGGCCAGCCCGTTGCTGTCGAGCCACTTCTCCATGCCGGCGATGCCCTGGTTGTCGATATTGACCAGGCCGATCAGATGGGCGACTTCGTTGCCGGTCGGGTAGACGCGCTTGTTCTCGCGCAGGAAGCCGATGCCGGGAATGCCGAGGCGGTGAATCTCCTGCTGCTGCTTCGGCGTGATTTCGCGCTTCAGCCAGACAAAGCCTTTTTTCGAGGTCAGGCGGTCGCGCACTTCGGAGGTGTCGAGATCGGGCAGCGTCGCGGTCAGAAGCTCGATCGCCTCGTCCTTGTCGATGATGCGCCTGGGCTCGCCGAACAGGCTCGGCGCCTTGACGTCGGTGGCGAGCACCTCGCCGTTGCGGTCGACGATGTCGGGGCGCGCGGTCGCGATCGCGTCCTGGGCCGCGGCGCGGCGCGCGCTCGGGCCGTCGGCGCCGATCGCAAACATCACCAGCCGCCCGCCGATCACGGTGTAGATCACCGCGAAAGCGAGGATGGCAAAGCCGACGCGGGCGCGCGCCTTCACGGCGCGGTCGACGTTTCGTCCATACAGCAGGCTGCGGATGAAGCGCTGATGCCAGGGTTCGATGGGCTTGACGCTGGCCGGGGCGGCGCGGGTCATTGGTTGTCCTCCGGCTCAGGCACCGAACCGGTGACCTGGTCTTTATCCGCCGCCGAGTCTTTATCCGTCGCGGTCGCGATGGCGTTGATCATCGCGCCGATCGGATCGGGATCGCCGGGCTTCACCAGACGCGGCGGACGCTCGGGCAGGTTCTTCAAGGAGTCGTATTGGATGGCGGCGATCGGCTTCAGCGGCAGATGACGCTCGGCAAGCCCCTGCAGCCGGAGCGGCGCGTCGAGCTTGGCCCATTGCGAGCGCAACGCCGCGATCGCATCGCGCTGCTCGCGGATTTCCGCACGCAATCGCAAGACGCGCTCGGTTCGCGCGGTCGAGTCCATCTTGATCTGGTAGACATAGGCCGCCGCGAACACGAGCGCGCCGATCACGAGGAGGTGGATGAGCCGCATCGTCAGCCTCCCCTCTTCACGTCGGACAGCCGCGGCCAGGACGGCGCATCGGCGGCGCGATGGGCGGCAGCCCCGGTGCGCTCGGCGGCGCGCAGCTTGGCCGATCGCGCGCGCGGATTGGCGGCGAGTTCGGTTTCACCCGCGGTGACCGGGCGCTTGGTCAGGAGATGAAAGCTCGGCGCGGCCTGCGCGAGTTCCGGAAGATGCCGCGATCCGGCGCTGGCCTTGGCCCGCACGTTGAGGAAGTTCTTGACGATGCGGTCTTCCAGCGAATGGAACGACACCACCGCGAGCCGGCCGCCGGGCTTGAGCACGCGCTCGGCGGCGGCGAGCGCCGACTGCAACTCATCGAGCTCTTCATTGACGAAAATCCGCAAGGCCTGGAACGTCCGCGTGGCCGGATGAATCTCGCCGGGCTTGGCACGCACCACGCGCGCGACGATGTCGGCGAGCGCGCGCGTGGTCATGATCGGCGCGTCCTTGCGCGCGGCGACGATGGCGCGGGCGACGGCGCGAGAGTGGCGCTCCTCGCCGAAAATGTAGATGATGCTGGCGAGTTCGGCCTCGTCCGCGGTGGCGACCACATCAGCCGCGGTCGGCCCGTCCTGGCCCATCCGCATGTCGAGCGGGCCGTCGAGGCGGAAGGAAAATCCGCGCCCGGCCTGATCGAGCTGCATGGAGGAGACGCCGACATCCATGACGATGCCGTCGACCTCGGCGAGGCCCTCGGCCACGCAGACCTCCGCAAGGTTGGAAAAGCGGTCTTCCACCAGCGTCAACCGGCCGCCCGACCGTTCGACCAGGCCGAAGCCCCCGGCAATGGCTGTCGGATCGCGGTCGATGCCGAACACCCGGGTTCCCGCGACATCGAGAATCGCCCGGCTGTAGCCCCCGGCCCCAAATGTCGCGTCGACATAGACGCCGCCCGCATGTGGGCTCAGCATCGCGACGGCTTCGGATCCAAGAACGGGAATATGAACGGGAATATGGCGCGGGTCAGCTTCGGTCATGCGCCGGCTCCGGAGCCGCTCCGGCGCGAACCGAGAAAACACAATACAAACGGGCCCATTGCGCCCCAAATCCCTGCGCTCCGCGCGGCTTTTCAGAGCATCATCCGGGAAAAGGCCGCGGCCCGCGCGATCGACGATCCCGCCGGCCCCCCTCCGCAAACCCACATTTCCGCATGGAATTTGCTGAATTGCCATGGGACCTGATCCGAACTTGCGGCACCCCCGTGCAGGAACTCCAAATCGGCGGCGCTGGCCGTCCCCCAACCGGTTCGGCTCTTGATTCATCAGTAACGGCAGGTAGCGTTAAGAAAGCGTTGATAGGACTGCCACAATTGCACACCCGGGCGTCGGCGGGCGATCTGGCGGAATGCGCCGGAAGGGCCACATACCGTTCCTAAGGTTCCGCACGAAGCCGCCCTCGGTCGAGGGCGGAGGATTGGCGCCTGGCTCGCTGTTTTGTCCACATTCCGGGTGAGGCTTCCTGCCCACACCCGGCCAAAATGCAAGGCGCCGTGAGCTCCGCGATTGCACGGACCGGACCACAGGGGAATAGTGACGGTTCAGCCTCGAATCATCAGATATTCCGCTACCGGTTGAATTGTCCGATGCCGCTCAGTCCTTCCGCCCCTGACGGAGTTAACTCGAAGCGTCCCCGTGCCCTTCCAATTCCCAGGGCGAACGCGAACATGAAGACTTTTACTCCGGACTCCTCGATCGCCTCCGACGTCATCCCGTCGGTGAATCATGGCGAGCGCAACAAGGGCCGCCTGCCCGACATGATCCTGCTGCACTACACCGGCATGCCCGATGTGGAAGGCGCGATCGCGCAGCTCTGCACCGCGGGCAGCGATGTGTCGGCGCACTATATCGTGCTGGAGGACGGCCGCATCGTGCAATGCGTGCCGGAGGCGAGGCGCGCCTGGCATGCCGGCAAATCATCCTGGGCCGGCGATGACGACATCAACTCCTGCTCGATCGGCGTCGAGATCGTCAATCGCGGCCATGACTGGGGCTATCCGGATTTTCCGTTGCGCCAGATCGCCGCAGTGATCGCGTTGTGCCGCGGCATCATGCTGCGCCGAAAAGTGCCGAGCCATCGCGTGCTGGCGCATTCCGACGTCGCGCCGGCGCGCAAGAAGGATCCCGGCGAGAAATTCCCGTGGCACTCGCTGGCCAATTCCGGCGTCGGTCACTGGGTGCAGCCGGCGCCGATCGTGCGCGCCGAGACGCTCACGCTCGGCAGCATCAGCGACGAGGTGCGCGACCTGCAGCAGGCGCTCGCCAGATATGGCTACACCGTGCCGAGATCGGGAAAATATGACGGGACCACCATGGAAGTGGTCACCGCCTTCCAGCGCCACTTCCGGCCCGCGCGCGTCGACGGCATCGCCGACCACTCGACGCTCAACACGTTGCACGCGCTGCTCGCCAGTCTTCCCCTGGAGACGCCCGTGGTTGTGGCGAGATAGGCCTCGCGCCGGCGGCCGAGCCCATCTGTTACAACGGCAACCATTTCCCAGGAAATTGACATCGTGGCGAATTTCCGTCCCCCCAATGTCGGCCTTTTCAGGCTTGAGCATGATCCGGAAAAGTGCGCAGCGGTTTTCCGAAAAGATCACGCTCAATCAATAACCTAGAGCGCGATGGCGATTCGATCCCGTCGCGCTCTAGGTAAAGCGGAAGGCGGGCGCGATGAAGGGTGCGATCGGGAAACACGCAAGGGGGATCGACAGGCGTGCCGTGGTTTCCGGCGCGGCGGCGACGGCGCTGGTGCTGGCGACCGGACGGGCCCGGGCGGCGGCGGATTTCAGGTATAAATTCGCCACCAACCTGCCGCTGACCCATCCGTTGAACATTCGCCTGCAGCAGGCGTTCGACCGCATCAAGAAGGACAGCAACGGCGCGCTCGAGCTCGAGCTGTTTCCAAACAGCCAGCTCGGCGGCGACACCGATGTACTGTCCCAGCTCCGCTCGGGCGGCGTGGAATTTTTTAGTCTGTCGACCGTCATCCTGTCGACCTTGGTGCCGATCGCCTCGATCAGCGGCATCGGCTTCGCGATGCCCGACTACGACACGGTGTGGCGCGCGATGGATGGTGAACTGGGTACCCGGATTCGCCACGATATCATCAAGGCCGACCTCATCGCCATGGACCGGATCTGGGACAACGGCTTTCGCCACATCACCACCAGCAGCAAACCGATCCGCAACCCCGACGACCTTCGCGACGTCAAGATGCGCGTCCCGGTCAGCCCGCTCTGGACCTCGATGTTCCGCGCCTTCGGCGCCGGACCGGTCAGCATCAATGCCAGCGAAATCTATTCGGCCTTGAACACCAAGATCGCCGACGGCGAGGAGAATCCGCTGACGCCGATCTGGAGCCTGAAGCTCTATGAGGTGCAGCGCTATCTCGCGCTGACCGGCCATATGTGGGACGGCTATTGGGTGCTCGCCAATCACGCGGCATGGCAGGCGCTGCCCGAGGACCTCCGCAACATGGTGGCCTGGCATTTCAATCAAAGCGCGCTCGATCAGCGCGCCGATCTCGCCGGCCTCAACACCAGCCTGCGCACCAAGCTCGAGACGCAGGGCATGCAGTTCAACGACGTCGACAAGGATCAATTCCGGGCACGCCTGCAGCAAGCCGGATTCTACAGGGAATGGCGCGAGCGCTACGGCGCGGAGTCCTGGAGCCTCTTGGAGAAGTATGCGGGAAGTCTATCCTAGTGGGTAAAATATGACACCTGGTACCCGCCGGGTACAGCCACTCGCGACCCATTGCGGATAACGACCGCAGTTGCGATCATGGCCAAGATGATTATCCGGGCTGAACAGCAAGATGATGAGCCGGCAGTGGTGACCGTCGTTGAGCAGGCTTTCAAGCAGGCTGGCGAAGCTCGCCTCGTCTGCCACCTACGGGCTGACGGAGACGCGGTTATCTCGCTCGTTGCAGTCGTAGGGGGCGTAGTTGTGGGGCATGTCATGTTCTCTCGCATGGTTGCTCCATTTCGCGCGTTGGGGTTGGCTCCCCTGTCCGTGGTGCCCCAATATCAACAAAGGGGAATCGGACGCTCGCTGGTCAAGGAGGGACTGAAGCAAGCAAAGGCGCAAGGGTGGGAGGCCGTCTTCGTGCTCGGTGACCCAGCATACTATGAACGGTTCGGCTTCCGTGTGGACCTTGCTCGGGGCTTCTCGTCTCCCTACGCCGGATCTCACTTCATGGCCCTGTCGTTGGGTGCAAACCTTCCGGCCAGCGGCGGCAAGATCGGCTACGCCCCCGCCTTCGCGAGCTTGGGATAATTCCGCAACGCGCCACTAAACAGTCCCACGGCACGGGTACCAAGTGTCAGATTTCATCCACTAGACTAGAGCTTGATGGGTTGAGGTTGAGTCGGATTTTGTCGTCATTGGCGAGGAGCCAACGGGTCGCGCAAAATGTGCGACCGATGGCTCGCAATGACGAAGCTGGCGAAACCGACTCAAAGTCATCCCACTCAGAGGCCGTCGTCGATCTCAGCGATCCGCCGCGCATAGAGTCGCCGCAACGGCTCCAGCCGCGTCGCTTCGGTCGCGGCCAGATAGGCCTCGCGCGCGGCCTGATCGCGGCCGAGCCGGCGCAGCAGATCGGCCCGTACCGCCGGCAGCAATTCATAGCCATCGAGCCCGCCGCGCGCCTCGATCGCGTCGATCAGATCGAGCGCCGGTGCCGGCCCATCCACCATCGACACCGCGGCGGCATGGTTGAGCTCGATCACCGGCGATGGGCTGATCCGCAGCAGCACGCCATAGAGGCCCGCGATCTGTGGCCAGTCGGTGTCATGATAATTCGCCGCCTGCGCATGAAGTGCCGCGATCGCGGCCTGCACCGCGTAGGCCCGCGGCGGGCCCGGCATCCGCAGGGCTTCTTCCACAAGCTTCAAGCCTTCGCCGATCTGGCGAAAATCCCATAGCGAACGGTCCTGCTCTTCGAGCAGCACGATATCGCCGCCCGCGGTTTCCCGCCCGGCGCGGCGGGCGTCGTGCAGCAGCATCAGCGCCAACAGCCCCTTGATCTCGCTGCGCCCCGGCATCAAGGCATCGAGCAGACGGCCGAGCCGGATGGCCTCGCGCGCGAGGTCAGGGCGCATCAGGTCTTCGCCGGAGGTCGCGACATAGCCTTCCGTGAACACCAGATAGATCACCGCGAGCACGCCGTTGAGCCGCGGCGCCAGCGCCTCGCGCTCCGGCACCTCGTAGGCAATCCCGGCCAGGCGGATTTTCTGCTTGGCGCGAACGAGCCGCTGCCCCATCGCGTCCTCAGTGGTCAGAAACGCCCGCGCGACCTGGGCGGTGTTCAATCCGCACACCGTGCGCAGCGTCAGCGCGACCTGGACCTCGGGGGCGAATGACGGATGGCAGCAGGTGAAGATCAGCCGCAACATGTCGTCGTCGAACGCCGCCGTCTCGTGCACGTCTTCGGAGCCAAAATCCTGCGACGACATGGCGTTCAGTTCGATCTCTTGGGTGAGCTGTGCCTGCTTGTCGCGAAACGAGATTTGCCGGCGCACGCGATCGATCGCCTTGTTGCGGCCGACATTGACCAGCCAGGCGCGCGGATTGGACGGCCTGTCGTCACGCGGCCAGCGCTCCAGCGCCACCGCGAACGCGTCCTGCAGCGCGTCCTCGGCCAGATCGAAATCACCGACGAGGCGGATCAGCGTGGCCAGCGCCCGTCCCGCCTCGTCACGGAATATCTTTTCGATGTCGCTCGGGTTCATCAGGCTATTCACTCGCTGTCGTTCCGCGGCGCTCGCGCGGCTAGCGCGGACGAACCCGGAACCTCGAGATTCTCCGATGTGCAATTGCACATCGTAGTTCGATGGTCTTGCATCGCTCCGGAATGACGCCCAAGCCGTCCCTTATAGATCAAGCCATCACTTATAGATCATGATCGGCCTGACTTCGATCGAGCCATCCCTCGCGCCCGGAATCCGGGCGGCGATGCCGAGCGCAGTGTCGAGATCCTTGGCCTCGATCAGATAATAGCCGCCGAGCTGTTCGCGCGTTTCCGCGAACGGGCCGTCCGTCGTCAGGGTCTTGCCGTCGCGAACACGCACGGTGGTCGCCGTCGTCGTCGGTTGCAGCCCGTCGCCGGCCTTGAAATGGCCGCTCTGGACAATGGACTGGGTGAATACACCGTATTCCGCCGACATTTTCTGACGGTCGGCCGGGCTCATCCGGCTCAGTTCGGCTTCGTTGCGATAAATCATCAGCAGATATTGCATCGTTATCACTCCTGTTGATTGGCTGGATCGCCGACACCCAGTCGAACGGACGACCCGCCAAACGACACCTTCAAGATAAATTATTTTGAGCCTCAGAGCATGATACGGAAAAGTGGAAACCGGTTTTCCGAAAAGATCATGCTCAATCAAAGAGATGAGATCGTGATGCGATTCCTTGTAATCGCATCATGATTTGGCTGATATCGGCTTGACGCGGCCGGTTCCAGCCCCCATGCCATGGGCGTCAGTCGGCCGGACGGCCGCTCCCGCAATCGCCGAAAGGCCGCGGGGGAGGAAAGTCCGGGCTCCATCGACATGCGGTGCCGGATAACGTCCGGCGGGGGCGACCCCAG
>Ga0137412_10005440_pt1 | contig 10174 bp, 9 predicted proteins | sample CZODoug2_1_16fun_FD_122160 | JGI IMG/M metagenome (GOLD analysis project Ga0137412, IMG submission 122160) | Vadose zone soil fungal communities from Angelo Coast Range Reserve, California, USA - CZODoug2_1_16fungal (Hybrid Assembly) | ecosystem: Environmental > Terrestrial > Soil > Vadose zone... | reverse complement strand
TGCTACTGCCGGCGTCGCTCGTAACGTTCTCTTGCCATTTGCATCCGACATAGAATCGGCTGGCAACGCTTGGCTCCGCGCAGGCGTTGGTCGGACGCCGCGCAAAGCGTTGGAAGATTTCAATCATCACTAAATTCGATCGAGAATTCCGCGAACAAGTTTTAAATCTCTTTCGGCGGAGGCGATCGATTCCTCCAATCGTTGCTTTAACTTTTCTTCGCTGCGATTGCGGTTCCGCTCGAGAAGTTTTTTGTGGAGCACAGTGCGTTCTTTTAACGTGCGCATGGCTGTGCAAAGCACCCGCTCAAGGGCTTCGGTATGTTGCTCGTCCAAACTCTCGGGTGAAAAGCGATGGCCGACGAAACATTCAAATTGCGCGAGGTCGCCGTCTTTGACCTCATAAATCGGCCCGTTGCATTCGGGACAGGCCAGCGGAACCTGATTGCCTGGCGGTTCGCTGGTGGGTTGAGCTATATCGGCTTGTTCGTTCGTCCCGCTTCCTCCATCGGCGGATGCGATCGCATCGTCTACGGCACCGTTGACCAACCAAACGAGAACTTCGGCCATCTCTACCAGCGGCACGCAAAAATCGACGTCGACAACATCGAGCGCCGAACGCGGCATGCCGTCGGCCATTGCTTCGGAAGGGTCCTGAACAACGGTGATGCCGCCGCGCTTCTTAATCGAATGTAATCCAGCTACACCATCATCTCGTCCGCCGCTAAGAATGACGCCGATCGTTTTTGAGTGGTGCGCGCGCGCGGCGCTGCGGAAAAGAACATCGATCGCCGGACGGTGACCGTTTTCGCGCAGATTCCGCGAAAGCACCGTCATGCCATCTTCGATCGTCAGATGATAATCCGGCGGCGCGATATAAATACAGCCGCGCTGGTATGGTTTGCCGTTTTCGGCAGCAACGGCTACCAAATTACCGCAACGAGTGAGGATCTCAGCAAGGTAGCTTTTGCTCCCAATGTGCATGACGACGAAAACGGAAGCCTCCAACGTTTTCGGCAAATTTTTGAAAAGCTCACAGAGCGCGCTTACACCGCCGGCCGATGCACCGATGACGATAATATCGCGCTTTGGCGTTAGCATGGATAAGGTCCTCACAAATCAATCGCGTCTTAAAGGGTATTAAGCCGTCAACTGTTTACAGTGATCGCTTCTTAGACCCTTGAGCCCCGACTAGTTCGGGCTTGGTGCCAAACTGGTTGCAGGATGGCTCATCCGCGATGGATACAACTGGACCGCTTGGCCAACTAAGGATCGATGACTTGTACGTCTTCACTCACTCTCCGGATGTGCTTAACCCTGCTTTCGACACACAGCCCATTAGCAATCATAGATGCGTTGATGTGAGCGCAGGTTCATCGAAAAAAGCGCAGCCGGAGTCATAGATCCTGGCTACAACGAATAATCGATCACCTCTGCTATGGTTGGCCACTACCGCCGGCCGCTCCGTACACCTGGCCCGTTGCGTAACTCGCGTCGTCAGCGGCGAGCTGGACGTAGATCGATGCGAGCTCGGCGGGTTGGCCGGGACGACCGAGCGGAGTCTTACCGCCAAATTCTTTCAGTTTTTCCATCGTGGCGCCACCGCTCACTTGCAACGGCGTCCAGATGGGACCGGGCGCGACTCCGTTCACGCGAATGCCTTTTGGCGCAAGTTGTTTCGCAAGCGAGCGCACGTAATTTGTGGTTGCGGCTTTGGTCATCGCATAATCGTAGATATCAGGCGAAGGATCGGTCGCTTGCTCGGAGGTTGTGCCGATGATGACTGAGCCCGGCGGCATATGCGGCAACGCCGCTTTGATGATCCAGAACGGCGCATAAATGTTGGTTTTCATCGTCGCGTCGAAATCTTCGCTAGAAATTTCAAGAATCGATGAGCGTGCTTGTTGCCGACCGGCGTTGCACACAAGAATGTCCAAGCCACCGAGCTGCTCGATCGCATCAGCCACAAGCTTCTTGCAGAAATTCTCGTCTCGTAAATCGCCGGGGATCGAAACCGCTTTCCTTCCAGCTTCCTTAATAAGCGCTAGGACTTCGTCCGCATCCGGTTGTTCGCTCGGAAAATAATTGATTGCCACATCGGCGCCTTCTCGTGCATACGCAATCGCCGCAGCGCGACCCATCCCGGAATCGCCACCGGTGATCAGCGCCTTGCGACCCCCCAGCCGTCCAGAAACCTTGTAGTTCTTTTCACCATGATCAGGTCGCGGATCCATTTTGCTCGCGAGTCCCGGCCAGGGTTGGGACTGCTCCTTAAACGGCGGTTTCGGATATTTTGATTTCGGGTCTTTCAATTTTTCCATCATAGAAGGTTTCTGTTTTCTTTCGGTGGCAAAAACGACAGGGCTCCCAAACGCAGCGATTCCGGCAGCCCCGAGCCCGCCAATCATGCGGCGGCGGGTAATTCGATTGTGTTCTTTCATGGCTGCGGATTGGTCAGGCCGTCACGAGCGCGGATTTTTCCTGCAAACTGAAATTTGTATGTGGCACTTTACATCTGGTAGTCGCCTGTTTTAGCGGTTGACATAGCGCTCGCTGCTGCTGGCGCATTCACGGGCATGCCAGCCGACGTAACCAGCATGTTGCGGCGCGACATCGCGCACGACTTCCCTTTTGTCACTCAACGATGACAGAATGTGCGCTCGCATACTAAAGATACGCACACATGCGTAATTTTGGTCTTATGCTAAATGCCGCGCGACGGCAGAAAGTCGGCGTCGAATATCTAAATGATTACGAACCCAACGTTAGGGCGATTGTTTTGCTGCTCTGCGATCAAGCTGCTACTGGATTTAAGGTTGGCTTCAAGCCCGGTGATGATTGCTAGAGCGGCCCATTCCAACGGCAGAAGTTGCGGGTTCGAACTCCGAAGGCTTTCGGAGGCATTCTTTCTCTTCCTCTGCGTCTTAATCGTTTGCCTCCGTGGCGTGAGGTCTCGCGCCACGCGGCATTCCAGCATCATCTAGAAAATGCTGCCTATTCGTGTGTGGCCGCGTCTTCTTCAAAGATCGCGCAAAGCCCCGGCTTGTAATAAGCCAAGCGAAACCCTCGATCCTTCGCGAATCGCTGGATCTTTTCTTTTCGATTTGCCTCGTGCAAGGGCCAGATTCGTTGCAATTCATTCTCATAAATAGCGCAGTGTCCAAGCTCATTCGGTTCCAGCCGCAGTTGATGCCTAATTAGCTGGGCGAGGATTTTCATATTTGCCTAGCTGGAGCTCAGACGGGCCTAACAATCGTGATTAAACGGTATCGTCTCCGCCAACCTGATTAGGGCATCAGGCAATTACGACCCAAGATTCGGAGCTAGCGGCGCCGGGGATAGATCCAACGTTGTAGGCGTTCCTGTACAGTTCAGGCCGTTCTTCCAGCGGACAGTTGTGAGTAACCAAATGAAGGATCAATTTCGCCCGAGTCGATTTTGTCCAGCAGTTTCTGAGTGTAGCGTTTAATGTGCGTCTGCCCGGTCTTCATCGTTAAGCCCTTGTTCATGGATGCCCCGAAAGGAATCTTGTCGGTAAAGCCAATGTAAACACCCGGCACAGAGATCGTGCCGCCCTTGCGGCAGCACCAGATGGCCTCGCGCAAAACATGAGCGCGATCAGTCGCGAGAAAGACCGAGGCTTTCGTTTTGTCCAAAAGCGCATCGAACGAGCCAGTGGCATGCGCTTCCGCGCCAACTGCATCGATGCAACGGTCCGCTCCCCGGCCACCGGTCATTTCTTGGATTCGTTCGTACACGGTGCCATCGCTCTTTTCGAAATTGATCGTCTCGGCCCGCCCATGGTTCCGCGCCATCTCAAGGCGTTCCGGAACTCGGTCGATCGCGATGACACGGCCGGCGCCGAGCATCCATGCGCTTTGAACGCAGAATTGGCCTACGGGCCCACAACCCCAGACCGCGACTGTGTCGCCAGGTTCGATCTCCGCATTTTCCGCCGCCATGTAACCGGTTGGAAAAATGTCGGATAAGAAGAGCACCTGTTCATCGGTTAACGAGTCGTTTTCGACCTTAAAAGGGCTGACATCCGCATAAGGGACGCGTAGATACTCGGCCTGACCACCGGGATAGTGTCCCGTGAGATGCGAATAGCCAAAGAGACCAGCCGGAGCGTGTCCCATGAGCTTTTCGGCTTTTTCCTTGTCGCGATTCGTGTGGTCGCAGCACGACCAGAGTTCTTTCTTGCAAAAGAAACATTCGCCGCAGCAGATGGTGAACGGGATGACCACGCGATCACCCTTCTGAAATTTGGTGATGGCGCTTCCAACTTCCACCACTTCGCCCATCGGTTCGTGGCCGAGGATGTCGCCTTTTTCCATCGCTGGCATGTAATGATCGTAAAGATGTAGGTCCGATCCGCAGATAGCCGTGGATGTGATCTTTACGATGATGTCACGCGGATCTTCGATGATCGGGTCGGGAACCGTGTCGCAACGCACATCACTTTTGCCGTGCCAAACTAGTGCCCTCATGAATTTTGCCCTCCTAGTGTTCTAAGTTGTTACTGAAGTGATCGCTCATCACGACGCGACCGGACGTGTCGCGTTTAGAGTGACGTAGCGTTCAAGTTTTTACAGTAAATGACACGTCTGCGTGCGCGGCGAGGAGCGAACAATTTCTATTATGAGATCACACGATGGGAAAACTAACGCGGGCCGATCGCTTGCTGTCATTACCGGCGCATCGAGCGGGATTGGATTTTATTTGGCAAAAGAATGCGCTGAAAACGGCTATGATCTATTGATCGCAGCCGACTCTACAGAACTTGAAACGGCAGCGGAGAAACTTCGCTCATTCGGAGTGAACGTTCAGACCGTGGAAACAGACCTGGCGACCACTGAAGGGATCGACGAACTTTATGAAGCGACGAATGGCCGGCCGGTGGATATTCTCATGGCAAATGCTGGCCATGGCTTGGGTCATGCATTTCTCGAGCAAGACTTTGAGGAAGCGCGTCATGTTATCGATACGAACGTGACCGGAACAGTTTACCTGGTTCACAAGATCGGACGCGATATGCGCGCGCGGAGCACGGGAAAAATTTTGTTTACCGGTTCGATCGCAGGGTTTATGCCGGGCACATATCAGGCGGTTTACAATGCAACAAAGGCCTTCATCGATTCGTTTTCGTTTGCTTTGCGCGCCGAACTAAAGGATTCGGGCGTTAGCGTTACCTGCTTGATGCCGGGGGCTACAGACACTGACCTTTTTGCTAGAGGGAGACGGCCTCAGGTGTGGTCGTGGGCCGACAGTGGTTGTGGGCTCGACATACCTTCTCCGTTCAAACCTCGAGCTGGGCTATGCAAATGGGATCTTCCTTGGTAACAAGTTTGTTACGAAATTAGCCTTTCGATTTTCAGCCCAAAGCCTATTCGAATAACGAATGATTCTTACCGAAAGATGATACGCATGAAACAACATATTTTGATTCTCTTAGGTCTGGCAGTGCTTTGCCTGCAGTCGGCGAGCGCGGACAACTGGCAAATTATCGCCAGTCCCAATGGTTCCAGGCAGGTAAACGAATTGCACAGCGTCTCCGCTCTCGCGGAAAATGACGTCTGGGCGGTCGGCGTTTCCTATAACACCGAGCGCACCTTGGGCTCGACGTTGATTGAGCATTGGAATGGTTCTCGGTGGTCGGTCGTTCCCAGCCCAAATCCCAGCTCTTTCGTGAACAAGCTAAACGCAGTCGCGGCGGTCTCGCCGAACGATGTCTGGGCAGTGGGGACGCTCCCACTTCCACAAACGCTCCCAAGTCAGGCTTACGGGAGCTGTTAGAAGAGGGCCTTCTTCAATTTTCCGAAACCCCAGGAAGAAAGAGATAACTTATGAAAACAACCTTTCGCAGGATAGCTATCGCGGTTATCCTCGCTGCCGGACTGATTCACTTCCAATTCTTACCCGGCGTCGAAGCGGCCGCCGCGCGTCCTCGCTGGACAAAGCAGGCACCGATACCCACCAGTTATAACGTCCAAGGCGTCGCCACTCTTTCGCCGACTGAGTGTTGGATAGCCGCGTCGCCTCTCCTTGGCGATGTCGGTCAGTTGGCGCACACGACAGATGCGGGACGGACCTGGAACGTAGTTACACTCGATCGCCAGGTGAATGCTGTAGCCTTTGTCGACTCACTGCACGGATGGGCTGCCGGCAACGCCTTCTTTCATACGACCGACGCTGGACAGACCTGGATAAGGGACAACACCTTTGGCAGCATTTACGACCTTTTCTTCCTCGATCCTCTTCACGGTTGGGCGAGCGGCAACGGCGCGGTCAATTATTACACCGTCGATGGCGGGTTGCATTGGACCGCTGTCTCTGCGCCGGGTGATTCCACTATCGGCTCCATCTTTTTCACCGACCTGCTCAATGGCTGGTCGGTCGATCTCAACGGTCAGATCTTTCGCTCCACCGATGGAGGCCAAAGCTGGCAGCTCAAGGCTACGGTCGTCGGCTTCAATCTTCAAATGATTCAGTTCTTCGATGCGCTGGAGGGTTGGACTATTGGCGGCGACGCTTTTTACCACACGGTTGATGGTGGAAACACCTGGACCAAGAGCACGGTCCCGGCACAGACTTGGTCTTACAGCGCCCGGTTCTTCGATCGGCTTCATGGCGTTGCGGTGGGCGAAGCTGGCAACATCGTCCGCACGATCGACGGCGGCACTACGTGGCAAATGATCCAGCCACAAGGGAGCGGTCAGCGGCTTTGGGACGTCGAATACTCTGGCCCTGACGCGGTCTTTCTCGGTGGCGATAATGGCATGATCTCGCGTTCACTCGATGGCGGGGTGAGATGGACTTCCATCCAGAGTGGAGCCGCGGGCGTGACTCATCACTTCGACTCGGTCGATGCCCGGCATGCCTGGGCTGGCCAGGACGCTGGCGAGATTGCTTATACCGTGAATGGCGGCCGCCAATGGCTCCGTGCCACCGTCCAGGGTTTCGATGTCTTTGGTAAAATCATGGCGGTCGCTTTTGCCGATACCTCGAACGGATGGGCGGCAGGATCGAACGCCTTCTTCGGCGGCAGCAGCGGCGTTCTATCTCATTCGATGGACGGTGGCAAGACTTGGCGGGAGCAGTTGGAGATTTCAGACTTTACCTTCAACGGTCTTGAAACGATCGACGCCCTGACTGCCTTCGCGGTAGGCGGCTATGACTTTGTGGGCGGCGGTCTTGTCCTTCGCACCGTCGATGGCGGTTTGTCCTGGCAGGACGTCACTCCGGCGTCCGCCGGATTTCGGAAAGTCTTTTTTCTCGATGCCAACACGGGCTGGGTCGTCGGGCCGAGCATTTACAAGACAACCAATGGCGGAACGAGCTGGACGCAACAATTCGGGAACAGTAGCACCGAGTTTACCGCTATCTCCTTTTCCGACTCGCAAAACGGCTGGGCAGTTGGTTTCAATAACCTTCTCCTTCATACTACCGACGGTGGGCAAATGTGGACCTCACAGGATGCCGGCGCGCCTCCAGTCACTGCGATCAATGGCGTAACTGCGATCGGTCCTACCACCGCTTGGATCGCAGGCTGGAATGGCTTCGTCGCGCAGACCTCCAACAGCGGGCTGACATGGCAAAGAGAGAGGATAGCCGGGACCAGAGAGGTGGATTTTGAAGATGCGCATTTCCTCGACGCAAACACCGGCTGGGTCGGCGGCAGCATCGGGATCTGGCAGCGCCGTTAACAGTTGGCGCAGGCAAGCCGTTACCTGGCCGAAGACTCTTTACTTTTGGGCGCTTGGCGGGGTGGTGGTTTTCGCCTCTGCTGCAGTAGATGAGTCGTCGGTCGCTCGTAACATTTAGGTCGGCAGATTGTGACTTCCGACCGTACTTGATGACCAGTAAGCCGCCCGCATCGAAGGATTTTCCCCTGACGCCATCTAAGAGGCTGCCGTTCGTGCAGCACGGCGTTGATCGCATCGGATTCTTTCTTATGAAGCGGTCATCCCATTCCCCGAGCGGATTTAGATTGCTATTTCGCGGGGCAGTTTCGAATGATTTGAGCAAAGGAACGAACTATGAAACACACAGGCCTTTTGGAAGCGATGGCAGCCAACGAACGTGCGGAATTATATTTCGCCGCGCACCCCGGCAGCCCCTCTGCGGTGCGGCGGCCGCAGTTGTCGCTCCGCTCCGGAAGATGGGTCGCTCTGCTCGGACTCAACGTCCAGGAAGGAATTGTCGGCATCGGCGCAACCGTGGAAACCGCGTTGGGCGCCTTCGACGATCAGTACATGGCCTTCCTACGGCCGCCGGGAGAGCGCCGTGTCGTCGGCAATCCAATTCAAAGCAAACGGAGCGAAGCCTGCGCTCGCGGTTCACCGTGCGGGAAGAGGGTAAGGTGGCTTTGCTGGAGTCGCCTAACGGACTTGACCCAATCGCAGAATCTCAATTACGCGGAGAAGCTTAAGAACGAAATTTCCCGCGATTCTCTGCCGTCGCCGCGATGCGCGGCTGCAATCCAGATGGTTCGCCCGTTGGGATCAATCGCTGAGACGCAGCCCCGACTCGAACCGGCTTTGCTGAGATTGTCAGCGATAATTTTCAAATCCTTTAGGGATGTTGGTGCCGATTGCCTTGCGTTAGTCAATCTTGACTCTACTTCGCGGCAATACCCCGTGCCCGAATGGCAGTCCGCCAACCGTATCAACCGGCGTCAGGGTGCCGTTGTTTTCCACATTAAAAATGGCCACTGATTGGCCACCTTCGGTCTGCACGAACAGGATTTGACCGTTAATACTCAATGCCGTATCCCTCGGGGCACTGTCCGGTCCTGTGTCGGCGGCCACAGCGTTCGCAAGAGTCAGCGTTCCGTCAACGTCAATGTTATAAGTTGAGATCGTGCCGCTGCCGGTATTCGACACAATCGCTAGTTTCCCATCGTTAGGGATAACCACCCAGCAAGAGGCGGTTTGTAAATTCGGGACTGAACCACTGATCACGCTTAGAATGCCAGCCGGATCACTGCTATAGGAGGAAACCGCTGACTGATTCGGCGCGCCACCAAAAGCCTCTGAAACAATGAGGAAATCATTATTGTTAAAGCTGAAGCCAAACGGTGTCATTCCACTGGACGCATTATCTATCGGGGCGCTTGGTAGTCCATTGGCGTCAACGACGTAGGTATCAAGACGGTTACCAAGCTTTTCGGTTACAACAAGCAGCGTGCCGTCACTGTTAAAATTAACCTGCGCAGGATCAGCACCCGTACCGCCAATCAACGGCTGAGTCGAGCCGGCCAAAGGTGTCAGTGTTCCGTCATCCCCGACAGTAAAGCCTGTTATATTCGGAGTCCCGCCTTCGTTAAGCACATACAGCAGATTTTCGTGCACGGTCAAACTGATTGGCCGGACACCTCCCGAATCAACGACGTCAACCAGATCGAGGCTGGCTCTCTGGACGCTTAAAACAGAAATCTGGTTACTGCCGGCATTCACGGCGAACAGAAATTGGTTTCCGGGACCAAAAACCAATGCGCCTTGCGAAGCCAGCGGGTCGGTCGGTGGATCAGGCGGTATTGCCACCGGATCGCCAGCGCCGCCTGTGGAAAATTCGCCTGCCGCGCTTAGGCTGCCATCAGCAGCGCGCTGGAAAGCCGCGATGGCGTTATCGACCTGATTGGTCAAAACATACACCGCACCACCGTGCAAGTTTTTCGGCTGCGATCGTGGTCGCGGCGTGGGCGTTGCTCGTTGAGCTGTTACGCTGCTGAGCGATGCCAGCATTAAGAACCCGATAATTATTGTGATAGCTTTTACTCGCTTGTGCATGTTTCCTCCTTGTTGATGATTGTTGTTTCTCGTCTGTAATCGCACGCGACCCTTTGGATAGAAGTCAGCCGACACCCTGCTTGTTACATAGGCTAAATTCTGACCCTCGCGATCAATCGTGGTTTGGCTACGGGCCTTCGCGCAATTTTTCGCCTTCGCTCTTCTTGGGATCTCTCGTCGCATCACGGTTCAACCCCAGCTTTGCTTTGCGTGCCGAACTGAAGGACTCGGGTGTTAGCGTTACGTGCTTGATGCCGGGGGCTACAGACACGGACTTTTTTGCGAGAGCAGACATGTTGGACACGAAGGTCGGGACGGGAAAAAAGGATGATCCAGCCGACGTCGCGAAGGCAGGATTCAAAGCGATGATGGAAGGGAAGGGCGAC
>Ga0137412_10005439_pt1 | contig 10175 bp, 11 predicted proteins | sample CZODoug2_1_16fun_FD_122160 | JGI IMG/M metagenome (GOLD analysis project Ga0137412, IMG submission 122160) | Vadose zone soil fungal communities from Angelo Coast Range Reserve, California, USA - CZODoug2_1_16fungal (Hybrid Assembly) | ecosystem: Environmental > Terrestrial > Soil > Vadose zone... | reverse complement strand
CGTGCCGATATTGTTGAAAAAGTCTTTTTGGGAAGGCGAACAAAAATTCTTAGAGCCGCTCATGCGTTTTGCGCGCGGCGACGTGAGGGACCATATCGTTTCATCCAAAATCGATCACGGACCTCCGTAGTGGCGTTGAAAAGCGACGCATCAGCAGAGAAGTCCAAAGATCAATTTTCGCGAGATTTTTAGGGTTGTTCGATTTTCGACTTTTGCAACAATATCCGCCAAAAGCGGCCGTTCGAACGAAGTCACCTATTAGACCCGCCGCTTTTGCGCTTGAAGCGGCGACGAGCGCGTCCCGATCCTCAAAACGATATACGATCATCTTGGCTAGGAAGCCCGCTTGATTACCAATCGGCCTCTTTGTTCCAACGGTCCGGTATTCAGTACTGCGCTCGCGACCTTGCCACTCGAATCTCTTTCGAAGGTGATCCGGGTGTGATCTCCGCTGTCAACATGAAATTCACTGCCGGATATAGCTTTCAGGCGGACGGGTTTGCCCTTCTCGAAATCCAGGATCGGCCAAGGTCCCGTCGCTTCTGCAACCAAATTCCCGGCGTCTATCTTGACCTGCAACTCGACACCGGGAATGTAGATCGGCGCCCGCGTAACATCGATCTCGATCAGATCAACCTGCGCGCGCGAAATTTTCAGCCGGGTCTGCGAGTTGACCGGGCCTCGCAACCTCGCGATGACCTGGCTTAACGTAAGCCCCTTGACCGGGGTCCCGTCGATTTCCTTGATGATATCACCCGGTTTCAATCCAGCCTCGGCCGCGGGCGAATTATCGAGAGGCCGAAGAATTCGCGCGCCGCCGCTTGTCGTTTCGATGTCAGCGCCGATCCCGAAAAAGCTGCTGGCAGGACTCATCCTGTCCCGCGAACTTGATGACTGTCCGAAATCGTATTTGCCGACGAGTTCATCAAGCGAGACCTGATCGATCGCCGCGGTTGCGGATATCGGCGCGCCTCGGTCGGGAACCAGGAAGGCGCCGTAGGTCAGGTTGCGAAACGGACGGGTGAAACGGTCGAAGTCGCCCGCAACCTGGATGAGTTGTATCGCGATCAACCGCTCCGCCGGATCGATCCAGAAATAGGTTCCCCAGAGGCCGCTCCAGGTGAAGCTGCCGACCGATCCGGGCACCCAGCTCGAGGCCGCATCGCTGCGGATCCCGAAGCCGAGCCCGAAGGTCGCACTGCCACGCGGCCCCATGTCGCCGCCGGCGAATTGAATGTCGGGCGGCAGCGAATTCGTCGTCATCCGGTGGACGGTTGCGGGGGAAAGGATGCGCGCCCCGTCGAGCTCACCATTGTTGAGCAGCATCTGGCCGAACCGCAGATAGTCCGCGGCTGTCGACACCAGCCCGCCGCCGCCCGAGAACAACGTGGTCGGCTTGGTGACGTCCCGGTCAGGACGAATCCTTGCGCCAGCCGGGGCGTCGACCAGGCGGGCGAGCTTCTCCGGCGGCACCCAGAAACCGGTATCGATCATGCCGAGCGGTTGGAACAGGCGGCTGTCGAGAAACCGGTCCAGCGGCTGGCCTGAAGCGACCTCGATGACCCGTCCCAGAACGTCGGCGCTGTGGCCATATTCCCAGACCTCGCCGGGCTGATGGGCGAGTGGAAGTCGCGCCAGGCGGGATACGAAGTCATTCAACGTGCCGTCGCGCGCCAGGCCCGTGTCGTACAGCCCGCTCTCGCGGTAGAGCTTCTGCACGGCCGTATTGCCGCCTTCGTAGACGAGGCCGGATGTGTGGCGCAGCAGGTCCTCGACGGTCATCGGGCGCTTCTGCGGCTCGAGCGTGAGCCTGCTCTGTCCGCTCGCCGGATCGGTGGTCTCGACACCGACCATCATGTCCTTGAATTCTGGAAGATACCGGTGGACCGGGGCGGCGAGATCGAGCCTTCCCTCCTCGACCAGCATCATGGCGGCAACGCTGGTGACCGGCTTGGTCATCGAAGCGATCCAGAAGATCGCGTCGGGCTGCAGCGGGATGGTCTTGTCACGGTCACGATAGCCGGCGGCCCGCAGATACGCGACCTTGCCGTTCCGGGCGATCGCCGCAACGGCGCCCGAGAAGGCGCCGGCGTCGATCTGCGTCTGCTGCCAGGCAGCTATCCGCGCCAGCCGCGACGACGAGAATTCGAGTGCTCCCGGGTCGCTCACCGGCGCAATGTCGTATGCGAACGCCCGCCACATGGCGAACACCGCGATGAGGACGACGAACGTCGGTACAATACGCCCCCAAAGCGACTTCGGAATGTTGCGCGAGATGAGACTGAGCATGAGGTCTTCTCCTATGAGCAGCCAAAGCGCTGCCTTGGACGATGACGCGTTTTCATGGTCTTCAAAGTTCTGGAGCATTTCCGCACGATGCCGTGCGAGGAAGTCCGGCGCATATAGTCTCAAGAGGAACCCGTACACCGCCAGAGAACGAGACCGGGCTTTCTGCTTGATATGCGCCATCACCTCACGCGGTCCCCAGTTGGCGGCGCGCGACAACAGCGAGATGTGACAGGCGATCTGTTTCCGCTCTCAGCGTCGCCAGCCCAAACGTTGTGAGTTTGTAATAGATTCTGCGCGGGTCCTGCGTGTTGCCCTTCGTCACCAGACCGGCTTCGATCATACGGTCCAGCGAGCCGTACAGCGTTCCCGGCCCCATTTTGACAGACCCCCGGGAGTCCGACTTGACCTGTTGCATGATGTCGTAGCCGTGTCGCTCCTGGCCGACGAGAGCCAGCATAATGTGGAACACGGCCGGCGTCAGTGGCACCTGGGGTCCAGATTTGTTCATATGAAGTTGTATATATCCGTTACGGATATAGTCAAGCGTTGATTCGTAGCGAAGGATTTCTGGACCGTCGCAGTATTTGCGAATGGCAGCGTGCGCCGCGGCGCGCACTATAGCGCGACCGTGCAGCAGTATAACTCAGCCTCATCGGACGTGACGAGGAAGGCCATTTCCGCAATTCGTACTTAGCGGACGTCAACATCTTGCCGATGTCCGGTTCGCGCCAAAGGCGGTCAATCGTTTATCGAACGTTATGCAATGTCGATCTCCGCGATCAGCCGGCTCTTGTCGGCCTCACCCTCCGAAAGATTGAGCGATCTGAGTTTTCATCGCTCCCAATAGGCCGGATCGCCAAACGCATCACGCAAACAATCGGCGAAAGCCTTCAATTTGGCGGACGGCCGCCGACCCTCCGGGTGTGCCACATAGATAAACTCCTGCTCAGGTCGCACTCCGACGTCGACGACTTGCAAGCGGCCAGTCTTTATTTCGGCGCCCACAATAAACATGGGCAGAAGGGCGATGCCCAGCCCAGCGAGCGCCGCGTCACGCATCATGTCGCCGTTGTTCACGAGCAGCGCTGCTCGGCCGCGCACGATTGTTGCTCCGTTCGATCCTGAGAAGCGCCAGTCGCCGACGCCTCGATTCGAGTAGAAGATTCCCCGATGACTATCGAGGTCGGTCAAGGAGCCGGGCGTACCGTGTCGCCCGAGATAGTCCGGAGACGCGACGAGAACCCGGCGGCTCGGTGCCAGGCGCCACGCCATTAGACGCGAGTCTGCGATTGGACCATGCCGAACCACGGCGTCGTAACCACCGGCGCTGACGTCCACGCGGCGATCGTCGAGATCGAGCGTCAATTCGATGCGGGGATGTTTGGCGATAAACGGGTAGATGGCCGGCCCCAGGTGCATGCGACCAAAAGTGACGGGCGCGGAGATGCGTAACGGGCCTACCAAGGCTCCGCGCCGCTCCGCCATATCGGCGGCGGCCTCCTCAACCTCGTGCGTGATGCGGGAGGCCCGCTCAAGGAAGGCGATCCCGTCCTCGGTTAGCGTCAGCTTGCGCGTACTACGGTGCACAAGATTAGCGCCGAGACTTCTTTCGAGTTCGGTCAGCCGATCGCTCACCACGGACTTGGACAATCGCAGCCGCCGCGCGGTCTCGCTGATCGACCCGGCCTCGGCGATCGCGACGAAAGTGGCTAAGCCATCGAGCTTCAGCATCGTTCGGAGTTTCCGGAAGCTAGTTCCATCAATGTAAGTCTAATCCAGACGATGTATGAATGCTACCGGTGTTTCGGCCAACGGGGCTCATGGCGTCGGTCGAAGCGACCGCCCTCCGCTGGGGGAGATGTGCGATGCTCAGGTTTGTAATCGGAGTTCTCGGGGCGCTCGCTTTTGCGCTCCCGGCGGCGGCGCAGGTGGAGCCCTTTCCTGCGTCATTCCGCACACAGGAAATCGAGACCAACGGCGTAACAATTCATGTTCGCGTCGGCGGCAAGGGTCCGGCGGTCGTCCTGCTTCACGGTTATGGCGAGACCGGCGACATGTGGGCGCCGCTCGCCGCCGCGCTGACACATGACCACACAGTCGTCGTACCGGACTTGCGCGGCATGGGTCTGTCCTCCCATCCAGCCGGTGGTTACGACAAGAAGACGCAAGGAGAGGACATCGCAGGCGTTCTCGACGTGCTGAAAATCGGCAAAGTCGAACTGGTCACCCACGACATCGGCAATATGGTCGGCTACGCCTTCGCGGCAGAGCATCCGGATCGCGTGACGAAATTCGCCCTGTTGGACGCGCCTCTGCCAGGCGTTGGTCCTTGGGAAGAAATCTTGAAAAATCCGCTGCTGTGGCACTTCCGTTTCGGCGGCCCAGACATGGAGCGGCTGGTCAAGGGCCGCGAGCGAATCTACCTCGACCGCTTCTGGAACGATTTTTCAGCCGATCCGAAGAAATTCGACGAAGCATCGCGGGAACATTACGCCAGGCTCTATGCCCGTCCCGGCGCCATGCATTCGGGTTTCGAGCAGTTCAAAGCCTTCGATCAGGACGCCATCGACAACAAGGCGTTTCTGGCGAAAGGCATGTTGACCATGCCTGTGCTGGCAGTAGGCGGCGAGAAGTCTTTCGGTCCGATGATGGCGACCGTCATGCGTTTCGCAGCCACGAATGTGCAGCAGGCCGTAATCCCCCACTCCGGACATTGGCTGATCGAAGAAAATCCAGCCGACACCGTCAAGCTGCTCAAGGATTTCCTGCAATGATGGCGCTTAGAGAATGTATGCAGAGCACGGCCGCGAGCATGATCCTTGCGCTCGCCATTGCCACCGCAGCGCTCGCTGGCTCGCAGGAAGAGCAGCGCCGGCTGACGCCGTCCGACATCGCGGTTATAGCCAAGAGCGGCGCGGGCGCCGGCACCTCGGGTGTTTCGGGAATCCAGACCACGGTGTTGTCTGGCGATCCAACGGCAGCGGGGCCTTACACCATCGCGCTTCGCGTTCCGGCGCATACGAAGATCGCGGCCCATACGCACAGGGACGATCGCGCTGCGGTGGTCATCTCGGGGGTGTGGTTTTTCGGCTACGGCTCCAGCGCGGATGAGACTGAGGTCAAGGCTTTGGAGCCGGGCAGCTTCTACACCGAGCCGGCCGATGCACCGCACTTCGCCATGACCCGAGATGAGCCTGCGACCGTTTACATCACCGGATTTGGTCCGACCGACACACATTACATCGACGCCACTGCCGATCCCCGACGTCCCTAACCCTTATTTCACTGTCGATAGGACAACTGCCATGACCTCTCCCAAAACCATTCGCGACCCGCTCGCCGATCACATGCTCACACCGCGGAACGCCGCGCTGTTAATTATCGACTTTCAACCGGTGCAAGTTACGTCAGTTGCCTCCATGGACCGCCGCGCGCTGGTGGCAAATATCACCGCCATCGTGAGAACTGCAAAGTTGTACGATCTGCCGATCGTAGTTACGACCGTCAACGTCAAGACGGGCCTGAATCAGCCTCTCATTCACCAACTCGCGGACATCTTACCCGGCGTCGAACCTATCGATCGTACAGCAATCAACGCCTGGGAAGATGACGACTTCGTCGCGGCCGTAAAGGCAACGGGGCGCAAGAAGCTGATCATGGCGGCACTCTGGACCGAGGTCTGCCTGGTGTTCCCGGCGCTCGACGCCCTGAAGGCAGGTTACGAGGTCTATCCGGTGGTGGATGCCGTCGCGGGCACATCGGCCGAAGCCCATCGCGCGGGTCTGGAGCGCATCGTTCAGGCCGGTGCGAAACCGACGAGCTGGGTGCAGTTGATCTGCGAGTTGCAACGCGACTGGCTGCGCAAGGAAACGGTTCCCGGCTTCGTCGATATCCTGTTTGCAGTCGAAGGGCACTGATCGCTCGCCCGCTATCCATTTGGATACCCGAGAACTGTGGTGAACGGCAGTGGCGGGACGCTGCTAAATGAACGGCGGCTTTGCGCCAGAAGCGGCCGTTCACCTTTGAATCGAAAGGCGGCGAGCCCCATCAGGGCTCTTCGCCTCCGCTGAGGTCATCTCGTGAGCTGTGGAAGTCATCCAACGCATTGTCGAAATCTACCGCTTCCCCAACAAGGGTTTTCGCAATCCGCAGGCAGACGAACGACGTCGATTGCATCGGCCGTTGAGGGAATCTTGCCATGAAGACTTGGGTATTTGGATCAGGTGGATTTGCAGGAGTTTTCCGCAATCGACGGCCTACACTTGTGCGAAGCCACCATCCACAAACAGTTCCGCTCCTGTGATGTAGCTGCTGTCGTCGGATGCGAGAAACACCACCGCCTTCGCGATCTCGTCGGGCGTGCCGAATCTCCCCAGAGGAACATTGCTGGCAATGACCTCCATGCTTTCCTCGGCCGCTTCACTGGAATGCCATGGGGCCGTGTCGGTAAAGCCCGGGCTCACCGCGTTCACGCGAATGCGCCGAGCCTTCAAGTCTATTGTCCACGTCCGTGCGAACGAACGGACCGCGGCTTTGGTGGCGCTGTAAACACTCCAGTCGGGCAACCCTTTACTGGCGACGATGGACGCATTCAGGATGATCGACGCACCGTCCGGCATTAGTGGAAGCGCCTTCTGCACGGTGAAAAGGAGCCCTTTCACATTGCCGTTGAAGATCGAGTCATAGTGCTCCTCCGTTATCGTCCCCAACCGGGCGAGCGGCAGCGCCGCGCCGGCATTGGCGAACACAATATCGAGCTTGCCCTTCTCCCACTTGATCTGCGCGAAGAGGCGATCGAGATCTACAAGGCTCGACACGTCTCCTTGTACGCCGGTCACATTGCTTCCGATTTCCGTCACCGCCCGAGCCAACTCTGGATCACGCCGCCCCATGATGAAGACGTAGGCGCCCTCGTTCACAAACAGCTTCGCCGTCGCAAGGCCAATGCCGCTATTGCCACCCGTAATGAGTGCGATTTTTCCTTCAAGCTTGTTCACGTGTTCCACTCCTTTGATCAAAACTGTCAGATTGCGAGGACGACCCTGCCGGAGGGCCGACCCTCAACCGGGTCACCCCGAGCATCAACTTGATGTGGCCGTGCGTGGCTTGCGAGCGACCTTGCCTACATAAGCGCCCAAGTTCAGTTCGACGTCGCTGCGCTGCTGGAAGCCGTCCTCGAACGCCTGCCCGATGATGGCGGGCGCGGCCGGGCGGGCGATGGCCTCCGCGAAGGCGTCCATTTCGGCGGTCAGAGCGGCAGCGGCGGGAAGCGACGCAGCGTTGACGAAGCGCTTGATGTCGGCCAGCGCGAGCAGGTCAAAACGCGAGACGCGCTCCGCGAAGGCATTGACGAAGCCAACGAACTCCACGTCGGGAACGGCGCGGTTGACGTACCCATACCGCTCGGCGAGGCCCCCGTCGAAGTCCTCGCCGCCGAGCAGAATCTCGAACGCCCGCCCGCGACCAACCATGCCCGGCAGACGGGTCGACGGACCGCCTCCGGGCACGGCGGCGAACCCGACTTCGAATTGCCCCAGCACGGCCCGCTCCCGACTGGCGAAGCGGATGTCGGTGGCGAGGACGAACTCACTGCCCGCACCGCGAGCCCTGCCCCGAATGGCGCTGATCGTCACCGCCCGCGACCTGCTGAGTCTGATCAGCAGGTTCGCCCAATGGTGGAACGGGGTGCGCGCCGCCGGCAACGCGTTGAACGCGGATTGGTCGGCCGCGATGTCGTAGTGCGCCAGGAAGAAATCCGCATCCGCGCTTGCGAACACCACGACGGCCACCCGGTTGTCATGCTCGATCTCGGCGAGCAGATCATGCAGCGCGACAATCATCGCCGGGTCGATCAGGTTGATCGGCGGGTTATCGAAGGTCACGCGCCATAGCGATGGTGTCGATCTGTCCAGACTGAAGCCCGTGGATGCCAGGTGGTCGGTGCCCTTCGAGGGGGAGTTACTCATGTTCGTTTCCTTTGTGCGCCTTCAGCCCGCAACGGCCTCGTCGGAGGTCCAGTCGGCAACCCAGTCTCCGTCGCGGAGCATCTCTTCCCCGACATGCGGTGTGAACTCGACGAAGACCGTCCGGCGGGGCACGCCGAGCAGCTCGACGCAGGCGTCGACGATCGCTCGACCCAAAGCCAGCCGCTGTTGTGCTGTGCGACCGCGACGAAACTCGACCAGGACCATGGTGATGGACTCGAGGCCGTCGAGGCCGAGGCGATAAAGATTGTCCTGGCCGAGTTCGGCAAAGCCGACGTTCGGCCGCCACAACTGCGTCTCCATGAGTTCGGCGTACAGCTTGCAAAGCCGCGTCGCCAGTTCGCGTTTCACCTCGACGGGATAGGTGCCGGGTAGATCCAGGTGCAGATAGGGCATGACGATCCTCCTTCACGTCGGTCTTTGTCGTGGGTTGTCTTTGGCCGAAGAAGCCGTCGGCCGCGGCGGCAAGCACGTCCGCGCCGTAGTTCGCTGTGTGGTGACTCATTTTGGCTCACGCCACGCTGATAGCGACGTCGACGTTCCCCCGTGTGGCCTTGGAATAGGGACACGTCAGGTGCGCGGCATCTACCCAGGCCTGGGCGACTTCGCGCCCTATACCTGGCAGGCTGACGTTGAGGCGCGCTTTGAGGAAGTACTCGCCGCCGTTGTCGCACAAGTCCACTTCAGCATCGACGGCCGCATCAGCCGGGAGACGGGTCCTCATTTTGGCGGCCGCAAGGCCCATTGCGCCCATGAAACAGGCCGACCAGCCGGCGGCGAACAGCTGCTCCGGATTAGTGCCGTTGCCCGGTGTGCCGGGAGACGAAAGCTTGATATCCAAGCGACCGTCGGAGCTGCGCGACGCTCCGTTTCGTCCGCCCGTGGTGTGGGCCTTGCCGGTGTACAGCACGTTCTCGAGGGACATGGTCATGATGTGTTCCTGGTAAGAAAACTGTCGGTTGCGCAAATGCAGCGTGAACACTTACGTTTGTCTCGGCGGTCGTGATTTGGCGAGGCGCTTGGTTTGCTGCGAAAAATGTGCGGCGAGCCGCCGTGTGGTTGAGATCAGGACACGCGGGCGCGCGCCGTCTTCAAGGCTGCGGTCCACCACAGCAGATCGTCAATCAGCGTCCCGGCGGGCGCCTCCAACTCAGCCAGTCCGGCCTCGACGTCCCCCCCTTGGTAGTGCGCCCAGAGAGTGGCGACGGGGATGTGGACTGACGAGCGAATCGGGGCGAGCTGAAGCTCTATTGCGGTTTCACGGAGCTGCTGGACGCTGCGGGCGCCCATAGCGGAGCCATAGCTCACGAAGCCAATCGCTTTGCGATTCCACTCGGGATAGACCCAGTCGATCGCATTCTTGAGCACCGCGGAGGGTCCGTAGTTATATTCGGGGGTGACGAAGACGAAACCGTCGGACTGCGCGATCGCAGCGGTCCATTTCTGAACCACTTCGTGCGCGAAGGCGGGACGGCCCGGCGTGGCCGGCGTTGCCACCTGATCGAAGAACGGCATCGGAAAATCGCGAAGATCGAGAAGCCGCGCGTCGACCCGTTCGCGCTTCTTCAGATGCTGCAAGATCCACTTCGCGGGCTTTTCCGAGAAGCGGCCCTCGCGGGTGCTTCCAACAATAACGGAAATGATGGTCATGTTTTTATTCCTTGCTATTCGCCGAAAGGACAGAGGTCAGTGATAAGAGGAACAGACCGTCTAGCGGCCCAGGCTGCATTGACGATTCTGCACACGACGTGCGCTCAATCAGAATGAGTGCACTTGGTCGCCGGGTGGTCCGATGTCGGCTACACCATTCGGCAATTGTGCCTGCGCCATCGTCAGCGGATTGAAGGATTCGCGCAGCAACTTGATCTCACCAGCCTTTGCCACCAGGTACCCGGTGAACAG
>Ga0137412_10005438_pt1 | contig 10176 bp, 7 predicted proteins | sample CZODoug2_1_16fun_FD_122160 | JGI IMG/M metagenome (GOLD analysis project Ga0137412, IMG submission 122160) | Vadose zone soil fungal communities from Angelo Coast Range Reserve, California, USA - CZODoug2_1_16fungal (Hybrid Assembly) | ecosystem: Environmental > Terrestrial > Soil > Vadose zone... | reverse complement strand
TGGCAGCGGTAATTAACGATGGCAGGGAAGTAGAGGAACACAAGGATGGCAAGCAGCCGACGAACGTTTTTGGGATACACAGCCGCCACCACGGCCGCAGCACTATTCGGGCCTGGTGTCGGTGCCTGGGCAGAGTCGTTCAGAGACGCGCCGCAGGCTGGCTGGTACGGCAAACCGATGAGATGGGCGCAGATCGGCTTTGCCGAGGACGACCCGGGAAACTACGATCCGCAGTTCTGGTTGGACTACTTCAAGCGCCTTCACATCGAGGCCGTCACTCTGAATGCTGGCGGCGCAGTCGCTTTTTATCCCACGCAGGTGCCCTTCCACTACCGCAGCAAGTGGCTGGGCAATATGGATACCTTTGGCGATTTGCAGAAGAGTTGCCGTGCGCTCGGCATGGTCGTTGTCGCACGCACGGACGCGCACGCCTGCCACCAGGACGTTTACGATGCGCATCCGGACTGGATCATGGTCGACGCGAACGGCAACAAGGTTCGCCACCCGTCCGACAAGGACTTCTGGTTGACCTGCGCGCTGGGGCCGTACAACTTCGAGTTTATGACCGCGATTCACGAAGAGATCATGACGAAGTACATGGTCGACGGCATATTCACCAATCGCTGGGCGGGATCGGGCATGTGCTACTGCGAGCACTGCCAAAAGAACTTTCGCGACTTCAGTGGCATGGACCTGCCGCGCACGCACAATCCACAGGACCCGGCGCGGCGTCAGTACATCATCTGGCGGCAGCAGCGGCTCTTCGAGCTGTGGCGGCTGTGGAACAGCAAAATCCAGCATATCAATCCCAACGCAAGCTATATTGCCAACGCGGGTGGCGGCGCGTTGAGCGAGCTCGATATGAAGACCGTCGGCGAACTGGCTCCCACGCTATTCGCCGACCGCCAGGGCCGGGCTGGCCTGATGCCTCCATGGGCAAACGGCAAGAACGGCAAAGAATACCGCGCCACGATGGGTCGCAAGGCCATTGTTGGCATCTTCAGCATGGGCCTCGAGGACAAGTACCGCTGGAAGGACTCTGTCCAGAGCGATGATGAGATCCGTCTGTGGGTTGCGGACGGCATCGCGCATGACCTACGACCATGGTTCACGAAGTTCGACTGCAAAGTTATCGATTCACGCTGGATGCCTGTGGTTGAGGACATCTACAAGTGGCACGCTACAAATGCAACCTACCTGCGCAACGAACACTCGCTCGCCAGGGTGGGCTTGGTCTACTCGCAGCAGACGGCTACCTACTACGGAGGCGACGACGCACGCGCCAAGGTCGAAGATCCGAGTCTGGGCTTCTACCAGGCGCTCGTTGAGGCACGCATCCCCTTCGAGATGGTCCATGACCATTTACTCGATCCCGACCACATCAGTCAGTTTCGCACGCTGATTCTCCCGAACATTGCAGCACTCTCGACGGCGCAGTGCGGGCAGCTTGAGGACTACGTAGAACGCGGCGGAAGCCTGGTCGCCACCTATGAAACCTCGCTCTATAACGAGTGGGGTGTGCGTCAGCAGAACTTCGGCCTCGCCTCGATCTTCGGCGTCAACTACGCGGGTAAGGTCGAGGGGCCGATGCTGAACTCCTACCTGAGCCTGAATAAGGATACGTCCGGACAATACCACCCGCTGCTTAAGGATCTGGAGAACGCCGGGCGCATCATCAACGGCGTCAATCAAGTCGCGGTGACACCCATCGGCGATGGGGCATTCCCCTTGCAAGTAGTGCCAACCTACCCGGACCTTCCGATGGAAGAGGTCTTCCCGCGCAAGGACGCGCCGCTTGGACAACCCGGCGTCATCGTACGTCATGTAGGCAAAGGTCGCGTCGTGTATCTGCCCGGCGACATTGACCGAACATTTTGGGAGACGTTGAACTTCGACCAGGCGAGGCTACTGCGCAACGCCGTACTCTGGGCGACCGACGAGCCCGCGCCGCTGACCGTCGCAGGTAAGGGTGTGCTGGATGTCTCGGTCTGGACACAGAAAAACTCCATGACAGCACATTTGGTCAACCTGACCAACCCAATGATGATGAAAGGGCCAATTCGCGAGATCATTCCAATCACGGCGCAGCAAGTCAAATTGCAAATTCCGGCCGGGCGCAGGGTGAAGCAGGTACAGCTGTTAGTTGCGGGAACGAAAATACACTATACAAACGAGGAAGGAGTGCTCCATCTGGAAGTGCCGTCCATCGCATTGCATGAGGTCGTTGCGGTTGACTTCGTTTAGAAAGGTTGTTTTGCACGCAAACGAGGTGCTTGTCCGAACAACATAAAAACAGAACAGAGTTCCTAAGGAGCAATGCAAAATGGCAAAACTTGGATTTCTTGGACTCGGCATCATGGGCGGTCCCATGGCGAAACGACTTTTGGGAGCTGGTCACGAAGTCGCGCTCTGGTCCTATAGCAAGGGCAAGGCGGAGGCACTTGGAGGCAAAGCTTGCGCCACCGCACGAGAGGTCGCCGAAGAGAGCGACTGCGTTTTCATTTGTGTCGGCGACACAGCAATGTCGCGCGAGGTGATCTTTGGCAAAGACGGTCTTGCCGCAGGTGCGAAGGAGGGTCTCGTCATCGCCGATTGCAGTACGATCTCGCCAAAAGAGAGCCGCCAAATGGCCAAGGAGCTGTCCGCGTCAGGTATCGAATTCCTTGACGCGCCCTGCACCGGCTCCAAGGGAGGCGCGGAGAACGGCACACTCACCTTTATGGTTGGCGGTAAGAAAGATGTGTTTGAGCGCGCGCGCCCCTGGTTTGAACCGATGGGCAAACAGTTTTATTACTGCGGCGCTTCAGGTCAGGGTCTCCATGCCAAACTCTCTCAGAACATGATTCTCGGTAACCTGCTGCAAGCCTTCAATGAGAGCGTAGTGCTGAGCACCAAGGCGGGCGTCCCGCCGGAGCTCATGCTCGAGATCATCGAAAACAGCGCGGCTAAGTCCGGCCTCGTCTCCTTGAAGGCGCCACTGGTCTTCCAGCGCGACTTCGATCCCCGGTTCTCGGTCAAGTGGCTGGAGAAGGATATGCAGCTCATGCTCGATTCTGCTGCAGAGTTGAATGTTCCCGTTCCTCTTACGTCACTATCGCGTCAGATGTATCACGCGGCGATCGCCAAAGGTTACGGCGAAGACGATATCTGCGGCTCCATTCGGCTATTGGAGGATTTGGCGAACTGCGAGGTGCACGCGACCCCTAAGCCATGAATCAGAAATATCGCAAGTTCGCAGCATAGGAATAGGAAATGCAATGAGGACGGTTCAATTCGCATTTGGCAAAAGTGGTATCACGGTACCGCTGCCCGACGGTTTTTCTTACATGATGGTAGAAAATCGTAGCGCTCAACCACTCTCTGACGTTCAGGCTGGACTCGATCAGGCGCTCGATCATCCCATCGCGGGTCCGTCATTGCTTGAACTCGCAGCGGGCAAGAAGACCGCGGCCATTTCTGTCTGCGATATCACGCGCCCGGTACCGAACTCCACTACGCTCCCACCTCTGCTCAGCCGATTGCACAAGGCGGGAATTATCGTCGAGGACGTCAGTATTTTGATCGCGACCGGCCTCCATCGTGCTGCAACCGAAGCGGAAATTCGGGTCATCGTTGGCGCAGAGATTGCTTCGAGATACAGGGTTCTGAATCATGATGCAAAGCAGCCAACAGAGCATCGGTGGCTCGGCGCAACCGCCAATGGAACTCCGGTTTACATTGACGAACGCTTTATCCAGGCAGATCTTCACATCACCTTAGGCTTCATCGAACAGCATCTGATGCTTGGTTTCTCTGGAGGTCGCAAGCTGATCGCTCCGGGAGTGGCTGGTCAAGAGACCATCAAGGTGATTCACTCCCCCCGCTTTATGCGTGAACCTAATGCGACGGAAGGTCATACGATGGACAATCCTCTGCACGCGGAGCTGCTCGATATCGCACGCATGGCACGCCACGACTTTATGCTTGATGTAACGTTAACCAAAGAACGGGAGATCTCTGGCGTGTTCGCAGGGGAGCCAGAGAAAGCGCACGCCACCGGGGTGCAGTTTTTGAAAGATACATCCATCGAAGATGTTCCATTCGCAGCCGATCTTGTCATTACCAGTGCGGCCGGTTATCCGCTGGATCTTACTTTCTATCAATCGGTCAAAGGCATCACAGCGGCACAACATATTGCCAAATCTCGAGGTAGAATTCTCGTCATCGGCGAGTGTGCGGAAGGAATTGGCTCGTCGGAGTTCGCAAACAAACTGCAAGCCTACACGGGCCACCAGAATTACCTGGACGAGATTCGCGACTCCAAGGTAGAGACGGATCAATGGCAGCTGGAGAAGCTTGCTCTTGTGGGTTTGAAGCACGAACTCTTTTTCTTCACCCCCGGAGTAAGCAAAGAGCAGGTCGGCTCCTTGGGAGACCATCTATACTCAGACCTCGCTGCGGCAATCGATGCCGCTACGACTGGACTGCCTGCGCATGCTCGCATCGCCGTAATTACCGAAGGGCCTTATGTCTATGCGCGCGTAAAGCAAAATAATCGCTCATCGTCACCAATCCCATCCAGTTAGCGTCAATTCTAACGACGGAACTGTGACGTTTTGTAAGAGCGCCTACTAATCGACGTTCAGAGGTTCTAAGGACTTCTGTCGTTTGCTCGCCAGAGGAGACCCATGGATGGTCATTGCAGCGGATGGGTTCTGCGTAGGAAGAAAAAGAGTGGTTTTTCACCCGCGTCGGCGAGGAAGGAGTTCACCCTTGAGCCTTGCAACCGCTATGCTACAAAAGCCCATGACCTTGCTTGAAACAGCGAAGGACCTTTTTCTCGATACGCTTCAACATTTGAGCATTGCAGAGGCGATGCGGACTCGTGTCCGGTGTCAAAACGAGACCCTTCAAGTCGGGGAACTGGTCTACGACCTGCGGAAATTTCATCGTGTTATGGTGATTTCGATTGGCAAAGCCGCAGCCCCGATGGCTGATCTGCTGTTGCCCCTGCTTGAGTCGGCCTTGAAGCGAGATCAGACCATTGAGACCATTGTTGTCGGGTCCACTAGGCCCTCGGAGTCAGACCCCAGAGTGCGGTTCTTTGCAGGGAGCCATCCATCTCCGAACCAGACCTCGTTTGATGCTGCCGATGCCGTGTTGAAATTACTGGCATCCAGTGACAATCGCTGTCTCGTGCTCTTTCTGATCAGCGGTGGAGCATCGGCGATGATAGAGAAGCCGCTCGATAACAGCATTACTGTCGACGATGCTGCCGAGTTTTATCGTGCGCTGGTACTGTCGGGCCTGCCGATAACGCAGATGAACGTCTTGCGAAAACACTTCTCTCAAGTCAAGGGAGGACGGTTGGCAGTGCACGCGCAGGGCGCGACGCAATGCACCCTGCTCATCTCCGACGTTCCTGAGGATGGACTGCATATTGTGGGATCGGGTCCCTCGCTTCCTGACCCTTCGACTGCAGAAGACTGCCGCGAGATCATCAGCGCCAATCTCGACGTGCTGGATTTTTCCGACAACGTCCTTGCGTTCTTCGGCGACCTAGAACTTGAAGAGACGCCCAAAGCCGGCCATCCTGCTTTCAGGAACTGTGGTTGGATCTCTCTCTTGTCCAGTGACGATCTTTGCAGAATTGCAGGAGAGTCGGCCGCGCGACTGGGGTTTCATGTTGTTGTCGATAACCGCTGCGACGATTGGGAGTACCGGGAGGCGGCAACCTATCTTTTGAACCGCCTGCAAGAGTTGCGCCAACAGTATCCAAGAGTCTGCCTTCTCAGCGCCGGTGAAATTTCTGTGCACATATCTAGCAAACCCGGCTCTGGCGGACGGAATCAGCAGTTCACTTTGGAGTGTTCGCGGCTTATTGCAGAACGAAAACTAAAGGCAACCGTGCTAAGTGGCGGGTCGGATGGAGTTGACGGCAACAGTGCGGCGGCTGGCGCAGTATGCGACGAGACGACAGCGGTGCGCGCAGCCGAACACGGATTGGACATTGTTGCGGGACTTGAACGATTCGACAGTTTCCCTATCTTCAATGCTCTGGGCGACGCGCTCATTACCGGCCCCTCGGGAAATAACGTTAGAGACTTGCGCATCCTACTCAGTAGTGTCTAGTTTCGGAGTTCCTCTTCCAGCAGGGATCGCGGGTTAACTCTTTAACGCGGCGCCTACATGTATGGCGATGGAAACGCGCTGGTTGCTCGATTGTTTCGTTCTCCGCGCGTTGGAGCGCAGCCAACCATGATGGTGACGCACCCATCACATCTATTCTTGTTCACTTCTTCAGGCCTTCACTTTCTTCGCTGCCTTCCGAGCAAGTGTGCGCCTTCTATCTGATCCCGTTACGGCGCGTAAATTCTTTTCATTGGACTGGAATGACCCTGTCATGGAAGCAGTGAGCTGCGTTATGAGCGTGGTTGTCTCGTTCAGATGCTCCTGCATCAATGCGCGGGAGGCCTGCACATTGCGACCGCGAATGGCCTGGTAGATCTCACGGTGACGCTCCAGCGCTTGTGCCGGAATCCGGCCAATCATAAGCTTCAGGTGGATCCAGTACTTCAACAAATTACGAAGCAACTGCGCGGCATTGGCGAGCACTTCATTGTGAGCGGCTTCTCCCACACAGAGGTGAAAGGCCATGTCGCTTTCGAGGACTGCTTCGCTGCCGGCGATGTCATGTTCCATTGCATGGAGCGTGTCCTCGATGCGCTTGAGTTCTTCCGGCGTTGCGCGACTTGCCGCAAGACCTGCCAGATCGGCCTCCATCAGGGTGCGCGCTTCCATCAGATCAGCGAGTTCTGCGTGGTCAGTTCCAGTGAAGGCCCAGAGCAGAGGTCGCGACAGAAACTCCGAACGAGGACAAACGAAGGTACCTTCGCCGACCCGGCTCTCCAGCATGCCGATGAGCTCCATTGCCTTCAGCGCTTCGCGTAAGGAGTTCCGTGCGATGCCGAGTTGCTGGCAGAGAATGCGCTCCGTGGGAATCTGCTGACCAGCCTTCCATGTGCCGTGCACCACGTTAGTGATCAAACGCTCAAAGGTCGCTGCGGAAAGCGTTGTTCGTTCTATTGGAACAGTTCTGGAGAGCTTCATTGATTCCTCAAAAAGGTGGTCGATTCAGCATAAATCGTTGCTGCATAGGGGTATGCAAATAGAGCAAATTCAGGACTTGACAAGAAATGTTGGACCAACATACCATTTCCCCGCAATTGAAAAGCATTTCTTCCTGCGTTGAAATACCTTCGTAAACAGTATGCATCAAAGCCAGTTTTGAAAATACTGGTCCGAATACGAGTAGTACGTTTTTCTTTACTTAACTTTGTAGGACCAATGAACCATTCCATGATTAACTCGCATTGGGAACAGGGCTACCTGCTATTCGGACGGGGGGTCGCTGTATCGTCAGCGATTGCCGCACTCCCCATTCTCGCGGTACTGCTCCTGCTCGGTGTGTTTCGACGGGCGGCGTGGATTGCGGGGACCGTTGGGCTGATCGTCGCCCTACTGGTAGCCGTGACGTGCTATCGTATGCCGCTCACTCTAGCCGTCAGCTCTGCGGGCTATGGAGCAGCCTTTGGTCTCTTCCCTATCTCCTGGATCGTCCTCTGGGCTCTCGTTCTGTTTCGCATTACCACGGAGACCGGACAGTTCGACCTCATCCGCGGCTCCATCGGCAGACTTACAAAGGACGCTCCCTTGCAGGCGCTCCTGATTGCATTTGCCTTCGGCGCATTTATCGAGGGTGCCGCCGGATTTGGCACGCCGGTCGCGATTGCCGCTGCCATGCTGACGGGTCTGGGCTTCTCGCCATTTCGCGCTTCGGCGATCTGCCTGCTGGCAAACACGGCGCCGGTCGCCTTCGGCTCGATTGGGATTCCGGTCATCACACTGGCAGGGATAACGGGACTTCCTCTCGATCAGCTCAGTGCCTGGGTAGGTCGCATCTGCACCCCCATCGCGCTCATCATTCCTGCCTACCTCATCTTCGCCGTCGGGGGTATGGTCGCACTGCGTTCGGCATGGATGCCGGCATTGGTCGCCGGCGGCGTCTTCGCTGTGGTGCAGCTTGTGGTCTCGAACATGCTCGGACCGCAGTTGACTGATATCCTCGCTTCCCTGGCAGCAATAGCGGCACTATTTATTCTGTGCCGAATCGGTGCAGTCAAGACAATGTCCGTCGCAAACGAAAACCTCTTTCGCGGAGCCGAGATCGCCGCGCCACATATCCCGACCGATGCATCCTCAGAACACCCCGTGCTTCGTGCGTGGATGCCTTACGCTCTGCTCGTCCTCTTCGTTCTGTTATGGGGCGTGAAGCCGATTCAGGTTGCGCTCAACTCGCCCAGCCTCTCATTTCCGTGGCCAATGCTGCACGATCGAGTAATCCGTACTGCACCGATCAGCGCGACACCGCAGCCGTACCATGCTGTTTTTATGCTCAACTGGCTGGCGGCTTCGGGCACCTCCTGCATGATGGCCGCGGTCTGCTCGGCTCTCTTCCTGCGAGTAAGCGGGAAGCAGTTTCTGGGAATTGTGCTCCACGTTCTGCGCCAGATCCGTATTCCGACCGCGACAGTAACCTCCGTACTGGCGATGGCATTCCTGATGAACTATTCAGGCGCCGCAGCGACCCTGGGGTTGGCGTTCGCGGCGAGTGGGGCGCTCTTCCCATTCTTTAGCGCGATGCTGGGGTGGCTCGGCGTCTTCCTCACCGGTTCGGATACGTCGGCGAATGCACTGTTCGGCAACCTTCAAGTCGTGACCGCGAGCCGTCTCGGTATCAGTCCAGTGCTCATGGCTGCAGCCAACTCTGTCGGCGGCACGATGGGCAAGATGATCAGCCTGCAAACCATCGCTGTTGCGGCTGCGGCTACCGGCATGAGTGTGAGTGAGCAGGCGAAACTGTTTCGTTTCACGTTGAAGCACAGCATTCTGCTCGCGGCTATCGCGGGGTTGGTGACGATGTTGTTCGCATACAAGGTTCATTTCGGTTGACAAGGGTCAGGACATGGCAACGCTTGGATTTTTAGGGTTAGGAATTATGGGTGGACCAATGGCGCAGCATCTGCTGCTGGCCGGTCATCAGGTCGCTTTGTGGTCGCATACCGCAGACAAGGCGGTGGCGATGGCGAAGCATGGAAACGGCATTGTCTGCGCTACGCCCGCCGAGGTTGCCACGCACAGCGAGTGCATCTTTCTATGCGTCGGCGACACTGCGATGTCGCGCACAGTCATTACTGGTTCGGAGGGTATCGCCAGCACGGCGAAGTCTGGCACAGTGATCGCCGATTGCAGCACAATTGCTCCCAGCGAAAGCCAACACATGGCTGCGGAGTTGCGAGAACTGGGCCTGTATTTGCTTGACGCGCCTTGCACCGGCTCAAGGAACGGAGCCGAGAGCGGAAACCTGACGTTCATGGTAGGTGGAGACGAGGCCGTTTTCGAGCGAGTACGCGGCTTTTTTGAACCGATGGGAAAGACCATCTATTATTGCGGGAGCTCCGGCATGGGGTTGCATGCCAAGCTCTCGCAGAACCTCATTATCGGCAACCTTCTGCATGCGTTCAACGAGTCCTTCGTGCTGGCCACCAAGGCAGGATTACCACCTGCGCTGCTTCTCGAAATTCTGAACAACAGCGCCGCTAAGTCCGGCCTGGTCGCTGCGAAGGCGCCATTGGTCTTTGCACGAAACTTTGAGACGCACTTTTCAGTCAAGTGGCTCGATAAAGACATGTCACTGATGCTGGAGTCCGCAGAGCAGCTGCATGTGCCTCTTCCGTTGACTGCGCTCTCAAGGCAGATGTTTCAGGCGGCCATAGCAAAGGGCTATGGAGAAGACGATATCTGCGGCGCGATTCGCGTCCTTGAAGAGTTTGCGCAGGTCGAAGTGATGAGTTAGGAGTCGTTGAGCTCTTCGTAATAAACCGCACCAGGGTAAGCAGAAAAGATTCGGCAGCAGAGCACTGGCAGGACGAGAGCGGCACCAGTGGCAACTCCGGGAGATTCCCGGAAGGAGAAAACAATGACCATCCAGATGAAGAAGCTAGCTTTGGGATTCGCGCTGATCCTCGGTACAACAGCGCACATGCTGGCGCAGTCCGCAAATGCTACTTTATCGGGATTTGTGCGCGACCCTCAGGGCGCGGTCGTCCCGAACGCAAAGGTGACGGCCGAGCAAAC
>Ga0137412_10005436_pt1 | contig 10177 bp, 9 predicted proteins | sample CZODoug2_1_16fun_FD_122160 | JGI IMG/M metagenome (GOLD analysis project Ga0137412, IMG submission 122160) | Vadose zone soil fungal communities from Angelo Coast Range Reserve, California, USA - CZODoug2_1_16fungal (Hybrid Assembly) | ecosystem: Environmental > Terrestrial > Soil > Vadose zone... | reverse complement strand
CTGGGAGGGTATCCCGCAACCGATCCGCTGTTCCTCGGCATGCTCGGGATGCACGGCACCTACGAAGCCAATATGGCGATGCAGAATTGCGACGTTCTGCTTGCCGTAGGCGCGCGCTTCGATGATCGAGTCATCGGCAACCCGGCCCACTTCGGGCAGGTACAGCGCAAGATCATTCACATCGATATCGACCCGTCGTCGATCTCTAAGCGCGTGAAGGTCGACGTCCCGATCGTCGGCAACGTGTCCGATGTGCTGGAGGAACTGAGCCGGCAACTCGAGGCCGCGGGTTACAGACCGAACCAGAAGGCGCTCAGCGCCTGGTGGTCCCAGATCGGGCTGTGGAAATCCAAGGACTGCCTGAAATACGACAAGAAAAGCAAGATCATCAAACCGCAATTCGTGCTCGAGAGACTCTACGAGATCACCAAGGGCGATGCGTTTGTCACCTCCGATGTCGGTCAGCACCAGATGTGGGCGGCGCAGTTCTACAAATTCGACAAGCCGCGCCGCTGGATCAACTCAGGGGGCCTGGGCACCATGGGCTTCGGCCTGCCTGCGGCGATGGGCGTTCAGTTCGCGAACCCGGGCGCGACGGTCGCTTGCGTCACCGGCGAGGCGAGCATTCAGATGTGCATCCAGGAGCTCTCGACCTGCAAGCAGTACCGGCTTCCGATCAAGATCGTCAACTTGAACAACAAGTACATGGGAATGGTGCGCCAGTGGCAGCAGTTTTTTCACGGCAACCGCTACTCCGAGTCGTACATGGACGCTCTGCCGGACTTCGTCAAGCTCGCCGAGAGCTACGGCCACGTCGGCATCAAGGTGGAGGAGCCCGGTGACGTCGAGGCGGCGCTGAAGGAGGCGTTCAAACGCAAGAACGACTTGGTGTTCCTCGATTTCGTCACTGACCAAACCGAGAACGTCTACCCGATGGTCCAGGGCGGCAAGGGCCTGACGGAGATGATTCTTGCCGAGGAGCTGTAAGCCCGACACACAATCGGGTTCGATCAACGTAGGCTGAAGGGAGCTTGGTCCGGCGGCGCCACGAGCGCCGCGTCGAAGCGGCGTCGAGGCGCCGAGGGCCGGGCCTCAGCGAGGGACGAATGCGACACATCATTTCCATCATGCTTGAAAACGAGCCGGGCGCTCTTTCCAGAGTCGCGGGTCTGTTCTCCGCGCGCGGGTACAACATCGAGACGCTTACGGTAGCGCCGACGGAAGATGCATCGTTGTCGCGCATGACCATCGTCACTACCGGTTCCGACGACGTGGTCGAACAAATTACGAAGCACCTGAACAAGCTCGTCGAGGTGGTCAAGGTGGTTGACTTGTCGGAGGCGGCACATATCGAGCGCGAGCTCATGCTGATCAAGGTGCGGGCGATGGGCAAAGACCGCGAAGAGATGAAGCGCATGTCCGAAATCTTCCGGGGCCGCATTATCGACGTTACCGAGAACACCTATACCATAGAGCTCACCGGCACCGGGGCCAAGCTCGATGCCTTCATTCAGGCGCTCGAGCGGAGCGCCATCCTGGAGACGGTGCGAACCGGTGCCTCGGGGATCGGGCGCGGTGAGAGGGTCTTGAAGGTTTGAGCGGGCGGACCACAGAGCTAAAGGAAACAGCATGAAAGTCTACTACGATAAGGACGCGGATCTGTCCCTGGTCAAGGGCAAGAAGGTCACCATCGTGGGCTACGGCTCGCAGGGGCACGCCCACTCCCTGAACCTGCACGACTCGGGTGTGAAAGTCACCGTCGCATTGCGCCGCGGCGGCGCCTCCTGGGACAAGGCCGCGAAGGCCGGGCTGAACGTCAAGGAGGTCTCCGATGGGGTCAAGGGCGCCGACTTCGTCATGATGCTTATGCCGGACGAACACATCGCCGCTGTTTATAAGTCCGAAGTCGAACCTGGCATCCGCAAGGGCGCGACACTCGGATTCGCGCACGGGTTCAATATTCACTACGGACAGGTCATGCCTCGGGAGGATCTCGACGTCGTGATGATCGCGCCGAAAGCTCCCGGCCACACCGTGCGCTCGACTTACGCGCAGGGCGGCGGCACCCCGATGCTGATTGCGGTGCATCGCGACCAGAGCGGAAAGGCGCGCGACCTCGCCCTGTCCTATGCGGCCGCCATCGGCGGAGCCCGTGCCGGGGTGATCGAAACCACGTTCAAGGAAGAGACGGAAACCGACCTGTTCGGTGAGCAAACGGTGCTTTGCGGCGGCTGCGTGGAACTGGTCAAGGCGGGCTACGAGGTACTCACCGAGGCGGGCTACGCCCCGGAAATGGCGTACTTCGAGTGTCTTCACGAGTTGAAGCTCATCGTCGACCTGATGTACGAAGGCGGCATCGGCACCATGAACTACTCGATCTCGAACAACGCCGAATACGGGGAATACGTGACCGGACCGAAGATCATCACCGAGGAAACCAGGCAGGCCATGCGTTCGGCGCTCAAGCGAATCCAGTCGGGCGAATATGCGAAGGATTTCATCCTGGAGAATCGCGCAGGCGCACCGACGCTCCTTTCGCGGCGCCGCATCACCGCCGAGCATCCGATCGAGGTCGTCGGAGAGAAGTTGAGGGCGATGATGCCCTGGATCAAGAAGAACAAGCTGGTGGATCAGTCGCGGAATTAGGCGCGAGAAGGCGGACCGGCTCAAGGAGAGGGCAAGCCCGGTTATGAGCGCGAGTTATCCGTATCCGATCATTGCCCGCGAAGGTTGGCCCTTTCTGGCTGCCGCAGTCGTCGCGGCGTGCGTAGCGGCCTGGCTGATCGGTCGGTGGTCGATCCCTTTCTGGCTCGCCGCGCTTTTCATTTTGCAGTTTTTCCGCGATCCGCCGCGGGAAGCGCCGGGGGATTCGAGCATGGTGGTTTCTCCCGCCGACGGCCGCGTGGTCGCGGTCGGGCCGGCGCGCGATCCTTATCTCGGGCGCGAAGCGATCAAGGTCAGCGTGTTCATGAACGTCTTCAACGTGCACTCCAACCGCTCGCCGGTGGACGGCGAGGTGAAGAAGCACTGGTACAATCCCGGATCCTTCGTGAACGCCGCGCTCGACAAGGCCTCCCTAGAGAACGAACGGAGCGCGCTGTGGCTGCGCACGGCCGAAGGCGTCGATGTCACCTGCGTACAGGTCGCCGGCCTGATTGCTCGGCGCATTCTTTGCTACGTTCGCGAAGGAGACAGAGTCGTCCGCGGCCAGCGTTACGGATTCATACGGTTCGGCTCGCGGGTGGACATCTACTTCCCGGTGGACGCGAAGGTCGTGGCTGCGCTGGGGGACAAGGTCTACGCGACCGACACGGTAATCGCGACGCTGCCGCGCCATGCTTGAGCCCGAACGCCGCCGGCCGCTGCTGAATACCGAGATCCGCCGGCGCGGCATCTACCTGCTGCCCAACCTTTTCACGACCGCGGCGCTGTTCGCGGGCTTCTACTCCATCGTCATGGCGATGAACCAGCGCTACGACTACGCCGCCGTGGCGATCTTCGTCGCGATGATTCTCGATGCGCTCGACGGGCGGGTGGCGCGGCTGACGCGCACCCAGAGCGCGTTCGGCGCGGAGTACGACTCGCTCTCGGACATGGTGTGCTTCGGCGCGGCGCCGGCGCTGATCATGTATGAATGGGCGTTGAAGGACCTGGGGCGCTTCGGCTGGATTGCGGCGTTCGTCTACTGCGCGGGTGCGGCGCTCCGGCTCGCGCGTTTCAACACCAACATCGACGTGATAGACAAGCGTTTCTTTCAGGGGTTGCCGAGTCCCGCGGCAGCGGCTCTGGTGGCCGGATTTCTGTGGCTTGCGAGCGACAACAAGATTCCCGTCGACGACTACGGTCTGCCGTGGGTCGCGGCGTTCCTGACCCTTTATGCCGGGCTCACCATGGTGAGCAACGTTCCCTTCTACAGCTTCAAGGACATCAACCTGAGGCGTTCGGTGCCGTTTGCCGTGATCCTGCTGATCGTCCTCGGATTCGTCCTGATCTCCACGGATCCGCCCATCGTCCTCTTTCTGATGTTCGTCGCGTACGGGGTGTCCGGGTACGTGTACTGGCTGTGGAAGAAACGCCGGCGCGGGGAACCCGCCCCGTTGCAGTAGCCCGGGAAACCCGTTATATTGCGCGCATGCATTTCCGCACCATCGCTCTCAGCCTCACCCTCGGCGGCCTGCCTCTGGCGGGTCTGCTGCTGCGCCTCGCGCGCACATAATCCCAAACCCAATTCGGCAGGTCCCGGTCGCGGCGCAAGCAAGCGCCGCGGATGCTTTCGCAATTTCACCTGGAGCGGCACCATGAAAGACAAATTGATCATATTCGACACCACCATGCGCGACGGCGAGCAAAGCCCGGGCGCCTCGATGACCAAGGAAGAGAAGCTTCGCATTGCGCGACAACTGGAGAGGATGCGCGTCGACGTGATCGAAGCGGGCTTCCCGGCAGCTTCGAACGGCGATTTCGAGGCGGTGCAGGCGGTTGCGGGCATGATCAAGGACTCGACGGTGGCCGGCCTGTGTCGGGCCAACGATCGCGACGTCCAGCGCGGGGTCGATGCGCTGAAGAAGGCGAAATCCGGGCGCATTCACCTCTTCATCGCGACCAGCGCGCTCCATATGGAGAAGAAGCTGCGCATGACGCCGGAACAGGTGCTCGAGCAGGCGACCCTGTCGGTGCGCTTTGCGCGCAAGCACCGTGACGACATCGAGTTCTCGCCCGAGGACGGCAGCCGCTCCGACCCCGATTTTCTTTGCCGTGTCCTCGAGGCCGTGATCAAGGAAGGCGCCAATACCATCAACATTCCCGATACCGTTGGCTACGCGGTACCCGAGCAGTTCGGCGAGTTCATCAGGAAGCTGCGGGAGAGGGTCCCGAACTCCGACAAGGCTGTGTGGTCAGTGCACTGCCACAACGACCTCGGCATGGCGGTGGCGAACTCGCTCGCCGCGGTCACGATCGGGGGCGCGCGCCAGATCGAGTGCACGGTGAACGGCCTGGGCGAGCGCGCCGGCAACACTTCTCTCGAGGAAGTAGTCATGGCAGTGCGCACCCGTGGCGATGTCTTCAACCTCGCGACGCGCATCGACACCAGCCAGATCGTGCCGGCCTCGCGTCTGGTGTCCCAGATCACCGGGTTCGTGGTTCAGCCGAACAAGGCGGTGGTGGGCGCGAACGCCTTTGCGCATGCTTCGGGCATCCACCAGGACGGTGTGCTGAAGAGCCGCGACACCTACGAGATCATGCGCGCCGAGGACGTTGGGTGGACCACGAACAAGATCGTGCTCGGCAAGCTCTCGGGCCGCAGCGCCTTTCGCCAGCGGCTCAAGGAGATCGGCATCGAGCTCGACGGGGAGGACGCCTACAACAAGGCGTTCCAGCGCTTCAAGGACCTCGCCGACAAGAAGGCCGACATTTTCGACGAGGACCTGCAGGCGCTCGTCTCCGATGGAGCGACGGCCGCCGCCGCCGAGCACTGGCAGCTGGTGCGCATGAACCAGGCGAGCGGCACCGGTGAGCGCCCGCACGCGAATATCGTGCTGACCGAGGCCGGCAAGGAACGCAAGGCAGACGCCGACGGTGACGGTCCGGTGGATGCGACCTTCAAGGCGATCGAGAGCGTGGCGAAGAGCGGTGCCGAGCTGCTGCTCTTCTCCGTGAACGCGGTGACTCAAGGGACCGAATCGCAGGGCGAGGTGACGGTGCGCCTCGCGAAAGCCGGGAGGATCGTCAACGGCGTAGGAGCCGACACCGATATCGTCGTTGCATCGGCCAAGGCCTACGTCAATGCTCTCAACAAACTGCACAGCAAGACGGAGCGAATCAATCCTCAGAGGTGAGAGCTCGACGGCCGCGCGCTTACGCGCCGACGTCGGAATTCAGATATTCGGCAGCCGATATCCAGTGGATCGAGCCGAAACCTTCGATGAAACGGACCGCGAGCGGCTCGAGAGCGAAAAATGAAAAATCTCCGAGCGCAAGGAGCCGCTCCGAATCGGGGAACAGGTGCCGGTAACGCGCAGCGGCCGGGTCCGACGCCTCGAGCGGCGTTGCGTTGCCGAGAAGCGTGACACGGGCGCCCGCCTGCGGGTCGGACGCCGCGTCATGGACGAGCAGGCTGACGCGGGGATCGGCTTCCACGTTGCGGGTGTGTTCTGCGAGGCGGCTGACAAGAATCACCGGCCTGCCTTGACGGTCGAGCGCGTAAGGAACGAGCGAACCGAACGGATGTCCGGCATGCCGTTGGGACAAGGTCGACAAGACTCCCGCCCGGCAAGAATCCAGGCAACGCCTGGCGTCGGCGCCGCGGCTCACCGTGCGAGCTTCAGTGCCGTCGTCGCAAGCCTCCGCCCGAGCGCTCGGCACAGACTGCGTTCGGCGTCATCGAAGGCGCGATCCGAAGCAAGCCCGGACACATGGCTCGCCCCGTAGGGGCTTCCGCCCGATCGCGTATCGAAGAGCTCGCGCTCGGTGTAGGGCAGGCCGAGGATCAGCATGCCGTGATGAAAGAGCGGCAGCATCATCGAAACCAGAGTCGTCTCCTGGCCGCCGTGCGCACTCGCGGTGGAGGTGAACAGCGCCGCCGGTTTGCCCGCGAGGGCGCCCCTCAGCCACAGGTCTGAAGTCCCGTCCCAGAAATGCTTCATGGGGGCCGCCATGTTGCCGAAACGGGTCGGGCTGCCGAGGGCCAACCCGATGCATTCCTCCAGGTCGCCCGGTTCGCAGTAGGGCGGGCCCGAAGGAGGAATGGCGGGCTCCGCGCCTTCGGTCGAGATCGTCACCCGCGGGACCGTGCGCAAGCGGGCGCTCGCGCCATCGATTTCCTCGATGCCGCGCGCGATCCATTGCGCCATCTCGCGCACCGAGCCGCGGTGGCTGTAATAGAGAACCAGGATGTCGCTCATGGCGAAACGCAGGTGAGCCGCTGGTATTATAGGCGACGTTCACGCCCCCGATCGGCGCACCCCATGCCCCACGTGCTGCAACAGCTGGGCCGCTTTGTCCTGCATGTACTCAGACGGTTCAACCAGGACCGCTGCCTGCAGATCGCTTCGAGCCTCACGTTCACGACGCTGCTCGCGCTCGTGCCCCTTGGCGCCATCGCGCTCGCGCTCCTGGCGGTGTTTCCGGGTTTTTCCGGGCTGGGAGGGCAGATCCACGCTTTCCTGCTCGCCAACATGCTCCCCGAAAAAGCCGGAGAGGTCGTAACCGGCTATATCGAGCAATTCTCGGGCCGGGCCGGCCAGCTGACCGTTCTCGGCACCGGGGTGCTCGCTGTCGCAGCTTTCACGATGATGTTCACCATAGAGGGTGCGTTCAACTCCATTTGGCGGGTTTCACGCCCGCGTCCCCTGGCGCGACGCATCCTCATCTACTGGGCAACGCTCACGCTCGGGCCAATCCTGATCGGAGCGAGCCTTTCAATCACCTCGTACCTCGTCGGTGTATCCCTTGGATTCGCCCGGCAGACACCTCTTGCGGGTACGGAGATTCTCCGGTTCGCCCCTTTTGTGCTTACGTGCGCAGCATTCACGCTGCTCTACCTTGTCGTGCCGAATCGCTCCGTCAGGCCGCATCACGCCCTCATCGGAGGCCTCGTCGCGGCGCTGGCGTTCGAGATCATGAAGCGCAGCTTTACGCTCTACATAGCGAAATTTCCGACGTATACGTTCGTCTACGGCGCGTTCGCGGTGATTCCGATATTCCTCCTGTGGATCTATCTATCCTGGGTTGTGATCGTGATCGGCGCGCTGATCACGGCGCTCGCTCCGGATTTCGCGGTGCTGCGGGAGGCCGCAAGACGCCCTCCCGGGTCCGGTTTCTCCGAAGCGCTGGCGTTGCTTCTCGTTCTCGCGCGCGCGCAGCAAGGCCGGGAACTGATGGGGATGGAGCAGATCGCCGAGCGTGCATCGCTCACCGGCGATCGGACCGAGTCGCACCTTGAGCGAATGGTTGCGCGCGGCTGGGTCGCGAGGTCCGTGGGCAACCGTTACGGATTGGTTTGCGACACCGAGCGGCTCCTCGTGGCCGAGGTCTACCGCGAGTTCGTCTTGGACGGCAGAGCGAGCCCGGGCACAGAGCGCGGCAAAGCCTTGCGCACGCTTCTGGAGCAGTTCGCCGCGAGTGCCGACGAGGCCCTCGATCTTCCGCTCAAGCGCCTGCTCGAGAGTGAGACTGGCCTAGAATCGCCGGGCCGAAAGCCCCGATGACAAAGCAAACTATCCCGCGGGCGGCGCGCCAGGCGAGGCGGGACTGGAGGCAAGCCCGCCCGCGTAGCGCCATACGCTGCGCCAGGCGCCGATCACCAAGTTGGCGTATTCGGGTTTGCCCAGGGATCCGTTATAACGACCCAGAGCGCGAAAGAGATCGCCTTTCTCGCGATCGATGTAGTACTTCAGGATGACGCAGCCGTAGCGAAGATTGTTGCGCAGACTGAACAGGTTGTCGCCCTGGCGGCCGACCAATCCCACCCAGAAGGGCATGACCTGCATATACCCCCGGGCACCGGAGCCCGATACGGCGTACTTGCGAAAATTGCTCTCGATCTGGATCACCGCCAGCACGAGCTGCGGATCAAGCCCGGCGCGGACCGCCTCGAAGTGCACCGTTCGCAGGAACTCTACGCGCGACTGGAAATTGGGTATCCTCGTCTCCAGGCGCTGCGACATTTCGGCGAGCCAGTCGACCGCCGACCCCGAATCGGTAAAGGCGTGACGCGGTGCCGGCCTGTCCGCGATCGACGCCTGCAGGTCCGCCCGCACCTTGGCGGCGAGCGGCTCGTAGATCTGTGCTCCCGCGAGAGCAAGGCACGGGAGCGCGATCCCGATCAGCGCCAGGCCGCAGCGCTTCAGCATGAGCCCTTGCGCAGCGGTGCAAGCGGATCACCGAGCGGGAACTTCTTCGCCTCCTTGTCGCGGCGGCCTTGATATTCGATCATTCCGTCCTTGAGGCCGCGTTCGCCGACGACGATGCGGTGGGGAATGCCGATGAGCTCCATGTCGGCGAACATCGCGCCCGGCCGCTCGTCGCGATCGTCGAGCAGCACCTCGAAACCGGCCTCGCTGAGCGCGCGATATACCGAGTCGGCGGCATCGCGCACCGCGCCGCTCTTGCCGTAGCCGATCGGGACCAGGGCGACATGGAACGGCGCGATCGGCTCCGGGAAGGTGATGCCGCGCTCGTCGTGGTTCTGCTCGATTGCGGCCGCCACGATGCGGGTGATGCCCATTCCATAGCAGCCCATCTCGAAAGGACGACTGTTGCCCGCCTCGTCGAGAAACGTCGCTTTCATTGATTCCGAATATTGGGTGCGCAGCTGAAAGATGTGGCCGACTTCGATCCCCCGGACGATTTCCAAATTCCCCTTGCCGTCGGGGCTGGGATCGCCGGCAACAACCTTGCGGATGTCTGCTGTATGACCGGGCTCCGGAAGGTCACGTCCCCAGTTGACGCCTGTTAAGTGGAATCCCGCCTCGTTTGCACCGCACACGAAATCGCTCATTGCCGCCACCGTGCGATCGGCGTAGAGGTTCAACGGCACGCTGCTCACCGGTCCGATGTAGCCGGGGCCGCACTTCAATGTTCGTTCGATCTCCTCGTCCCTTGCGAATCGGAATGCGCCGATCACCTTCTGGGTCTTGACCTCGTTCAGGTCGTGGTCGCCGCGAACGAGCAGCATTGCGAACGATCCCGATGCTCCATTTCGAGCTTCCTCGCGGACGACCGCGATCGCTTTCACCGTTTTCGCGATCGGAACGCCAAGCAGATTGGCCACATCCTCGCAACGGGTCTTATCGGGGGTCGCGACCTTTCTCATCTTCTCCGTCGGAGCGCTTCGGGCAGCCTTCGGTGCTACGGCCTCGGCGAGCTCCACATTTGCCGCGTACTCGGACTGCGGGCAGTAAGCGATGGCGTCCTCGCCCGATTCGGCGAGGACGTGAAATTCCCGTGACTCAGTACCGCCGATCGCGCCGGGGTCGCCGGCAACAGCGCGGAATTTCAACCCCAGGCGGACGAAGATCCGGGTATAGGTGTCGTACATGTTTCGGTATTCGCGCTGCAGGTCGGCGTAATCGGCGTGGAACGAGTAGCCGTCCTTCATCGTGAACTCGCGCCCGCGCATCACGCCGAAGCGCGGCTGGATCTCGTCGCGAAACTTGGTTTGGATCTGGTAGAAATG
>Ga0137412_10005435_pt1 | contig 10177 bp, 10 predicted proteins | sample CZODoug2_1_16fun_FD_122160 | JGI IMG/M metagenome (GOLD analysis project Ga0137412, IMG submission 122160) | Vadose zone soil fungal communities from Angelo Coast Range Reserve, California, USA - CZODoug2_1_16fungal (Hybrid Assembly) | ecosystem: Environmental > Terrestrial > Soil > Vadose zone... | reverse complement strand
TGGACGGCCAAGCCGTGTGGTCCTGGCGCCCCGACGCTGGCGCTAAGTTCCTGGAGCGCGCAACGCGCGCTTTGGGGGCGACGGTGGCAAAAGAGCCCGGTCACCGAGGAGAGCGCGAAGTAAGTCGTAAAACCACTCGCGCAGGGAAAGCCGGTGTGAATCCGGTTGAACCTGTGGTCCTACTCCCGTGCTTTTTGTTGCACGGGACCCACGGGTGCAATCGGCACCCGGCTTTCCCTGCGCCCTCTGCTCTTAAAGAGGGTCAAAACCGACGCAAAGCTCGGGCGTATCGCGCCGCGAGAATGCGGACGCATATCTCCCCGCTGTTTGACAAGTTTGATCTGACAATCGAGCGCGGCCGGATGGTCCCGCAAGAAGAAGGGTCGCCCGTGGACGACCCTTCTTGGTTCACGCGGCGTCCGCCGGCTTCAGAGCCTCGAAACATCATGAAAACAATCGCGAACCCATTCGATCATCACGCGTGCGGCCGGATCGCGCTTCAGATGGTTCTGCACTAACAGCCACACATCGCGGCGCCGCGGCAGCAATGTCGCGCGCGAGCGGCGGTCGGCGAGCAACTCTGCACAGAGATAGTCCGGCAGCACGCCGATCGCCTGATGCGAACTGATCAGCGTCCGGATGATACGAACATTGTCCGCGACAAAGCGCGAGCGTGATTGCCATCCCTTCGCCTTCAGGAATTGCGTCTCGGGAATCGGACCAAGCTCTTCCGGATAGGCGCAGATCAGCGGTTCGACGTCGCTGCCGTGAGCCGGCTCGATCAGGTACAGCCTGAACTCGCCAAGCTTGGTGATGGTGAAGTCGCCTTTGTCGGGCTTGCGCAGGCGAATGGCGAGGTCGGCCTGCCAGCGCGAGAATTTGACGTTCTCGCTCGAGGTGAGGAACTGCACCGAGAGCCCGGGATTGGCGGTCAGCAGTCTGGCCGCGCGCGGCGACAGGATCTCTTCGGCGACCGCATTGGTCGATGCGATCCGAAACCGGCCCGTCAGCCCGGCAACGCCCTCGCCGACCCGTCCGATCTCGGCAACGTGGCGAGCCATGGCCTGGACATGGGCAAGCACCGCCTCGCATGGCGCGGTCGGTTTGCGCGCGCCGTCTTCCGCCTCGAACAATCTCACGCCGAGCGTGCGCTCGATGCGCGCCAGGCGGCGTCCGACGGTGGTCTCGTCGATGCGCAAACGGGACCCGGCGCCGGCATAGGTGCCGGCGTCCCTCACCGCAGCGACGATGCGCAGATCGTCCCAGTTCATGGTCGAAGCGTAGCACGAAGCGCCGCCCGCCTGCAATTATGCAGCCACCCGCTGCATCTTTCCTGCACGGAAGCAGGCATGGACTTCGCTATCATGGCCTAACTCCAAGGGAGACAGTCAAGGGAGACAGTCATGCTGCAGCTCTATTTCTGGCCGATGGCCTGCTCGCTTGCCAGCCGGATCGCGCTGATGGAAGCCGGCATCGAGGCGCGCTATCGCCTGATGCATCTCTGGAACAAGACGGTCGTCGACGACGGCAGCGACTTCCGGACGGTGTCGCCGAAAGGCGCCGTGCCGGTGCTGATTCTGGAAAATGGCGAGCGGCTGACGGAGAGCGCGGCCGTGCTGCAATATATCGCCGATCTCAAACCGGAGCTCGGGCTGGCGCCGCCACCCGGTAGTCTCGACCGCTACCGCTTGCAGGAGTGGCTCAGTTTCGTCGGCTGTGAAATCCACAAGGCGTTTCTGTTTCCGACCTTCTGGTACAAGGACGACGCCGCCAAGGCTGACGCTAAGGCTGACGCTAAGGCCGCCGCGCGGGAGCGGATCGGCCAAAGCCTCTCGGTCGTCGCCGAGCATCTGGCGAACCGGCTCTATCTGGTCGGCGAACGTTTCACGGTCGCGGACGCCCATCTCACCTGGTCGTTGCTGCTGCTCGGCCGCGCCGGCGTCGATATCGCGCAGTGGCCGCCACTGGCCGGCTATCTCGACCGCATGCGCGCGCGTCCACAGGTCGCGGCGTCAATCAAACACGAAACGGAGCTATGGAAAACGATGAAGGTCTGAGCTGTTCGTCGCTCGCAGCAACCCCGGAAATCGTCACGAAATCCGGGAGACGACCGCGAGCTTCTTGATGCCCTGGTTGCGATAGGCGTTCAGGAAGGCGTTGTAGTCCTTGAACGAGACGCAGCCATTGGAATCGCCGTTCGGGCCCAGCATGTAGGTGTGCGCGAGCAGTCCGGAGCGGCCGTAGATGGCGTCCTCGCCGCCGATCGGATTGAGCCGCAGCGCCGGCACGCCGTGGAACAGCGCCTCGCGCGGCTTCAGTTCGTAGATATGCGGTGGTGTCACGCCGCGCATCCGGATCTTCGCGGAATGGGGATCGTCGAGCTCGGAGCCGAGGCCGGAATGCGCCTCGAGCTTGCTGCCATCAGGCAGATAAACCATATGGGCGGAGATATCGTAGACGGCGGTGTCGCGGTCATAGGGCGCCGAGCCGCCGAGCGCCGGATTGCGGCTTTCGCCGATGCTGGCGGTGACGCTGGCGTCGGCGGAGGCGTAGGACAACAGCGAGCCCGACGAGGCTGGCTTACCGCCCCACAGCTTGTCGGTCATGCTCTGGCGCTCGCTCGAGGCCACCGACATCACGGCGGCCTTGGCGCGCTGCGCCATCTCGCCAAGCGACAGGCCCGAGGCGCGCGCAGGCTTGCTCTCCACGGGCGCCGGTGCCGGCGCCGGCACGTTCATCGCGACCTTGGCGGGCGCGGCATCCTTCGGCTTCGGCGCTTCGGCGAGCTTCGAAGCACTCGCGCTCCGTGGCGCTTCCGCAAGCCTGGGCGGTTGCGGGACGGACGCCACCAGCGCCGCCTTCGATTCGACGCCTTGCGGCTGCGCTGCCGTGAAGCGGTCGTTGAACATGGATGGCGAGATCGCGGCAACGGTCGCAGGCTTTGCGGCCAGCGCCGCGAACGCCTCGTCGATCGCCTCTGAGGCACTGCGCGTGGCGATCACCTTGGACGGCAGCCGAACCACCGGCGCGTCGTAGCCTGTGTCTCCCAGCGTCGGATAGACGTTTGCCGCGAAAATGTTGTTATAGACAACAAAGCCGCATCCCGCGATCAGACAAGCCGCAGCGGCTCCGCTCAATCGGCGGATCAGTACGGACTTCCGGGAAGGCTTTTTGCGGCTCCGCCCCTTCAACGCAACTCTACTCTTCATCCAATCGGGCCCAGGACCGTTCCAATGTCTTCCTCTTGATGCTGTTCGGATCTGAAATCCCCAACGGTGCATCTCGCAAAAGCGCGGAGCGTCATTAAGGCGACTTTTAGTTAAATGGAGATTAAGTACGGGCAGAACTTGGGCGACGGGGCTTTTTTGCTCCATTTCGGGACAAAATCCCCGTATTTTCCACGGTTTTCGAAACGCGTCAGTAGCTCAAACTTGGATACCAATCCGTGCCGCGCCCCTCTGGCGTGGTGTCCAGAATGGTCCAGAGCGGATCGATATCCGGGGCACCACGGGGAATCCTGGCCGGGATCGGCGGTCGCGCCTCCCATCTCGCTCGACCAGAAATGGCGAATCACGCCATCGCGGCAGGCGAAGACGTTGTAGGCCGGCGCATCGGCATCGTCCTTGCTGACATAGTCGCGCGTGTAGTCGCCGGATTTTGTGCCGCGTCCAGTCGCGCTCTTTCTTGGCCGCGATCAGCCGAGCGATCGGCGAACGCGCGACGAACACGAAGGCGATGCGGCGCTCGATATCGGGCAGCTTTGCTTCCCAGGTGCCCATGAACGACGTGCATATCGGGCAGGGCTGCTGGCGACGCGGCGCAATGCACCGCTGGCTGGAACGCGCGGCTACGAGGTCATCGAGGCCGGCATCAACACTCTCACGGCAGCAGCTCCGGCGGCGGCGAGCGGTCGAGCACGTCGCCTTTCGGATCGGTCAACAGATCGAGCGCATAGGTCTCGATGATCAGCGGACCGCGCTTGCGCGGCAGTTCGGCGACTTCCTCGACATGCGCAAAATTGGCTTGCAGATAGGGTCGGCCGCCCGGCCGCGCCTCGTCGACGAACAGCAGCGGGCCGGCGAGTTGCGCCGGCTCCGGTTCGGGCATGTTGACCCAGCGGATGCGCTGCGTCGGCTGGACGACGCAGGTCCCGCGCGGCAGGTAGAAGGCGAGCCAGCCGGTGGTGCCGTAGTCCGGCGCCAGCACACAGGTCGCACCGACGCGGGCGCGCACCGCCTCGATCCGGTCGGCCAGTTCGCGCCAGCCGACGCCAACGCTGCGCACGGTGGCGTCGCGCTTGTAGCCGGAGAGCATGCCGGTATTGGCCTGCACGATCAAAAGCGCAAACATCAGGACGCCGATCGGGGGAGCCCACTGCAGGCAGAAATCGGCAAGGCGCTGCTCGCGCGTCTCCCAAGACATGCCGCGGGCGGCGACCGCGGCCGCGACTGCGAATGCCGGATAGACCGGCGCGAACCAGTTCGCCTCGACGCGGGCATGCAGCGAATGCCAGACGAAATAGGCGACGATGGTCCAGAACATCGCGCCGATCAGCGTGCGCGCCGCGCGCTCGCCTTCGTTGCGCCAGGCCAGCGCGTGCAGCCCCATCGCGCCGAGAATGAACACGAACGGCGTTGCGAACGCGACCTGGGTCGGAACCAGTTCGGCGATGAAGGCGGGCCGGAAATCCTCAATGCGCGCGCGCCCCATCTGCTTGATAAAGGACACCCATTGGTGATCGGCGTTCCAGAGGATGACGGGCGCAAAGATCGCGAACGCGACGAGCCCGCCGAGATAGGGCCATGGCGTGATCAGCCAGTGCCGCTGTTTCGGCACCGCCAGCAGCCAGATCAGGATCGCGGCGCCGAAGAACAACGCGGTGTATTTCGACAACAGCGCACAGCCGACCGCCGCGCCGACCGCGAGCCACCACGCCCCTCGTCCGGTCTGAAGAACCTTGGCGAGAAAAAACAAGACAAAGCTTGAGGCGACAAGCAGCGGCGAATCCGGGGTCACGATCAACGTGCCGACCGCCGCCATCAGCGTGGCGTTGAGCAGGATCGCGGCGGTCACGCCGACCCGCACGCCGCCGAACAGGATCGCGGCCGTGCGATAGACCGCAAAGCTCATCGGTAGCGCCAGCAGGATCGACACCAGGCGGACGCCAAGCTCGGTATCGCCCGCGATGAGCGTGCCGGCGCGGATCACCAGCGCGACCATCGGCGGATGGTCGTAATAGCCGAAAGCGAGATGCTTCGACCACATCCAGTAATAGGCTTCGTCGAAGGTCAACGGCGTCCAGGCGGCGGCGACCAGCCGCAACGCCACCAGCGCCAGAATCGCAAACGCGGTGTTGCGGACAAGCCGCGCGTCGTGACCGGTCATCTGCGAATCATCGCTTGCGCCAGACGAACAGTCCGGACATCGCGTAGTTCCACACCACGCCCATCGACGCACCGGCCGCGCCCGCGAGCCACCAGATCGGCTCCTGGTCGTAGACCGAAAACGCCACGCCGACATTGGCGAGCAGGCCGACGCTGCAGACGAGATAGAACACCAACAGGCCGCGCAGGATCGCTACCCCCTTCAGCCGCTGGTCGCGGTAGGTGAGGAAGTTGTTCAGGATGAAATTGGAGGTCATCGCGGTGAGCGCGCCAGCCGCCTGCGCTTCCGGAAACGGAAACTCCAGCACCTGCAGCACCACGAACAGCGTGCCGAGATGCACGAACAGGCCGATGCCGCCGACCATCGCGAACAAGAGGAAGCGCAGCGAGATCACGTCATGGGTGAATTTTGCGACCACCAGCCCGAGGAAATCCAGCGCCACCATGGAATCGAGCTTGCTCTCGCCATGCAGCCGCGCGCCGAAGGTGTAGGGAACCTCGACCGTGCGCAGTTCGCCATGCGCGGTCGCGATGACATCGAGCAGGATCTTGAAGCCCTGCACCGAGAGCTGCGGCGCCAATTGCTCGAAGCGGTCGCGGCGGATCATGAAGAAGCCGCTCATGGGATCGGCCACCCGCACGCCGAGCACGCGCTTGGCCACTCCGGTGGCGAGCGCGCTGGCGCCGGCCCGCTTGCGGTCGAAGCTGTCGGCGCTGCCGCCTTCGATATAGCGGCTGCCGATCACGAGCTCGGTGTCGCCGCCCTGCAACAGCGCCAGCATTTTCGGCAATTGCGTCTCGTCATGCTGCAGATCGGCGTCGATTACGGCCGCGAACGGCGCGCTGGAGGCCAAAATGCCCTCGATGCAGGCCCCGGACAGGCCGCGCCGCCCGATCCGGCGAACGCAGCGCACGCGGCTGTCGTGCTGCGCCAGCGCCCGCACCACGTCCCAGGTGCCATCGGGCGAATTGTCGTCGACAAACACCACTTCCCAGGCCACGTCCCGCAACGTCGCCTCCAGCTTGCGGTACAAGGCGGTGACGTTGTCACGCTCGTTGAAAGTGGGGACGACGACCGAAAGGATCGGCAAACCCGCGGTTTGCGGCGGATTTTCGGGGCCAGATCTTTCTGTGCCAGGTCTGATGGCTTCGTTCATGCGCAAGCGTATATCCGCCGAGTCAGGCGCTGCCAAGCCGCAGTTCCTGCCCCAAGAAGCGCAAAACGGTTCAAAACGGGCGCAAACAAAACGGGGGTCTAAAAATGCCAACGACCACGAACAACAGGCGCGCGTACATCCGGCGCAGCCTACCATTCCGTGGTCGTCCCAGCGCCAGAGCTATGAAGCGTCGACGTCGCCGTTAGAAGCTAAATAGCGAGCCGCCTCGCGATCCGCAAGGGGTCAGCGCCCGCTTCCCTCAATTCGTTGCTAATTCGGCACTTCCCGGATGACCGGTCCCCGCGGAGCGGGCGCGGCCGGGGCCGGCTGCTCGACGGCCGCGGGCCTTGGCGGTTTGCCGAACTGCCCGAGCGGGCCGTACATCACGGCCATCGTGAGCACCGCCGCCCCCACGATCCAGCCCAGGATATTCGCGACCGATTCCGACGTCATACCCGTTACTCGCACTTGATTGTCCCACCCGATGGATATCACGGAAATTCCGGCGACGGGAATAGGGTCAGATGCGACGAAAGCGCTAATCCTTAACGCGTCCAGGGATAGAGCGGGCGTCACTCAGTTCGGCGCCGCCTTGTGCCGGACGAACGCCGTCACAATGTCCTTTTGCGCGAGCTCGATGGCGCGGTTGGCGGTGGTGAGGTGGGCGTCCGCCTCGGCGTCTGGATGCTGCATCGACAGAAAATCCATCAGCGTCACCCGGAAATTCTGCCGCTCCGACGGACAGGCGGCGGCGATGGCGGCGGTGAAATCCTGCGCCGACATGCTCTTGATATGGTCCGGCGAATATTCCCGCGCCAAACAATTCCAATAACTGTCGCGTCCCTGCAGGGCCTGGTGGTGCGCGTCCTCGACCTCGTCCGCCAGCGCGCCGGAGGCCCATGTCACCGTCAATGTCGCAAATGCGAGCGCGAGCAAAATCCGCATCATTTTCTCCCTTTTTTCGACATCCTAGCCCGAACATTAAAGCGGCGTAAGCTCCGACTTTGTCGTGGAACAGACGCGCAGACATGGGGTTTCACCTTGCATCGTGGAGATCATTCATGACTAAATTTGCACTGTTAGGCGCAACGTTGCTCGCAACCGCGCTCGCCAGCCCGGCGCTCGCTCAGGCCGTGGTCGAAGATCCCGGCTATTGCGCGCAATTCTATCCGAACGCGAATTGCCAGAACTATGGACCCGGCAATCCCCTCTACCCCGGACGCGGCTGGTACGGCGGCTATGCCAGGATGCATGTCGGGCACCACCGCCATCACCACCACCGTCACTGGAGATAACAGCGCGCACCGGCTTCCCGTGGCCTGCGAACTGGCCAATCGGCTTTGGTTTGACTAGTCTCGCTCCGACAACCGCACTCTTTTCGGAACGAGTACGCACGTGACCAAGTCTCCTGTCACCAAGTCTCCTGCCACCAAGTCTCCGGCCAGCAAGGCTCCCGCCTCCGCGGCAAAAAAATCGGGCCATCTTTACATCGGCATCGGCGGCTGGACCTTTGCGCCGTGGCGCGGGGTGTTCTATCCGGAAAAACTGGTGCAATCGAAGGAGCTGCAATACGCGGCCTCCAAGCTGACCTCGATCGAGATCAACGGCACCTATTACGGCTCGCAGAAGCCTGAAAGCTTTCGCAAATGGGCAAGCGAGGTGCCCGACGGCTTCGTGTTCTCGCTCAAGGGCCCGCGCTTTACGACCAATCGCCGCGTGCTGGCGGAGGCCGGAGATTCCATCAATCGCTTCTATGGCACCGGCGTGCTGGAGCTCGGCGACCGGCTCGGCCCGGTGCTGTGGCAATTCGCGCCGACCAAGAAGTTCGACGAAGCCGATTTCGGCAAATTCCTGGAACTGCTGCCGCGCCAGCTCGACGGCCGCGCGTTGCGGCACGTCGTCGAGGTGCGCCATCCGAGTTTCTGCGTCCCCGCCTTCGTCGCGCTCTTGAGACAATTCGAAACGCCAGTGGTGTTCGCCGAGCACGGCAGCTATCCCGCGATCGCCGATGTGGTCGGCGATTTCGTCTATGCCCGGCTGCAGAAGGGCAACGACGAGATCAAGACCTGCTATCCACCAAAGCAGCTCGACGCCTGGGCCGAGCGGCTGCAGCTCTGGGCCGCGGGCGGCGAGCCCGACGATCTGCCGCGGGTCGACAAGCCGAGCGCGAAAAAGACGCCGCGCGACGTGTTCGCCTATGTCATCCACGAGGGCAAGGTGCGTGCGCCCGCGGGCGCGATGGAATTGATCGAGCGCGTGAAGTAGACGCGGCAACCACACCATGGCCAAAGCGAAAAAGCTCTTCACCATCGGCTATGAGCAGACGCCGGCCAAGGCGGTGCTGGATGAGCTGGAAGGTGCCGGTGTCAAGCTCCTGGTCGACGTGCGCGCGGTCGCGGCATCGCGCCGGCCGGGTTTTTCGAAGAGCCAGCTCGCGGCGGGCCTGGACGAGCGCGGCATCTCCTATCTGCATCTGCGCGGGCTCGGCACGCCGAAAGAGGGCCGCGAGGCCGCGCGCGGCGGCAAGTTCGCCCTGCTCCATAGGATCTACGCCGCGCATCTGAAGACGCCGCAGGCCAGGGAAGAACTCGACGAGCTGTCGGCGCTGGTGAAGAAGTCAGGCCCCATCTGCATCCTCTGCTACGAGCGCGACCACAGCCATTGCCACCGGCAATGGATCGCTGAGATCATCGAGGAGCGCGATGGGGTGAAGGTAGCGAACCTCGTGGCGCCGCAGGTGTGAGATTGTCTCTCCGTCATGCCCGGGCTTGTCCCGGGCATCCACGTTCAGCCGCAGCAAAGAAAAGGCGTGGATGGCCGGGACAGGCCCGGCCATGACGGGGGGCTGGTGGCGTTTAGGCAGGCCCTACCCCAACTGCCACACCGTCACCGGATACTCATAACCCCGGATCGGCACTTCGCCGAGCGATATGGCATCGCAGCAGTCTTCGCCCAGCGTTTCGCGCACGACGGCGGAGATCAGGAGCTGCGAGTCCAGTTCCTTGTTGAGCGCTTCCAGGCGCGAGGCGAAATTCACGGTGTCGCCGATCACGGTATATTCCTTGCGCCGGGGCGAACCGATATTGCCCGCCACGACCTCGCCGAAATGCACGCCGATGCCGATGCGCAGCGGCCAGTCCGAGGCCTCGTTGATCCGCTCCATCGCGATCAGCATTTCGCGGGCGGCGGCGACCGCGCGGTGGGCGGCGTCGGCAGCCTCGAATGGCGCGCCGAACAGCGCAAGAAAGCCGTCCCCTAAGAACTTGTTCACGATGCCGCCATGGCGGTCGAGGATTTCCACCAGCACCGCGAACGCCCCGTCGAGCCGGTCGACCACGTCCTGCGGCGAGCGCGAGCGCGCACCCGCGGTGAAGCTTCTGAAGTCGACGAACATGACCGCAACCCTGCGGAGATCGCTGCCGGTCTTGGTCCCTTCCGTCAGAAGCCGCTCGACGACCTGCGGCGAGACATGCTGGCCGAACAGATTGGTGACGCGATCGCGCGCGGTCGCCGCCATGATGCTGGCGGCAAAGCCCCGGCGCAGTTGATTGCCGACCGCGCCGGCCAGCACGCCGCAGATCAGCACGATGATGCTGCGGGCCGCGTGGTAATAGATGTCGGGCTCGGGATCGGGCG
>Ga0137412_10005434_pt1 | contig 10177 bp, 9 predicted proteins | sample CZODoug2_1_16fun_FD_122160 | JGI IMG/M metagenome (GOLD analysis project Ga0137412, IMG submission 122160) | Vadose zone soil fungal communities from Angelo Coast Range Reserve, California, USA - CZODoug2_1_16fungal (Hybrid Assembly) | ecosystem: Environmental > Terrestrial > Soil > Vadose zone... | reverse complement strand
GGCCACGGTCGTATTCACGCGGCCTTCGAACCCGCCGGTCGGTGCTTGGTGCGCTGCGCCAACGAACGGGCCGTGCGCCGCTGAGGGTACAACCCCCGCCCCGCCGCGCAACCCAAAGATCGTGAAATTCCCCTCCCCGGGTTGGTCAACTGCTGCTAGCCTGGGGGCGCATTCATCGTGATCGGTGGATGCCTGAACCGAAGACCTGAGTGCTCAGCGCTTGGGTTTGATGCCTCCGCGTGACGGCGACCGTGGCTGGTATCCGGTCGGATCTGGGTGCCGTGAGCCCCGGAAACCTTCATCTCTGTGACGGTGCTGCCTCCTGTTTTTCGCGGCCGGTCTTTGTCGGCCAGCGCTGCAGGAGAGTTCACCGTCGCGGTGTCCGGAATCCGTGGAGAACTCGTGATGATGTCGGTGACCCCGGCTGGGAGGCAGCGCACCCGCGCCGTGCCCCCGGTCTCGGCGCCGGCTTTGTCGCGAGTTCAGTCGCGGGAGCGGGCTCGGGTAGTGGTTGCGGTGTTGTCGCGGATGTGGCGGGCCGGGTCGGTGTCGCTGCTGTTGGGTGCCGCGGCGCTGGTGTGGCTGATCGCCACCCTGCTCTCAACGACCGCCTCCACCCAGCCGGCGGTGGCGGTATCGCCCACCACCACCGCCGCGGTACAGACCGTGGCCAACATCCGGCTGGTACCGGCTGATGTCGCTGGCTCACCCGGAGGCTCCAGCGGCGGCGACAGCGCCGCCCCCGCCCCCAAACCAGCCAGCAGCTCCAACTCCTCCAACAGCGGCAACTCCTCCAGCGGCAACAGTGGGGGTAGCTCCTCCAGCGGCGGGTCCTCCAGCGGGAGCAGCTCCGACGGCGCGAAAGCCGCCGGCAGCCCGAAACCCGCGGACTCATCACCGAGCTCCTCCTCGAGCTCAGCCGATTCCGCGGCAGCCAAACCCGCCGCGGCACCGAAGCCAGCCGAGCCCGTGGCCAACTCCAGCCCCGCGGACGCCGGGGCGCCAAAGCCAGCGCAGCCGGCAACCAACACCGACACCGCAACCCAGAACGCGGAGACCCCCAAACCAGCCCAACCCGCGGCCAGCCCCACCAACGCCACCACGGCACCAGAGATCGCTGGGGCACCCAAACCGGCCAAGCCAACCGCGGACACCGCGACCCAAACCACCTGCGGCACCACCGGCGGGCCCTGTGGCTCGGCCCCGAAGACGGTCCCGGTCGCCGACAGCTCCGCCGCTCCCGAGATCACCGGGACACCGAACCCGGCAAAGCTCGACGCCCACGCCGCAAACGGTGCGGCCACTCCAACCCGCGATCCAGACGGACCATCAGGCTCGTGCGGCCCCGGTGGTTCCGGGTGCCCCGCACCGCCCCCGGCCACCCCGGTCGCCCCCGGGTCCGGCGCACCCACCGGGCCCGCCAACGCCGCGGGCGGCGCAACCGGCGCCGCGGGTCACGCCGGCGGATCCGGCGCGGGCCGGCTAGACGCGTCGGTGGGATCGGTCGATTCCAACGCCGCTCAACTCCTCGCCGGCGGCCCCAAACCAAAACTGCTCGACCCCAACCAGTCACCCGGCGCCGCCCGCGGCCCACCCGCCCCCGGCCAACCCACAGGCTCCAACGTCGAGCAGGAGTCCCTCAGCCAACTGCTCGCCCCCGGCAAGCGCCCCACCCCCAGCACCTCAGGCGCTACGACGGGTTCGACCGACCCGAGCGAGCAGCAGCCGCCGTTCGCGCAGCTGCTTCGCCCCGTGCCCGGCAAAGCCTCATCCACCGCGGCCAGCGGTAGCGCAGACCCGCTCACCGACGTCACTGGCCGACCCGCGCAGCCCGGTCAAACCGGGCCATACCCGAGCAACCACACCCTCAGCGACGCCTACACCACCGCCACCAACTGGCTCGAGCAACACTCACCAACCAACCTCGTCAGGGACGCCACCGGCCAAGCACCAGTCCCCGCCGAAACCGGCAAGCTCGGCCAACTCAAAACCGAGCTGACCGGCGCGGTCGGTGGCGTACTCGACGCCGGCCCCAACATCGCCATCGCGACTGCGAAGCAGATCAGTCACGACCCGGCCCAGCTAAACGGTGCAAGCCTGTTCGCCGGATCGCAGCTCGTCGAGCCGGCGCTCAAGGCGAACGGTCCCAACCAGCTCGAAGGCATGGCGCAAACCGGGCAAGACATCAAGACACGCTACGCACCAATCGCCCACGGCGACTTCAGCCAGTGGGTTCACGACTACCAAGACCATCCCGTCCGCGCCCTCGCCGAAGACGCCGAAGGAGCACTCGTCCTGACCGGCGTCGGCCGTACAATCGCTCGATTCGTGGCCCGAGGCGCCGCCCGAGGCGCGGAATCAGCCCTCGCGAAAGAAGCCAGCACCGAACCCACCGACGGCGCGGCACCCGCAGCCGCCTCCCGCACCAAGACGACCAAGAACATCTCCGCCGGCGAGCCCGGGCAGGCAGCACCACCAGGTGCGGTCACCACAAAACCCACACCGGAGTCTGAGCCAGCCGGTCGCCCTGCCCAGAACGCCGGAACAACCCCGCCACAAATCAACGCTCCAAACTCCGCGCCGGCGCGGGCACCGGGGGGCACCCCGACCCTCGACACCGGTGCCACCCAAGTGCCCCAGAAGCCCCAGATTCTGCGAAACAAGGAGGTTGGCGACGCCGCCGCGGACGCCATCGCTGCTCAATTTCCAGGGGCGGAACGAGAGATCACCTTGCAAGCGGCGAGTGGGAGACGGCGCGTCGATGTCCTCACGCCCGACGGTCTGGCGATCGAGTCTAAGGTTGGGCGTACATCTCTGACTCCTCGCGTGCGTCAGGAATTATCGAGGGATGCAGAGCTCTTGAGGGACAAGGACACTGAAGCGAAGTCGGTGCGCTGGGAGTTCTCGAAGAGCCCCACGACGGGGCGCATCGGGCCTACCGGGCCGTTGCGGGAAGCGTTGAGGAAAGCCGGGATTCCGTGGGAGGAGCGATGACAGTGGACTGGAGCGACTATGCCCCTTACGTACCGGAGGTTGCGCGGCCACTGCATGAGGTCAGCCGGCGAGAGGCCCGGGCCGCGTTCAAGCAACTGATGGCGGCGAAAGACGAGCGGATCGCGGAGTTGGAGCGCCTACTGCAGCGCAACGGGATCACGCTGCGCTCCTCCGATGAGGGACTTCAAGAGCTCAACGATTGGTTCCGCAAGGAAGTCGAAACGAACCCACAGCAACCCGGCCGGCTTCGCTCACTGTGGTACGCGGTCGTCAACGATCTATCCCTTTATCTTGGTGATGTCATGATCGAGCGGTGCCCCAGCCTTGAATGGGTCATGTTTACCCGAGGCGCCAAGGATAACGCGTACCAGCGGCACGTGATCATGGGGTTCACGGGTGTTCCCAACCCGAACTATAGAATTGACATCGGCCTGCTTCTCGCGACCTATGGTCACCGGATCATCGGTGGCCATGACGACATCGAAGACGACGCTTTCGTCGGCTGGGTGTCCGCGGCACAAGAGAAAGTCTGAAGGAAGTCGAAGAAGCGTAGGACCAACGCCGCGGCGAAGCCCGCTCGGGCCGCCCACCCGAGGAGACAATTCCGAAGCCGCAGCTGGATCCGGGGGAACGGGACGTCGATGCCTCGCACAGCCCGTTCTCTATCTGGACGATTCGCGTCCCGGTGCGCCCATACCGTTGGTTGCAGCGCGGCCGGACTCGACAGCGCAGCAACAAGCCAGTGATCGACGGTGAAGGGGCCGCTACCTGATCTCAACAGGGGTAACAGCAACCAGGGCTCCTTCAACCAGGGGAACTCCAACGTCGGCAATTCCAACGTGGGCTCCTACAACCGCGGCAACAGCAACGTCGGCAGCTACAACCGAGGCAACTCCAACATCGGCAACAGCAACGTCGGAGACTCAAACGTCGGGGATCGCAACAGGGGCAATGCCAACCGTGGCAATGCCAACCGTGGCAACGACAACGTCGGCGACCGCAACCAGGGCAACAACAACATCGGGAACAACAACCACGGCAACGACAACCTCGGGAACGACCTCAAGGGCAATAACCAGAAGAGCACCGCCGACATCCTCACCGACCCCCGGTTCCTGGCCGGCGTGGCCGTCAACAACCTGAAGAACTTCAAGCGAGCCGAGGGCACCTTCAGGGACGCGGCCAAGCGGCATACCGAGCGCGCCAACGCGGCCCGGGCCCGCGGCGACTGGGCCACGGTCGCCAAGGAGGAGCGGCTGGCCTCCCGCTACAGCGGCTTCTCCAAGGAGCTGACGTTCCTGACTAGCCAGCACCCGAAGGGCACTCCGCTGCTGGAGCGGTTGCGCTACCCGGTGGCCAACGTGCCGGATCGCGTGCAGAAGGGCTTGGCGAGATCGGTGTTCGACCCCATCAACCGGCCAAACGGTGCGTTCGGTGGGGACAACTTCAAGGAGCTCGCCCGCCGGGGCCTGACCAAGGTCGGCGGCGTCACCACGCTGGCGTTCAGCGCCTACGACATGTACCAGTCGATCAAGGCCGGCGACTCGGTGCCGCACGCGGCGCTCAAGACCGGTAGCTCGGTAGCGATCAGTGCGGCCGCTGGCGGTCTGACCCAGGCCGCGGTGGCCGCCGGGCTGTCCGCGTTGGCGGTGCCCGGCGCCGGCTGGGCGGTCGGGGCCGGGATCCTGGCCGGTGCCGGGGCTTCCTATCTACTCACCAAGTACGACGTGCCCAACAAGATCGCGGACGCCGGGGTCGCGGCCGGTAAATGGGTTGGCAACCGCGCCGGGGACGCCGGCCGAGGCATCGCCAACGGCGCGAAAGCGGTCGGGAAATTCTTCGGATTTTGACCGGGAGCTCAGCTGATGATCCGACTCGATACCCTCCGCCCGTGACAGCGCCCGCGCCGCCGCCTCGGCCCGATCGGAGCAGCGGCGAACCCCGCCCCCCGGGTGCGCCCACCGTGGTCGGAGCATGGGCCGGCCAACGCTCCCGAGGCCGCCGAACCACCAGCCGGAACCCCGCCCAGGCGCAGACCTGGTTCTCCCTGGCCGAGCCGATCCTCGAGCAGGCCCAGGCTCGCCGCCGTCACCCCCTGCGGTTCGCGGCGGGCTACCCACTGCTGTGCGGGCTGGGGCTGGCTGTCCTGGCTGGCCTGTTCCTGCTGGTCAATGCCCTTCGCGAGGAGAACTACGACCTCGGTGGGGACGCCGCCGCGTTCGCCGTGATCATTGTCGCGATAACTGGGGGCTTCGTCGGGGTGCGCTACCTGCAGCAGCGCAACCAGCTCGTGTATGCCGGCGCCGCGTGGGCCGGTGACGGCGACGGCCGCGACCAGTGGGTCACGACCTACGACCTGGCCCGCATCGCCGCAAAGGACGCCCCAGGGCCGGCCGCCGCACTGCTGATCACCGGCGCCAACGGCGTCACCCTGCAGCTCCCGCTGGGGCTGCTGGAAGCCAACCCCGCCCTGTGGGACCTGCTCTACAACGGGCTGCGACACTCGGCCGCCGCCGGCGCCCAGGTCGACCCGGCTAGCCGCGACGTGCTCGGACTGCCGGCACCCGACTGACGTATCTGGTCGATCGCCAATTCTGCTTTGCCTCAGCATCCACCGATGCTCTGATAGGGGCAGGGAACGGTCAGCGCCCGACCGCCTCGAAGGGACAACGGCATGTCCGCACCCGGAGTCAAGTCGAGTTCGGCGCTGGCGGCGGGGCCGGAGTCTCGGGGTACCGCGTGGAGCTTGACCGGGCTGCTGGTGCTTCTCTACGTGGTCAACTGGGGCGACAAGGCGGTTCTCGGCATTGTCGCCCAACCACTGGCCGAGGAACTGGGGCTGTCCGCCTCGCAGATCGGCCTGGTGGCCAGCGCGTTCTTCTTGACCTTCACCGTGGGCGGGTTCCTCGCCGGGCTGGTGGCCAAGTTGATGGTGCTCAAGTGGGCGCTGGTGCTGCTCTCCCTCGGCTGGGCGGCGACCATGCTGCCCACCGTCTTCGCCGCGACGTTTGCCGTTCTGCTGATCAGCCGCATGCTCCTCGGCCTCGCCGAAGGTCCGTCGGCCGCGCTGATCTACACCGGTGTGTACTCCTGGCATCCGAGGGAGAAGCGCGGACTGCCCTCGGCCTGCATCACCGCCGGGGCGTCCATATCGAAGATCGCGGTCGCGCCGGCGCTGGCGCTCGTCGTCGCCGCCTGGGGCTGGCGCGCGGCATTCCTGACCCTGGCCGTCGTCGGGGTGGCCTGGTGCGCCATCTGGCTGCCGACCTGGAAGATCGGACCGTACGGCGAAGAGAAGGTAGCGAAGTCCAAGACCGCGAAGAGCTCGGTGCCCGATGTCCCCTGGATCCGGATCTTCCTGGTGCCCAGCTTCCTCGGCGGCGTGGCGGCGGTCTTCGCCATGTACACCGTGGTGACCGTGGTGCTGACCTGGCTGCCGTCCTACTTCGAGCTCGGGCTCGGCTACTCCCGGGTGCAGGCGGGGGTCATGTTCGGCTTCCCCAGCATCGCGAGCCTGGCGATGATGTTCGCCCTGTCCTGGGTGGGTGACCGGTTGATCGCCCGCGGCTCGACGTCCCGGGTGCTGCGCGGCCTGGTGCCCTCGGCCGGGCTGCTGCTCTGCGGACTGTCCCTGGCCGCGCTGCCCTACCTCGACGAGCAGTGGCTGGCGGTGGCCGTGGTCTCCATCGGCTACGGCTTCGGCTCGAGCATCTTTCCGATGCTCAATTCCGCGATCTCCGAAATCGTGCCGCCACACCAACTGGCCGGCACCCTCGGAGTTTTCCTTGGAGTCATGTCAACCGGTGGCCTGCTCGGGCCGTACCTGACCGGGCTCATCGTGGACCTCGCCGACTCCCCGGCCGAGGGCTACGCGTCCGCCTTCCAGATCTTCGGCATCCTGGCGGTCATCGGCGCGGTCATCGCGCTGTTCACCGTCAACCCGGAACGCGACAAGATCCGACTGATGGGCAGCCCCGTCCCAGCGGCCAACCCGAGCTGAAGGTAAACCTGGCAACCAGGAGCAGGTCTCACAGTGAGCGGTGAAGTCGACGCAGAGAACAGGAAAGTCGCACGGATCGTCGATGGTGTGTTCGGTGGGAACTCGCGGATGTCCAGCTATCCGGACCTCGATGAGCAACGGCGGATCAAACATGCTGAGCCGGCCAGAACGGAACGACCTGATCTCGTTCTGCACCATCGGACTCTCCGTTTTCACGAGATTCTCGCGGTCAGTGAGCGTGAGGAGTTCGCCCGAGTACTGGTCGCCACAGGCTTGTATGCGATCGCGCACGGACCCTCCACTGTGTGAAACAGGGAAGGGCGGTTGGCCCGACACCCCGCGACTACAAAGGTTTCGGCGACAGGTGAAATAGGCGAAAAGCCGACACAGGCAAAAGACGTGCGTCCGCAATGGAGGCGGTCGTAACTATGAGCTAGAATGCACTCGTGGGTCGGTTCAAGCTGAACGTAGGCGACGTGTTCTCCGTTCCCATCGACGACTCACGGGTCGGAGTGGGCCAGGTTGTAGCAACCTTTGGTAAGTCCGCAGAGTACCTTGCGATCTTCGATACGGTAGCGTCCGACCCAGGCTCGATAGATATCGATCGAGCCCTGCAGTCGCGCGTAATGTTTCTGGCGCTATCGAACGATGCGAAGCTCTACGCTGGCCACTGGACTTTGGTGGGCACCCGGCCGGTAGCTGAGGACATGCCACTGCCCGCGTGGCGAGAGGTTTTCACCGTTGAGCGCCGAGTTGACGTGGTGGACTATTCCGGGCAACGCAGACGACCCGCCCAGGAATCTGAAGCCGACTTACTCCCGGACAGGACGTTTGTTGCCCCGGCGCGGCTAGAGAAGGCGTTGCGGGCAAAGCACGGGCTAGAGCCGTGGCAGGAACACTATACGGAGCTGGCTCCTGACGACACGAGAACGACCGCGCGGTTGTTCGGGGCGATGGCCACGGAACCGGGGCGACTAGCCGAGACCACTGACGAGGAGGCCACCGAGTACGACCCCGACAGCGAGCAGAGCGTGTTCGTGTACTTCACCCTTGATGGTGGGGAATACGGCACCAAGACTCAGCGGGAGGCCTTCTTCCAGGCAGAGGAAATTCTCGAGGCAGAGCTGCGACACAGCGGCGTCGGCGAGATCGACGGCAACGAGTTCGGCGGAGGACAGGCCGTGTTGTTTGCCTACGGGCGCGACGCGGACGCCCTATTCGCGGCCATGGAACCACAACTGCGGATGGTGCCGCTGCGACCCGCGCACGCCCACCTCCGCTACGGCGGACCAGACAAACCCCACACCCGTATAGACCTGTAACCAACGCGTTCGAGTCGCCATCGTCAACAAGCCTTCTGATCCTGACCGACCCGGGGAGTTCTATCGAGGTCGTCTAGTGCGCGTGATGATCGTGTAGCATGCCGAAAGGTGAGCACCTCGAGGGGATTACACCGAGATTCCAGGTCTCGAGTATTTCTATCTCGAGGAAGACAGCTACCTCAAATTTGATGGCTTAGAACGCGTTGACTGGATTGAGCGAAATAGCCAGGTCTATATCGACTCCGAAATTTCCGGGGAGTTCGGAGAAGCTCACATCTCCAGTCCGCGCTCTCCGGGAGTTGAGTACAGAGGGGTAGCTTGAGTTGACCGGCCTTCAGAAGCGGCGCGGGCGGTTGTTGAGCTCATGCGCGCGTTCGGCTGGATGACGATGCGCGCATTGCTCGGGGCACAATTCGCACCAGACATGGCCGCCCGGGCTGGTGCGAGTCGATCGTGCTGGGTTCGATGAAGCGGGATCCTCCGAGGTTGCGTTCAAGCTCGCCGGAGACTTGTTGCGGCAGGTGCTGCAGGCCCTACTCTTCGACAACGATCCGCTGGCAGTGGCTCAAGTGATCGTACGTGCTTGGTGAAGCAGGTCGTGGGTGATTTGAACAATGACTGACGATATATTGCGGGCTGAGTGTGCCGAGGCGCTGCGGGACCTGATCGAACTACGTGTTCCCGTCAAACAGGCCACTGCCACCCTGGCCCGCCATCCTTGGGACAGCGACGAGGAGCTATTGGGCTCAGGCGCTCGAAGGGCGTGATGATCTTGGCTTGGAAGTCGTGTACGAGGGGGCACTGAAGGAGTTCCTATTCCAGCTTGCGACGCCTGAATTGGCGGATCCGCTCACGCTTGAGGTCGCTACGCGATGGGAACCACCCTCGAGGGATCACCTCAGGCATGATGGAGCACCAACGTCAGTGGGTTCGGATGGATACCCGTGCAGAAATCATTCGATGACGACACCACTGCGGTCTGACGCATGACTCCCATGTCCGCTCCTTTGCGGGTGTCGGCGGGTCAGCCAGGCAGCGTGGCGGCGCGTTCCATGTCGTGCAGCATCCGCACTCGGCGCCGGCAGTCCGGGTCGGTGCTGAATTCGGCGGTGAGAAACTCGTCGAGCACCTGTTCGGCGATCGCCGGCCCGATCAGCCAGGCGCCCAGGCAGACCACGTTCACGTCGTCGTGCTCGACGGCCTGGCGGGCGGTGTAGGTCTCGTGGGCGACCGCGGCGCGGATGCCGGGGATCTTGTTGGCCGCGATGACGGCGCCGACACCGGTCCCGCAGACCAGCACGGCTCTGGTGGCCTCTCCCGCGAGCACCGGTTCGCAGACCGCCCTGGCGACGTCCGGGAAGTCCACCGGCGTGTCGTCATAGGTGCCCACGTCGATCACCTCGTGGCCGGACCGCTCCAGTGCGCCGCGGATGTAGGCCTTGAGCGGGAACCCGGCGTGGTCGTTACCGAGTGCAACGATCATTCGTCCCTCCAGTCGGGGAGCTGGGCCTGACCCAGTATGCGGTGTGAGCGCGCGGGGCACGGCTCAGAATTCGCCGGCCGCTCGCACCAAGGGGCGCAGCTGGTCCCGCTGCTCCTCGGGGAGGAACTCCTCGAAGCTTTCGTAGAGGTGCGCACGGGCCGCGCGCACCGCGGTCGGCGAGTCCCGGTCCCGGATGGCCTCGTACATCTCCTGGTGGCGCAGGAACTGGTCGGCGTGAAACTGCTTGGGGTCGTCCTTGTGCGCGGAGCGCAGGCCGGCGAGCTTGATGGTCACCCCTCGAGCCACCTCGTTGCACACCGCGAGCAGGGGGTTTCCGATGCTGGCGTTGACCGCGTTGTGGAACGCCACGTCGGCGGC
>Ga0137412_10005433_pt1 | contig 10179 bp, 7 predicted proteins | sample CZODoug2_1_16fun_FD_122160 | JGI IMG/M metagenome (GOLD analysis project Ga0137412, IMG submission 122160) | Vadose zone soil fungal communities from Angelo Coast Range Reserve, California, USA - CZODoug2_1_16fungal (Hybrid Assembly) | ecosystem: Environmental > Terrestrial > Soil > Vadose zone... | reverse complement strand
ACCAAGGTCACGCGTCTGGCTCTGCAGAACGCCGCCTCGGTTGCGGGTCTGTTGCTCACGACGGAAGTCATGATCGCCGAGTCGCCGAAGGACGATGAGCATGCACACGGCGCCCCGGGCGGCGGCATGGGTGGCATGGGCGGTATGGACATGTAATACCGGCTATCGCAGGCGCAAGCTTGCGGTTTCAGGTGACTGTCAAAGAGAGCGGGCTTCGGCCCGCTCTTTTTTGGGCGCTCGAGATGGGGGCGCCTCATTTGGGGGTGCGCTCGAGATGGGTGGCGTACCGCTAGCCGGGCTGGTAGGTGCCGGCTTTGAAGATCAGGCCGTCTTTGACTTCCCAATAGGCGAGTTTCATCTCGATCTTGCCGCTGACGGGATTCTTGCGCTGGTAAGTGATCCAGCCGTTCTGCTTCGTCTTAGCGGTCTCGATGATTTCCTTGATGAACTGTTTTCCGCTCGGATCCGCCTGATCGAGGCGATTCAAACCCACGATGCCGGGAGACACGGGATGCGCGACGCACACGCCGGTTACGTCGTGCACATCGACGTAGTCTTCGCCCTTGGCGAACATGCCGTCTTTTTTGTTCAATTCCGCCAGCGTTTTGTCGCGTCCGTTCGCCTTGAAAAAATCCACCGCCTTCTTCACCTGCGCGACCACTTCGTCCTTGGTGGGCGCTGCGTCGGCCCGCGCGTCCGCGGCGGGCATGAGCGCGACCGCGAAGACTAAGAGACTGAGACATAGCTTGGAAAACATGGTTGGTTCCTCGATGATGATTGGGCGGCTGAGATGATGACTGTGATGATGATTAGGTGGGATGCGGTGATGACTAGGTGGATGATGGCTGATTGATCTTGGCGGAACGATTGCCCCAGGGGCGAACCGCCCGACGTCGTTCGATACGTTCCGCACCGGCGGGCGACGGTGGTTGGGTGGAGTCGCTGCGGACCATGTCCGGGCCGACCGCATCCTTCAGGACCCGGTAACGGCTCATCATGGTACTGAGGCTGTTGGACTGTTCGGCGAGGGCCTGTGAGGCCGCTGCGGCTTGCTCCACCAATGCCGCATTCTGCTGGGTCATCTGGTCAAGTTCGCCGATCGCCTTGTGCAGTTGTTCGATTTCGCCCGTCTGGGAAGCCGCGGCCGCGTTGATCTCGGCGATTAGCTCGGAAACCCGCCCGACTTGCAGCACGATTTCCTGCATCGTCTGGCCGGCATTGACGACCAGGCTCGAACCGGATTTGACCTTGCTCACGCTGGCGTGAATCAGTGCCCTGATCTCGCGGGCAGCCCCGGCGCTTCTGTGTGCGAGCGCGCGCACCTCGTCGGCGACCACAGCAAATCCGCGCCCCTGCACGCCGGCGCGCGCCGCCTCGACAGCGGCATTCAAAGCAAGGATGTTGGTTTGAAACGCAATCGAATCGATGACGCCAATGATGTCGCTGATCTTGCGCGAACTGGACTCGATCTCGCTAATGGTCGCGACGACCTGCTCGATTGCGTCGCCGCCTTTGCGTGCCACGTCGGACGCAACCGTGGCCAGCTGGTTGGCCCGGCTCGCGTTGCCGGCGCTGTGCCGGACGGTCTGTGTGATCTGTTCCACACTCGATGCCGTGCGCTGCAGACTGCTGGCGGCCTCTTCGGTGCGCTGTGAGAGGTCCTGGTTGCCGCTAGCCACGTCGGTCGAGGCTGCGTCGATCCCATCGCTGCTGTGGCGGACTTTGCCCACGATTTCGCGCAGCGACTCGGTCATCGAGGACAGCGCGTTGAGCAGCTGCGATGTCTCGTCCTGGCCCTCCACACGACGAGCGGCCGACAGGTCGCCGACCGCGATTGCCTGGGCAATGCGGATGCCATCCTTCAAGGGCTGGGTCAGTCGGGCGATCATCGTATGCACGAAGTAGGCGGCGAGCGCCAGCGCGAATCCTCCGGCCACCCACGTTGCCAGGATCTGCCTGCGCGCACTGGTCTGCGCCTCGGCGATCACGGTCCCGGTCTGGGCTTCGTACAGCTCGTCAAATCGCTTCAACCCTTCGTTGACGCTATTGATCGTCGCGCGCTGCGGCACCAGGTTCGCAAGCGTAGCGCTGGCGTCAAGCTTCTCGGCCAGCTGGGCGAGCGCTGAATCCAGCTCGGCGGCGTCCTGGCCGCCGGGGCTCGCGGCTGTTTCATGCAGACGATCCCCGGCTTTGTGCAGAGCCTCCAAAGCCTGCGACGACAATTTGCCGCTGTCGACGGCATCGGACACGCCGTCGACGAACTGCTTGTACAACTTGCGCGCCGCATTCGCATGCAGGTGCCGCGGAAATGCGTCGGCCAGCTGGACCGATCGACGAAGGTCCATCCAGGCCTGCACAAAGAGCAGGACGGCCAGCGGCAGCATCACCCCAGCGAACTGCAGAGCGATTTTTGGACCCCAGCCGAGCCTGAAGTTCATCGCGCGGACTTCCGAAGCGCTCAGGTCGTGCTCAGAATTTGCCGACCACGCTGACGCCGGCGGGCGAGGTGCCGACGTAGCCGACCGCGCCTGCCGTGTGCTTGACGAACTCGATCGTCTCGGCATCGCCGCCCTTGATGGCGGGCGGACTGACGCCGTCGCGGAAGGACTTCTTGGTCCACGAGGACGTGTACTTGCTTGCCTCCATCTTCATCACCTTGGCCAGGAACCCATCCTGCGCGGCAGCGTTGTCGACCGGGACGAGCTTGACGCTGCCGGCGAACTGCTTCTCGCCCAGGAAGACATCGCGCACTTCTTCCGGGCTGACCGTCGTGCCGGAGTTGGCGATCACGTAGAGGTCGCCGGCGCGCGCGGCGGAGGCCAGCGCGAGCAGGCTCGCGGCGGCCAACGCGAGGACCGTATGTTTGATGTTCATCGCTTCCTCCTGTTTTCGTTAGAAGCGAACCGCAACCTGGAAGCGGTACTCGTTGTAGTTGTTCAGGCCGCGGTCGAGGAACTTGCTGCTGTTGTACTCGACTTTGAGCGCCGTATTGCTCGTCAGGTCGTAGCGCAGGCCACCCGTATCGCGCCGATACGAGGCGCCGATCGCCGGCGCCAGGTTCCCGAAATAGTTGTCGTTCTGGTCGAGCAGCGCCGACTCCCAGCGCACGTACGGGGTGAAGCTGCCGAACGCGTGGCCGACCTGCACATAGGCGGCCCAGCTCCTGTGACCGGATCCATCGGCGCTGACGTTGGCGTCGCTGAACTTGTAATACTCGCTCAGCACCTCCCAGTCATTCTCGGTGTAGACGCCGTAGGCGCCGATGAAGCGGACCTTGGTCGAGTTCGGAGACGGCGCCACGTCGTCGGTGGTGCGCCATCTCATCGCGTCGATGCCAAGTTTCAGTCCGTCGAGCGCGCCGCCGAATTCATACCCCACATTGACGAGCGTCGACATGTTGTGGTTGTTCGAACCAAGAAGGTTCATGTCCACCTGGCCGGTGCCCGGCTGGCCGCCGTCGGTCAGGATGCGTGGGCTGTTGCCGACCGAGGCGTCGTAGGTGACGTGGCCGCCGCCCAAAGCCTGCCTGCCGCTTGCCCACAGGCCGACCGTATGAGACGGCATCATGCCGTAAGTATCCTCGAACGCGATGAATTTGGGACGCTGGATCGAGGTCTGGATCTGCGGGCCGTGGTGAAATGCGGTGTTCCAGTAGCCGTACGGCGTATGAAAGCGGCCGACCCACACCGTCAGCGCGTCGCTCGCGACGTAGCCGACCTGCAGCCGCTCCATGTCGATGCCGACCGACTGGCTGGTTTCGCTGGTCTCGATCGCGATCTCCATCAGCGATCTGATATGCGGGGAGATTTGCGGATTGAGGTAGAAGTCGATCGCCTTTTCGGTGAAGCCGTGCGTGGTGTTGCTGCCATCGGCGTCGATGCGGCTGAAAAACCGCCCACCAACGTCAATGAAGCCGTGCAACGGCACGCCGGTATCCGTGTTGATCCGGCTCACGCTCTGCGACAGCTGTTTGACTTCGGCAGCGAGGTCGTTGACGCGCGGATCCGGCGCGGTCGAGGCCGCTTGTGCCGGGGCCGGCGCGGCGGCCGATGTCGGTGGGGCGGCCGTCGGTGCCTGCGCAGCGCCCGCGGCCGGCGCGGTGCGCTGGGTCTCCAGATCCTGAACCCGCTTCGACAACTCGTCGATCCGTTGTAGGCTCTGCTCGAGCTTGCGTTCGAGTTCCTGGACACCGGCGTCGGTGTTCGCAGCCTGCGCCCTCGCAATGCTCGGCGCACCTGCGCAAACGCTGATTGCGCTCGCCAGCGCGACAGCCAGGCGGATTTGATGAAGTGTCATTCGGTTCCCCTGCGAAGTTCGATTCGTCGTATCGGCGCCCGCTGTCTGCCGCGACCTCGATGCGAGGACGCGCGGCGCACTTTTGTTCGATGCCGCCGCCACAGTAGGTTTGCCAGTGGGCGCCGGGTCGATCGAAAAGTGGGCGCGACGACGCCCTTATCGGGACATAAGGGCGCTAAGGTCAAACTAACGTTGACCTGCCTCCCATCGCTCGTACCCCAGGGCGTGAACCAAGCCATGGCTCAACTCGACCGTGCTCGCCGCCCAGTCGCCGCCGCGCGCGTCCGGCTGTGCCGGCTCGCCCGTCTCGGATTCGCGCTGGTCGCGCTGCCGTTCGGCGCCGCGGCCTCCGCCCAGCTTTTTTCGCGCTTCGGCGCCGTGCACTGGATCGATTCGGACGGCGCAACGCACACGCTCGACGATTACAAGGGCCGACCGGTCGTGATGACGATGTCGTACACGGCCTGCCGCAAGACCTGCTCGGCGAGCATGCTGGTGCTGCGCCAGATGCAGGACATCCTGGCGCGCCGCGGGCGCGACGTCGCCTTCGTCGTGGTCAGCTACGACCCGTCACACGATTCGCCGGCCGAATGGCGCCGCTACCGCGAGGCACGCAATCTGCCGGCGAACTGGCACTTCCTGAGCGGACCCGAGGCCGACACGCGCCGGCTCGCCGACTTCCTGGAGTTGAAGTACTGGATCTACGACGAGCACGTGATGCACGACTTCCGGATTGTCGTGTTCGACTCCGACGGCACACGGAAAAGCGACATCCTGTGGGAGCAGCGCGGGAACCTGGAGCGTGAACTGGCGGGTCTATGAGGGCGCCGGTCGGGGCGCCAGGCGCCTGATCGGACTGCGGCGCTTACACAACGTTTACTCGGGCCGGCAGTGCGCCCGCGACGCGATCCTTCGAACTGCGCTGGGTTCCGGGCCGACCCTCGTGCTTGAACCCCGTTGGCGACTTAAGTTATTGAATATACGTTAGTTTTTTGCGCATAGCGATCGAATATCGGGGCCGGATCCGGGCCCTGCCCCTCTAAAGCTGCCTTACGCCGGGCCGTTAGTTATAGATGCGCGGCGCACCTGCCTCGAAGGCGTGCGTTCGGACCCCGTCGGTTGTCACCCTGAAAAGGTCTCGCGTAGCGGCCACCGACAATCAGGCAGGAGACCAAAGGAAATGACTCGGGTCGAGTCCTTGCGGGCGAGGATCATCCTGCAGTTTCTGGCCGTCTTGACTCCGTTCACGCTCGTGCTGGCCGGACAGGCCTGGTTCGATCAGCGACGCGCGTCGACGATCGAGCGATCCCTGCTGGTGCGGCAACTGTCGCTCGAGGCGCAGGCCGCCTACGGGACCTTCGTCAACGGTGTCGTCGATTCGGTCGACCGCAATTACCTCGGCCCCCAGGCGGTTGCCGGCCTTGACCAGACGCGGCGTGCCCTGCGCGGGATCGAGCACACGGACCCCGAATTCGACGCGGGCACGACCGTGAGTCTGCTGAACACGATCTCCGGCGGACTGGACCGCAACTCCGATCTGGCGGCCCTGTCGGCGCAGCGAGACACGATCTACCGGCTCGGCCAGGCACTGCAGGCGCTGCAGCTGCAGTACCAGAGACGACACGAGGCCGCGATTCATCTGTCGCTGGAATCGGCCCGGATCCAGGCATGGGTGGTGCCGTGCGCGATGCTGATCACGATGCTGCTCACGGCCGTCTTCATTCGAGGAATGATCGTCGGCCTGACGCGACCTTTGAAGAACGCCGTCTCCGTCGCAAACCGCGTCGCGGAGGGCGAATTCGTCTCACCCGAAGAAGTCGGCACGGAGCGCGACATCGGTGGCTTGCTGCGTTCTCTCGGCCGCATGAACCAGAGCCTGTCGCGCTACCGCAGCGAAGTCGAAGAAAATCGCCGCGAGCTGGAACGCAGGATCGCCGATCGCACGCGGGCGCTGGAGAGCGCGACCGAGAAGGCGCAGGCAGCGGCACGGGCCAAAAGCGAGTTCGTCGCCAACATGAGTCATGAGATCCGCACGCCGATGAACGGGATCATCGGCATGACCGAACTGGCGCTCGATACCGAGATCAACTCCGAGCAGCGCGAGTACCTGACGATGGTCAAGTACTCGGCCGACTCCCTGCTCTCGCTGCTGAACGACATCCTGGACTACTCGAAGATCGAAGCCGGGCGCCTGAGGTTCGAAGCGCTTCCCTATTCGCTGCACGAGTGTGTGACGCGCACCCTGAAGTCGCTTGCGTCGCGCGCCCACGAAAAAGGCATCGAGCTGATCGCCGCCTTGCTGCCCGATGTGCCGGATCTGGTGGTCGGCGACGCGGTCCGGCTTCGCCAGGTGATCCTGAATCTGGTCGGCAATGCGATCAAGTTCACGCACGCCGGCGAGGTCGAGCTGCGGATCGAAACCGTATCGCAGGCCGAGGGCATCGTGACGCTGCGCTGCTGCGTTCGCGACACCGGCATCGGGATCCCCGCGGAAAAGCATCGCGAGATCTTCGAGGCATTCGCGCAGGCCGACTCGTCGACCACCCGCCACTACGGCGGCACCGGTCTGGGTCTGACGATCTCGGCGCGACTGGTCGAGCTGATGGGCGGCACCATCACCGTGGACAGCGAGGTCGGTCGGGGCAGTACGTTCAGCTTCACGATGCGCCTTGGGCTGCAGCCGGAAACCGCCGGCCGCCCGCTGCGCCAGGACGCGACCCGTCTGAAGGGAATGCGCGCCCTGATCGTGGACGACAACGCAACGAACCGTCGACTGCTCGAAGTCTGGCTCGCCAAGTGGGGGCTGCATCCGGTGTCGGTGGAAAGCGGGCGTGCCGCGCTCACCGAGCTCGAGCGTTGCGCCAAAAGCGGTTCGCCCTATGGCCTCGCGCTGCTCGATGGCCACATGCCTGCGATGGACGGCTTCGAGGTCGCGCAGGCCATCAAGCGCTCGCCCGAGCTGAATCGAACTCCGCTCGTCATGTTGACGTCGTCCGGCGCGCGCAACGATCCGCAACGCTGCCGAGCGCTGGGCTTCAGCGAATACCTGCTCAAGCCCGTGTCGGGGACGGATCTGCTCGATGCGATCATTTCCGCGACGGAGCCCTCGAAAACTCCGGTGCCGGCCGTCGTGGAGAGCCCCGCGACCCGTTTCGTGCAAGGCACCAATCGCCTCAGGATCCTGGTCGCCGAGGACCATCCGGTCAATCAGAAATATGCACTGCGCGTGCTCGAGAAGCTGGGGCACACGGTCGCTCTCGCAAACGACGGCGCCGAGGTGCTGTCGATGCTGCAGGAGTCCGGCTTCGACGCCGTCCTGATGGATGTGCAGATGCCGAACATGAGCGGGCTCGAGGCGACCGCGGCGATTCGCACCCGGGAGGCCGCCGAGGGAGGTCATCTGCACATCATCGCGATGACCGCCAACGCGATGCAGGGCGACCGCGAGGCCTGCCTGGCCGGCGGAATGGACGACTACGTTTCCAAGCCGATCGACATCACGAGCCTGGTCGAGGCCCTGAATCGAATTGTGGGTCACTCGCAGGCGGCACCCACTGACATTGGGCTCCCGGATCACGTTCAGGCTGCGCCGCAATCCACCGGCGCCGCCTTCGACAAGGACGTGGCCCTGGTGAAGATGGGTGGCGATGAAGAGCTTCTGAAGGAGGTCGTGGCGGCCTTTCTCGAGGCCTGGGAGGACACCGTGGGCGCGGTGGAGGCTGCCGTTCTCGCGTGCGACGCCAAGGCGCTGCGGCGTGCCGCTCACACCTTGAAGGGCTCGGTCGCAACGTTCAGCGTCGGACCCGTCTATGAAACGGCGCTCGAGCTCGAGCGATGCGGCCGGGACGATTGCATTGACACCGCGCAACAGCTCTACCAGAGGCTGGACCGGGAGCTTGGCGAGCTGCTTCCCGAACTTCGCGTGTTGTGCGCCCAGACGGCAGTGAGCTGAAACGGCTGCCACGGTCAATCTGAACCCGCCACATGAACATGTCCGACGTACTCCAGACCCGCGACGGCGTCGACGATCTGCCTCTGATCCTGATCGCGGACGACGACAAGGCCACCCGCGTGCTGCTGCGGCGCGTGATGGAGCGCGAGGGGTACAAAGTCGTCGCAGCGGAAACCGGAGCCGAGGCGGTGGGGCTGTGTCAATCGGTCTCGGCGGACCTGATACTGCTCGACTACATCATGCCCGAGCTCGATGGCGTCGACGCATGCGCCCAGATCCGGACCCTCGAGCGCTACAAGACGACCCCGGTCTTGATGATCACCTCGCTGGACGACGACGCGTCGATCCAGCGCGCCATGGTTTGCGGCGCGAGCGACTACATCACCAAGCCGATCCTGCTGCCGGTTCTGCGCCAGCGCGTGCGCCATCTGCTCGCCAGCCGGCGCGCCGAGCGTTTCATGATGCATCTGGCCTATCACGACTCCCTGACCGCTCTGCCCAACCGGGAGTATTTCCATCAGCGCCTGGGCCAGGTCCTGGCCGATCCAGTGATGCGCGTCGGGCAACACGCGGTGATGTACATCGATCTGGATCAGTTCAAGATCGTCAACGATACCTGCGGCCATTCAGCCGGTGATCAGCTGCTGCGGCAGCTCGCGCACCTGCTTCAGACGACGCTGCGCAAGGATGACCTGGTGGCGCGTCTCGGGGGCGACGAGTTTGGAGTGCTTCTGCACAATTGCGACATGGAGCAGGCCTGCCAGGTGGCGGAAAAGCTGCGCGAGACCGTGGCCAGCTTCCGCTTCGTGTGGGAATCGCGGATCTTCACGGTCGGCGCATCGATCGGAGTGGTACCGATCGACGGTGATTCGGTTCCGCTGGCGACCGTGCTGTCAGCGGCCGACGCCGCGTGCTACGCGGCCAAGGACGCCGGCCGCAACCAGGTCCAGGTCTACCGCCCGGAAAACGAGGAGCTGCGGCAGCGGCAGACCGAGATGGGCTGGGTCAATCGGATCACGCGTGCGCTCGATGAAGGGCGCTTTCGTCTGCGCTACCAGCCGATCGTCGCGCTTTCTTCACGCGAAGGCCTGGTCGAGCATTTCGAGCTGCTGGTCTCGATGATCGACGAAAAGGGACTCAGCGTGGCCCCCGACGCGTTCATCCCGTCGGCAGAACGCTACAACCTGATGCCTGCGATCGACCGCTGGGTCATCAACGCCGCGTTCCGATTCATCGGCAGCCTGCCCGACAGCGCCCGTCATCTGCACACGTGCTGCATCAATCTGTCCGGCTCGTCGCTGACCGATGAGCATCTGCTGCAGTACATTCAGGGCAAACTGATCGAATACGAGGTTGAACCCCGGCTCGTCTGCTTCGAGATCACGGAGACCGCGACGATTGCCAACATGAACCGTGCACTTCGGCTCATCAGCGAGCTGCGCGCCCGCGGTTGTCGCTTCGCTCTGGACGACTTCGGGACCGGCCTCGCCTCGTTCGCCTACCTGAAGCACCTGCCCGTCGATTTTCTGAAGATCGACGGCACGTTCGTCAAGAACATCGTTCGGGATCCGGTCAATCATGCGATCGTCAAAGCGATCAACGAAATCGGGCACGCGCTGGGAATCAAGACCATCGCGGAGTACGTCGAGGACGTCGAAACGCTGGAAGCGTTGCGCGAGCTCGGGGTCGACTACGGACAGGGCTTTGGCATCGCGCGGCCGAAGCCACTGGAAACTTTCGAGGTTTTCGGGCGCTGGGCCAAGCAGGCCGCGTGAGCCCCTCAGGGGGAAGCTCTACTGCGGCGCCGGACTGGTGGAGGGTGCTTGGCGTAGGGTCGCGAGGAACGCGACGACGTTTTCACGGTCTTTCTGGTCGGACAGCCCCGGAAACATCATCTTGACGCCCGGGACATACTGTCGAGGCGCTTTCAG
>Ga0137412_10005432_pt1 | contig 10180 bp, 8 predicted proteins | sample CZODoug2_1_16fun_FD_122160 | JGI IMG/M metagenome (GOLD analysis project Ga0137412, IMG submission 122160) | Vadose zone soil fungal communities from Angelo Coast Range Reserve, California, USA - CZODoug2_1_16fungal (Hybrid Assembly) | ecosystem: Environmental > Terrestrial > Soil > Vadose zone... | reverse complement strand
GCTGGGAGCAAGCCGACGACGTGCGAATACTCGTGCAGGAGCGCAACGACTTGCGCGCGAAGCGTGCCGCCGAGATACACGTCAAGGTGGAGCAACTGGGAAGTGGCCGGCCCTTCCGGTCCTCCATCGGCCGTGACAATGCGTAGAGGCGATCTGAGCTGAAAGAAAGCTCCCCGGCCGTTGAGCGTAATCGAGGAGCCGGCGCTGGCATTTTCCATGGAGCTGGCTACATAGGGCTGCTGGTAGCGCCAGCCTCCGTCGGCACCTTGCATTTTCAGAGTGTGTATTTTCAAAGTGTATTGGGGACCGGTTTCGTCGATCGCGTAGTGCAGGGACCGAAATTTCGCGACGGCACCGGATTCGGCTTGTTCGAACCACGCCGCGCACCGGTTTTGACCCTGCAGAATTTCGACAACCGCTTCACGCGCGCGCAGGATGGTCAATCCCCGTTCGCCCATCGCTTGCAGCTCCTGCGGAACGGTGTTCTCGTCGTCGTCGTCCTCGTCTTCCTGCGGCCGGACATCTGCATGCGATGGCGACGCGGTGGCGCTGCGAGCGAATCTCAACTCAGCGCAGAGTTTGTCCCAATGGTCGGCCTCGATCGTCGAAAGCCGCATTCGTAGGGTGTCGGAAACTGGCCAGCGATCCCCGCACGCTCGCGGAACGACGGTTGGCCGATCGATTGACGCGAGAGCAGCGATGGATTGTTCCTGGGAATGTGCAACCCTGCCTGAACCAAGCAAAATTCCGACAACAAGAAACACAACAGCGAATCTCCCGCGTGCTTGCGGCACTGGAGCCTCCCGGACGGACTTGTTTTTCACCACAGGTCCGTCCAGCGGGCAGCTCATCGCCCGGGCCGCCCACTCGCGTTGTGGGCCCATGAACGGTCGATTTGTCTCCTGTAGTGACGAAGCCCGCTGGCCAAAAGTTTGATGAAATCAGACGGTTGAGCGGAGAAAACGCGGTATTTTTTTGAATTGAGAGTAGAAACCGAATTGCATGTTGCAGGAGTGCCGTGCTGCATCGTGGAACCCGCCTCGTAAATGGGAACGTCCAAAAATCCGATGCTCGCAGGGGCTAAAAGCCTCCATTTCTTTCGGGTCGTTTTCGGCACGGCTGAAGCCGTGCCCTCCCGAACAACATTTAAGAGATGGCTTTTAGTCTGTCTTCCTTTCCATCGGCGCGGGTGACAGAATGGAATCGCGATGGACAAAATCGAGCGCGCGACTTCTGCGCAAGAATTATTTGACGGGTATGCGAAGAGCTACGACGCAGCGCTTTCGAGCGCGCTGGCGCCTTCGGGCGAGAGCCGGGAGTTTTTTGCGCAAGGACGTGTGGAATGGCTGCGGCGTTGCCTGGGTGAGCTTGGCGCGAGTCCACGACGGGTGCTGGACTTTGGCTGCGGAGACGGATCGACAACGCCGTTGCTGCAGCGAGTCTTGGGCGCTGAGTCATGCATTGGCGTGGACGTTTCGCCGAAGTCTTTGGATATTGCGCGGGCGACACATGCTACCGAGCGGATCCAGTTTGAACTAATCAGCGACCTGCGAAGCGATTGGCAGATGGATTTGGCCTATTGTAACGGCGTGTTCCATCACATCGCTCCGAACGCGCGGCCTGCGGCGCTGGCGATGACCCGCGACGCGTTGAAGACCGGCGGGCTGTTTGCGTTTTGGGAGAACAATGCGTGGAATCCGGCGACGCGTTACGTGATGTCGCGGTGTCCGTTCGATGAAGACGCGATTTTAATTTCGCCGCGCGAGGCGCGGGCGCTGTTAATGAGGGCTGGGTTTGAAATAGTTCGGACGGATTTTCGATTTATTTTTCCGCGTGCGCTGCGCGGATTAAGAAAGTTGGAAGATTTGGTATATCGGCTGCCGCTGGGTGCGCAGTATCAGGTTCTTTGTCGCAAGGGCAAATGAAACGGTTTCAAAACACGATGACCAGTAGCGTTGCCCGTTAAGACTGGTCGAGGCCGGTCAGAGTGCGGACGTGCACTTCGAGGGCTTGGTTGTATTGCCGCTCGATTTGAAGTTCGGTTTGCAGTTTTTTGATGAGCAGCTCGAGGCGCGAGATTTCCGCGCGAAGTTTTTGCATGTCCACGCTGGTCGGCGCGGGGCGCTGTGGCGGCGCTGCGAACGGAGCGGATGCAGCCGGCGCTGGAGGGCGCGGCGTAAAAGCGTCCGCGAGGGCACGAGGCCAAGCGGGATCACCCGATGGAGATGGCAGATGCGACGGCGGCGCAGCATATGCTGGAGCAGGCGGCGCGGGCGCAAACAGTCCCGACAAGGATGGAGCGTTGAGGCGCGGCGCGGGCGCTTCTTCGGGCGCGCGCTTTGGTTCGAGCAAGGTCTTCACGCGAGAGATGAGTTCTTGCGGCTGAAACGGTTTGCGGATGAGTTCGTCGGCGCGAACGGCGACCGCTCTGTCCGCAACGCTCTTGTTGACGACACCGGACATGAGAATGACCGGCGTGGCGCTGAACTGGGCGTGCTCGCGAATCTGGGTGCAGACGGAGTAGCCGTCAGTGTCCGGCATGATGACGTCGGTGATGACTGCATCGGGCGGGTTCTGATCGAACTGCCCGAGTGCGGAAGCCGCATCCGCGCACGTGATGACATTGAAATTCTCGCGGCGGAACGCGATCTTGATGACTTCGCGCATGGTGGCGCTGTCATCTATGAAATAGACGGTGGGCGTCTGCCTTGCAGGCGCATCCGTCAGCGGGGGAATGGGCATCGTTTCGCTCATTGCGCTTCCTTGTCCGCCGTGTCGCGAGATGCTTCATCGACCTCGCGCATGGCATCCAGCATAAGGTCCGTCGCCGAGCGCAAAACCGTGCGCTGCGACGACGTCATTCCATAAGCAAATTTGTAAACGCCGGAATTGTTCTCGACGCAATTTTTCAGAATGTGGATGACGGCTTCGTCGCCAAACAGGTTGCCACATTCGGCGTGGGAGATTTCTCCCGCGTCAAAAAAGAGGACAGCGTCGGTTTCGCCGGCGTTGATATGCAGCGCGCCGGTCTGGTGCGCGTGGCCGAGCATCTGCATGACGCCGGGAAGATCGTGGTGGGTAAGGCTGCCGCTCAAGCTGGTGTCCGACTGCGTGAGCATCTGCGTTGGCTGGAAGCCGTTGGCTTTGCTGACGATGATATTTTTGACGTGTGTGGCGATAACGGGCGGCGCGAGGTGGCGGTCAATATAATCGTCGCAACCGGCCTGGAAGGCTTCCATAAGCGCGCGCTGACTGCCGTCGCCGAGGGCGATAATCATCAGCGCGACATTTTTCGGGTCGGCGTGAATGATACGCGCCATTTCTAGGGCGCCCATTTCGCGCATGTTCGTGGCGCACAAAATCGCAGCAGGCGTATCGTATTCAAGCGTGGTTAGAGCGAAAGAAGCCTGCGTGTACGGCTTCACTTCAAAGCCTTCACGCTTCAGCGCGTCGCCAAGGCGTTTCGAAAAATAGACATTGCTGTCTATCAACAGAATTTTAGCGGGGCGCCCAGGCATCATCATGCGCGGACCTCGACAGGCTGGAGAGCGGGAGCAGTTGCGCGTACGGCCGGGATGCCGGGCGTCAATGCTTCGAGATCGAGAACTTCGATGACGTCGCCGCCGTGCGAGAGCCAACCTGCAACGTGAGTCGAATCGGATTCGGAGCGCGCCGTCATGTCGACTGTGATGAGTTCGCAGTCGCCGCTGACAGGCAGTGCGACAGGTTCCTTACGCACGCCGAACAAGCGCGTGGCAATCAGATAAAAGCGGCGCACCGACAATTTTGTGCCAACGAGCTGCTCGGAGATGTCGCAAACGGGAATGATGCGTCCGCGACGAAGAATGGCGCCTTCAACGGCGGTGGTGTTGTGCGGAAAGCGGAAAACGCGGGTCGGCGCGATAAGCTCCACGATTTGACGAGCGCGCACGGCAAATCGCCGCTCGCCCAAGCGGAGCAGGACGAACGATTCAAGCGCGATTTCGGCTACGAGCGTCATTCGCCTGGTTCTGCCTCCGCGAATTGTTGCTGCCGCTCAGCGCGCAAAACGCTGTCCAGCAAAGTAAGTTCTTCCACCGTGAGAAATCCTTCGGGCTTCACGACGGGCACGATCGTCTGGTCGAGAGCGGTCAGGCCGCGATACCATTCGCGCTCTTCGTGGCAAAACGTCTGCGGGAGGGCCTGCAGATAAGTCATGCTCGTCATTTTGTCGATGTCATCGACGAGCAGCGCGGTTGGCGTGTGGCGCAGAAAGAAAACCAGTCCGGCGGATGCCAAGGGGAGCCCAAAATGTGAAGTGCCGCTGACAACGTAATGCGTGGTATCGCCACGGCGAATCGTGTGACGCACTTTCGGCACAGCACTGTGCGGAATTTCCTTTGTTGTTCCGGTCAGGCCGTCCACGCTGCGCACTTCCTGGACTGAGCCGGAAGAAATAGCGAATAATTGGCCGCTGACGCGGAACAGGATAATTTGCTCGGCGCGCGGCGCACGAGATTTGGCGGCCGGTGCGGGTTGCATTAGCGCACGCCCACCGGAGTTGCGCGGCAGAGGTTGAGCACGCGCTTCTCGATTGCGGAATAGATGTCATCGATCGGCAGAACTTGTTCGACCGCGCCGGTTTTGATCGCCTCGGCGGGCATTCCGAAAATAACGGAGGTGGCTTCGTCCTGGGCGAGAACAATTCCGCCGGCGCTCTTGATGGCTTTTGCGCCATTGGCCCCGTCATTGCCCATGCCCGTAAGAATTGCGGCAATGGCCATCGGTCCGGCAAAGGCGGCGACGGATTCGAGAGTGACGTCAATATTAGGCAGATAGCCGTTGAGGCGGCCCGTGGTGCTGTCGAGTTGAATGCGAGCGGTTGGAGAAACGCGCAGATGCTGGCCACCCGGGCAGATGTAAAGTGTGCCGGGCTGCAGAACGTCGTTTGCAGCGGCTTCTTTGACGCTGATTCCGGTAAATTCTTCAAGCTGAGCGGCGTACTGCGTCGTGAATGCAGCGGGCATGTGCTGGACCAAAATCACGGCAGCAGGGAAGTCTTTTGTGAAACCCGGCGCGAGGCGCATCACAGTTGCCGGGCCGCCGGTGGACGCTGCCAACACGACGACGGGGAACCGTTGATCGGATCCGCTACTCGGCATTGAAACGCGTGGCGCGGCGGGTTTCGCGGGCGCGCCTGCGTGACCATTGCTGGATTGCAGAGTCGTGGCGAGCCGCGAGGCGGTGCGCACGACGCGAACTTTCGCAGCCATGCGAACTTTGCGCAGCAGCTCATCCTTGACGCTGTTCATGTCCAGGTCGATGGCCCCGGAGGGCTTCGCAACAAATTCGATGGCGCCAAGTTCAAGAGCTTTCAATGTGCTGGAAGCCCCTTCGCGCGACTCCGAGCTGACGATGACGATGGGCTTCGGGTTAGTCGTCATGATTTGCGCCGTAGCTTGCAAGCCATCCATGTGCGGCATGTTGATATCCATGGTGATGACGTCCGGCTTGAGTGATTCAGCGAGCGCGACGGCTTCGCGGCCGTCTTTCGCCTGGCCGACGACCTGCAATTGCTCGTCGGCATTGAAAATCGTTTCGAGCACCTTGCGCATGAAGGTGGAGTCGTCCACGACGAGCACACGAAATTTCTTGCTGGGAATTGTCGCCATATTCGCCTACGCCACGGGAACGACCGGACGCGTCACCTCCGTTCCCATAAGTTGTTCCACCGCTGCGATGAGTTGATCTTCCTGAACCGGTTTTGTAAGGAAAGCGACAGCGCCTTCCTTCATGGCGCGGTCGCGATGCTTTGCGCCTGCGCGAGAAGTCACGACCATCACGGGAATGCGTCGCGTTGTCGGGCTCTGACGCAACTGCGCCATTAATTCGTAGCCAGTCATGCGCGGCATTTCGAGGTCGGTAATCACAAGGTGGCAGCCATGCTGCGCGATGATTTCGGCGGCTTCGAGACCGTCGGAAGCGAGTAGGACGCGGTAACCGTTCTTTTCGAGCATGCGACCGACGAACTTGCGAACGCTGATGGAATCATCGGCCACGACGACGACGCGTTCGTGCTGCACGCGGTCGATGGCTTCGGTCGGAATCGTGCCCTTGGCGACGGCCACAGAACCAGGTGCGAAAATTCTGGCGGCGCTGGCATTTGCCTGGAGCGCGCGGCGTTCGTTTGGTTCGGACGCAACCATGCGATTCAAATCGATCAGCAAAATCAGGCTGCCATCGGGAGCGATAGTTGTGCCCGGGAAAAGTTTTACGCGGCGCAAATATTCGCCGAGGCTTTTGATAACGATTTCGTCTTTGCCGAGGACTTCCTCGACGATCAAGCCGACCTGGCGATTGTCCACATTAGCGACGACCATGCGGAAATAGCCGTTGATGGGCTCAAGCGTCGGCAAACCGAGATGGGTATCGAGGCGAACGACTTCGGTGACGACGTCGCGGACCTTGGTGAGCAGCTTTCCGCCGACGTCTTCGATTTCGTCCGCGCGAATGCGGCGGATTTCCTCGACAACGGGCAGCGGCAGAGCAAAATTGGCGGTTCCGCAGCGAACGAAAAGGGCCGGGGAGATGATCAACGTCAACGGAACTTTCAATGTGAACTTCGTGCCCTGGCCGGGCGTGCTGTGAATTTCGATTTCGCCATTGAGCGTATTCAGATTGGCGCGGACGACATCGAGTCCGACTCCACGGCCGGCGAGTTCCGTCTTTGTCGCGGCCGTCGAGAAGCCGGGATGGAAAATCATCTCGCGCAGATCGCGTTCGGTAAGGCGGTCGGCGGTTTCGAGAGAGACGAGTCCGCGTTCGATTGCGGCCTGGCGCACGCGGTCGTAGTCGATGCCGCGCCCGTCGTCTTCCACTTCGATATAGATATGGTTTCCGCGGTGGTAGGCGCGCAGGGTTACGCGGCCGGTGTCTGACTTGCCGGACGCCTTGCGCTCATTGGGAAATTCGATACCGTGCGCGACGGAATTACGCAGCAAGTGCACAAGCGGATCGGAAATCTGCTGAATGATGTTGTTATCGAGTTCGGTGTCGCTGCCAGACAGGTCGAGTTCAACTATTTTGTCGGCAGAATGCGCGGCATCGCGGACGGCGCGCGAGAGGCGCGAGTACAGCGTGCCGATGGGCACCATTCGGGCCGCGGTGATTTCGTCCTGCAGGTGGTGCGCGAGTTTCGTGAACTCGTCAATGTCGCCCTCGACCCGGCCGATGAAGCCACCGAGCTGAGTAAGAACTTCGTTTACGTCCGCGGAAATTTCCGTCATGGAGCGCGACAAAATGTTTACGTCGTCGTAGCGATCCATTTCGAGTTCGCTGAATTCGGATAGGAACGAGGAGTCGCCGGCCGCAGCGCTGGTGAGCATCTGGCGAGTCGGCTGTTGCTGCTGTGGTTTTGAAAGAGGCCAATTTGAGCTGAGCTTGTTGTATTCGTACTTTTCCTGGAACTCAGCGACTTTGCCCTGCAGGCGTTCTTTCGAGAAGCTGAGCGTTTCAACGAGACGCTCGAGTTCGGTGACGCGTCCGACCATTCGCGTACGGTTGATGACCAGTTCCCCTACGGTGTTCATCATGCGGTCGAGGCGCGCCAGCGAAATGCGCACGGATTTTGCCGCGTTGACCGCCTGCTGTTTGTCGCCGGTGCTAACGCGAGCCGCCGGAGCGGCTGTCGATGAAGCTGGCGCCGACTCTTCTGGCGCCGCGGGAACGAGTTCGCCGTCTTCGATTTCGACTGGCGCGAATTCCGCGATTTGCGCGAGCAGGGAATCAACGCCGTTCCGCATGTCGGCTTCGTCGGCCCACTGCTTTTGCAGCGTTTTCTTTAGAACGTCCGTCGAGACCAGGCAAAGGTCAATGACTTGTGGTGTCGGCTCCAGTTCGCCGTCGCGCATGCGGCCAATCAAATCTTCGACGCGGTGAGCGATTGCGCCCAGCCGCTTCAGGCCGACTTGAGCCGCAGAGCCTTTTACCGTGTGAATTGCCCGGAAAAGTTTATTGATTTCTTCCGGATTGTTGTTGCCTTCGAGCGCCAGCAGGCAATCGCTGACGATTTGGAGATGTTCTTCGGCTTCCGGTTGGAAGAATTCCAGGATTTCCGCGGGCACGTCGTCGTCGATAGGCAACGCGTCAAAATAAGAGCCGGTTGCGGCGGAGACGATTTCCTGTTCGGGCTCGCCGAGCAAGGCATTGGCGGAATGGCTGCGCGGAGCCGAAAGGTTCAGCGGCGGCGGTTCGACCGGAAACGCGAAGCGGTAGCGTTCTTTGAACGCCGCGATGTCTTCGACGTTTTCGTTGCCGGTGTCGCTGATTTCGAGGAGGTCGGTCTCGAGGACGGAAATGCCGTCCGAAAGGAATTCGGTGAGCGGGCCGTGCAGATCTTCGCCCAGCGTTGCGTTCAACGCGTATTGAAAAACGTGCGCAAGCTTTCCCGCGACTTCGGAGAATTTCGTGTAGCCGTAGCTGCCGGAAGTGCCGCTGAGCGTATGCGCCGCAATGTAAAGGCGCTCCATGTCTTCGCGCTTGGGTGTGATTTCCTGGAGGACGCCGACGTACTCCCGCAAATATTGCAGGTGCTCCGAAGCTTCCTGGAGAAAGAGTTCCACGGCTTCGCGGTCTGGTCCGCTCATGCCCGTCCCTCCGCAACAAGCTCCGGTTTCAACAGCTCTTCCGCGGTCGGCTTGCGATACAAGATGCAGTCGTTCAACACGATGGCCTGGAACTTGACTGGCATCTTCGAAATCGATTCGGAGTGGCCGAGGAACAGGTAGCCGCCCGGCTCCAGCGCGTCAAAAAAGCGCTGCACAAGTTCGCGTTTACGCTCTTCCGAAAAATAGATGAGCACGTTCATGCAGAAGATCAAGTCCATCTTGCCCACGTACACCGGATTCGAAAGATTCATCTGGACGAAGTTGACCATTTTGCGAATTCTTGGCCGCACCTGATGTGCGTTTCCAACCGGCGCGAAATGTGCCGTGAGCTGTCGTTCGCTTACGCTTGCGATGGTCCGCCCGGAATACGTGGCGCGTTCCGCGACATCCAGCGCCTGCCGGCCGATGTCCGTGGCCAGAATTTCGACGTTCCATGCATCAGAAAAGGCCAGCGTGTCCGCGACAGTGATAGCGATCGAATAAGGCTCTTCGCCCGTCGAACACCCGGCGCTCCAGACTCGCAACGTTCGCGGATTCTTCCAGAATTTCTTTACGTGCAGTTCCGGCAGGATGCGCTTTTCGAACGCTTCATACACACCCGGGTACCGAAAGAACGTGGTCTCCTGGGTGAGCAGCCGTTCGAGCAGCGCCTGATAATCCGGCGTCGCCTTCCGCATCGAGCGCAGCAGTTCGGTGCCGCGTTTGTGACCCTTCGCCTGCATGTACTCGCGCACACGCGTGGAGAAGAATCGCTCGCGCGACTCGTCGAAAGAGATGCCCGTGCGTTCATGAATAAGCATGCGGATCTCACTCAACTCGTGCTCGGTCAAACTGATCTCGTGCCCCAGGCTTTGGCTCATCGTCATTCGGCTCGCGTTACCGGCCTCCGCCGGAGTAAGGAATTACCGCCTACCGCAGAGCGCCTGCTGGGACGGGACGCTCGGATTCCATTGCTGCGCTGGCTCCTGCTTTTGAAGCCGCGCGGAATTGCGACAGCGCTTCGTTCAGCTGGTCAGACAATTTAACCAGCTGGCTGACCGTCGCGACCGTGCCGCGAGTACCTTGCGAAGTCTGGCGCGTAATGCCGGAAATAATCTGCATCGCGTGAGCGACGCCTTCCGTACCGCGCACCTGTTGTTTGGAAGCGAGCGAAATTTCCTGAACGAGTTCGGCGGACTGGCGGACGACGGTGGAAATAGCGTCGAGAGCTCGGCCTGCTTGATCGGCCAGCGAAGCGCCGCCTTCCACTTCCTTGGTGCCTTCTTCCATGACGACGACGGCTTCGTTCGTCTCGGCCTGAATCGCTTTAATGAGCGCCGCGATGTCTTTCGTCGCGCTGCGGGAGTGTTCTGCCAGCTTGCGGACTTCGTCCGCGACGACCGCGAAACCGCGGCCTGCATCGCCCGCGCGCGCGGCCTCAATGGCTGCGTTCAACGCGAGCAAGTTCGTCTGTTCGGTGATGTCGTTAATTACGTTGATGATTTCCGAAATTTCCAGCGAACGATCGCCGAGCGATTTGATCTTCTTTTCGGTCT
>Ga0137412_10005431_pt1 | contig 10181 bp, 9 predicted proteins | sample CZODoug2_1_16fun_FD_122160 | JGI IMG/M metagenome (GOLD analysis project Ga0137412, IMG submission 122160) | Vadose zone soil fungal communities from Angelo Coast Range Reserve, California, USA - CZODoug2_1_16fungal (Hybrid Assembly) | ecosystem: Environmental > Terrestrial > Soil > Vadose zone... | reverse complement strand
GGCCGGCGGCGTAGTAGTCGGCCGCGGTGCGGTTCTGCCGGCCTACGACGAACACGACGACCAGGGTGATCAGCACGAACACCAGGAAGATGCCGATGTTCAGGCCGGGCTTGCCGACCGTGGCGGCCAGGTTCAGCCCGGTCATCGGTTACCTCCCTCGAACCGCGTCCGAATCTGCTCGGCGGCTGGGTCCAGATGCTTGTTGGCGTATCGCACATACACCGTGGTGATCACGAAGGTGCTGACGAACTGCAGCACCCCGATGAGCAGACCGACGTTCAGGTTGCCCAGGAGCTTGATCGACATGAACTCCGGTTCGTAGGCCGCGAGCAGCACGTAGAGCAGGTACCAGACCAGGAAGACACCGCTCATCGGGAAGACGAACCGGCGCAGCCTGCGGCGCAGCTCGACGAACTCCGGACTGGCCTGGATCTGCTCGTACAGGGTGCCCTCGCCCGGTTGGCGTTCACCGGTGGTAGTCACGGGCCTTCTCCTTCGAAACGTGCTCGACCGTGCGCTAGACGAACAACTGACACAGTGCTCCTTGCTCTGCTCGACGGCTCGCATCGAGGACCGGGCACTGTCGCACGAGTCAGCGTTCGGTCCGCTCAGTAGTTTCTCAGACACGCTGAGTTGCGTCCATCACGCTAGAGCACCAGGTCGACCCGGGGCTCCGACCGCCTTGCCGGATCGTGCCGCGCCGGCCGAAATCACCCCAGTAGGTGATCAAAAACCACGCCGGCCTCGGTCAGTTCAGTCGGTGCGTGCGGTCCTGGCTCAGCCCCAGCCGCTCCGGGGCGTGCAGCCGCAGCAGCAGCCTCGGCACATCCGGCAGCAGCCGCTTGCGGGTCAGCTTGCTGACGACCGTCATCGTCAGGAACGCCAGCGGCACGGTGATCAGCGCCGGCCGGTTCAGCAGCAGCCCGATCCAGCCGCCCGGGTCCAGCCCGAACAGGCTCAGCGACACGGCGCCGCCCGAGCTGATCCCGCCGACCAGCAGCCCGGCCACCGCGCCCCGGTCGGTCAGCCCGCTCCACCAGATGCCCAGCACCAACAGCGGGCAGAAGGTGGACGCGGCGACCGCGAAAGCCAGCGAGACGGTCTGCGAGAAGTCCAGCCGGGCGGCGACCAGGGCCAGCCCCAGCGGCACCAGCCCGGCGATCACGGCGGCCACCCGGAAGTCCCGCACGCCGCCCCGGGGGAACAGCGACGGACTGGTGGCCAGCACCCCGGCCACGCCGACCACCAGGCCGGACGAGGTGGACAGGAACGCCGCCCAGGCCCCGGCCGCGACCAGCCCGGCGAGCAGCGTGGGGAACGTGCCGCCGCCCAGTGCCGCCGTGGGCAGCAGCAGTACGGCGGCGTCGGTGTTGTTGCTGACCAGCAGCTGCGGCACGTACAGCCGCGAGAGCGCACCGAGCAGCGTCGGCAGCAGGTAGAACGCGCCGAGGAAGGCGAGCACCACCACGGTGGTCCGCCTGGTCGCCCGGCCGTCCGGGTTCGTGTAGAAGCGCACCAGCACGTGCGGCAGCCCCATGGTGCCCAGGAACGTCGCCACGATCAGCGAGTAGATGCCGAACAACTGGTAGTTGGAGTCGCCGGACAGCGGCGTCAGCCAGCTCGAGTCGCGGATCGGCAGGCCGTCCGGGATCGGCACCGAGGTACCGGCGGTGAAGTTCAGCTGGGCGCCGGACAGCACGGTGTGCCGGCCGGGCACCCAGCTGACCAGGCCGTCCGTCTGCACACCGTCCAGCACACCATTGGCCTCGAACGTCACCGGCTGGGTCACCCGCAGCACGACGTCGGTCTTGATGGCGACCGAGGAGTCGGTCGGGAACTGCGGCGGGGCCGGCCGGTTGAACGGCTGATGGTCGCCGCCCACGTAGATCAGCAGCACCACGGCCGGTAGCGCCAGCGCGGTGAACTTCAGCCAGAACTGGAACGCCTGCACGAAGGTGATCGAGCGCATGCCGCCGAACACCACCGTCGCGATGACCACCACGCCGGCCGCCACCATGCCGCTCCACGCCGGCAGCGAGGGCACCACGGTGGCCACCGTGAGCCCGGCCCCCTGCAGCTGCGGCAGCAGGTACATCCAGCCGATGATGATCACGAACACCGTGCACAGCCGCTGCACCCCGGGGCTGCGCAGCCGGAACTCGGCGAAGTCGGGCACCGTGTACGCCCCGGACCGGCGCAGCGGCGCGGACACGAACAGCAGCAGCGCGAGATAGCCCGCGGTGAAGCCGACCGGGTACCAGAGCGCGTCCGGGCCGTACTTGAGGATCAGCCCGGCCACCCCGAGGAAGGACGCGGCCGACAGGTACTCGCCGGAGATCGCGCCGGCGTTCGCGGTCGGGCCGACGGTGCGCGAGGCGACCAGGAAGTCGGAGGTGTTCCGGGCGAACCTGACCCCGAACGAACCGATCACGGTAGAGGCCACCGCGACGATCGCGATGCAACTGAGCGCCACCACGGCGGCCGGGGTCATAGCGGGAGCCTAAGGCTAGAGAGGGCTAGTTCTGGATGTGGTCGGCGAACACCTGTTCCAGGCGTTCGGCGGACCGGGCGTACATCCAGCCGAGCGCGAGCAGGAACGGGTAGGCCAGCACGCCGAGCAACAGCCAGGGCAGCCGCAGCCCGAACAGCTCGAACCGGCCGAGCACCGGGAAGATGACGAACATGGCCGGCAGTGCGCCCAGGGTGATCAGCGCGATGCCGCCGATGCGCAGCGCCAGCGCCAGCTGCGAGCGGATCAGGCTGGAGCTGAGCACCTCGCCGACCTGGGTGAGCTCCTGCACGTCGACCACGGTGCGCACCGGCCGGGTCTGGCCCTTGCGCTGCGACAGCACCACCCGCTCCCGCTTGCCGGGTACGACCGGCTCCGGGGCCTCGAGCTCGGGAAAGGGCGGCGGCGGGGCGAACAGCGGCTCCACCCGGGCCGACCGCGGGATCGGCTCGGACTCGGGGCGGGCGGACATGGGGCGCTCGGTCGGGTCCTGCCGGACCCGGGAGAACACCTCGGTGACGTCGGTCGGCGACACCGGCACCGACCCGGGCCCCGGTGTGCTGATGGCGTGCCGGGGCACGTAGTCCAGCCGGGGTGGCCGGGGCTGCGCGCCACGGCGGGAGTGCCGGCCGCCGCCGCCCACCCGGGCGCCCGGCGCGGTGTCCGGCCCGGCGGTGTCGGTGTTTGTGTCGACGGCCGGGACGGATCCGTTGGCGGCCTGGCGGCGCAGCTCGCGACGCAACCGCATGGGTGAGTCGTCGGCCAGCGTGTCGACGTCCGGGTCGGCGGACTGCTTGCCGCGGTGCAGGTGGGACGGCCGAGCAGGGAGATCCGCGGGCTCGGGGTACTGGTCCGAGACCACAGACGGCACACGGCCGTCGTTGGTCACGCCCCGGCTCCTCGCTCGGTCCGCTCCTCGCTCGCTAACGCCCGCCGCATAGTTGTCGGACGAGCTGGCTCACCGTTGCCGCCCGCGGTCACCGCTGACTCCAGGCCTGCTTCGTTGCGCGGACCAGCCGGTCCTTGAGCTCACGGGTGTGCCGGCGGCTGACCGGCAGCTCAGCGGTCTCCGGGCCGGTGCCGATCCGCACCACGTAGCCCGACCCGGACAGTCGCAGCTCGGTGACCAGCGGCAGGGACACCAGGTACGAGCGGTGGATCCGGACGAAGCCGGCGTCGCGCCAGCGGTCCTCCAGCACCGACAGCGGGATCCGCACCAGGTGGCTCTTGTTGTCGTTGGTGTGCAGCCGGGCGTAGTCGCCCTGGGCCTCGACGTAGCGCACCGCCGAGCGCGGCACCAGCTTCGTGGTGCCGGCCAGCTCGACCGGGATCACCTCGTCGTCATTGGCGCCGTCGGAGCCACCCGAGTCGTTGCTGGCCACCACCCGGCTGGACAGAATCCGGTCCAGCGAGCCGCGCAGCCGCTCCGAGCGCAGTGGCTTGAGCAGGTAGTCGACCGCGCCGACGTCGAAGGCGTCGACCGCGCGGTCGTCGTGCGCGGTCACAAACACCACCGCGGGTGGCACCACCATCGAGGAGAACACCCTGGCCAGTTCGAGCCCGTCCAGCCCCGGCATCCGGATGTCCAGGAACACCACGTCCACGTCGGTGCTGCGCGCGATCGGCGCGCCGGTGACCGGGTGCACCGGAACCTGACCCGACGCCATCCCGGGCAGACCGTCCCGGGGACGCTCCCGGGTACTGAGCATGCGCAGCGCGTCATTGGCGTTGGAGGCGGTCAGCACGGTGCCGATCCGCTGGTCCTGGCCGAGCAGGTACTCGAGCTCGTCGAGCGCGGGCTTCTCGTCGTCTACCGCAAGAACGACGAGCCCACCAGAGCCTTCTGTGCTATTCACGATCTCCTCATCCTGCCCAATCCCCCCGGCCGTGACGTACATCATCGCACCGGAGCTGCGCCCACCGCGTCCTTATCGCGCATTTCAATGGTGACGGTGATCGTGGCCGAGTGCCAGAGCCACTGCGATTTTCACCACTCCCCGCGACGGGGGGCCCAGCATGCCATCAAAGTCCGTACCGGGCCCACGCGGCGCGCACCTCGGCGGCCTGCAATAGGTCACCGACCAGCCCGGAGACGCCGGAAAGCCCGCCGAGGGCCGACACACCGCCGACGCCCAACCGGGCCAGCAACGGCTTGCGACCCTCCACCAGCACCGGTTCGGCATCCGGGAACCGGGCACTGATGATCTCCCGCAGGGTACCCAGGCCGTCCACCAGGCCGAGCTCCGCGGCCTTCGCGCCGGTCCAGACCTCGCCGGTGAACAGCTCGCCGGCCGGGTCGGTCACGCCGGCGGCGGCGAACTTGTCGCCCCGGCGGCTGTTGACCCAGTCCTTGAACAGCACGTGCAGCTGGTCCTGCATGTCGGTCAGCCAGGCGACGTCCTCCGGCTTCTCCGGCAGGAACGGGTCGAGCCGGGCCTTGTTGGTGCCCGCCGTGTAGAGCCGCCGCTCCACGCCGACCCGCTCGAGCAGCCCGGAAAGGCCGAAGCTCTGGCTCACCACGCCGATCGAGCCGACCATCGAGGTGGCGTGCGCGTAGATCTCGTCCGCGGCGCAGGCCAGCCAGTAGCCGCCGGACGCCGCGACGTCCTCGCAGAAGGCCAGCACCGGCACCGGGGTCCTGCCCGGGCCCTTTGCACCGTTTGCCGAGGTCGCGTTGCCCGGGCCGGTGCCGTGCTCCTCGGCGAGGCCCCGGATCCGGTCCGCGATCAGCGCGGACTGGGTGGGTGCCCCGCCCGGCGAGTTGATCACCAGTGCCACGGCGGCCAGCCCGTCGACCTCGAAGGCCCGCTTGAGTACCGGTTCCAGCACGCTCAGGTTGATCACCGAGCGGGCCATCGGGCCCATCGCCGGGGTGATCACGCCGTGCAGTCGCACCACCGCCACCACGGACCGTTCGGCCCGCTCACCGAGCTTGCCCGGGAGCCGATCGGTCACTTCCTTCGGGAGCCTGTCGAGCAACCTTTGTGCGCCAGTCATGCCGACAACCTACGCGTTGACCAGGGTTGCCGGTCGCTGGAGCGCTCAGGTGGCGGCCTCAGGCGCGGATGCCGGCGCGGAACTTGGGCACCCGCAAGGTGATCTTGGTGCCGGCTCCCGGCGCGGTGTCCACCACCAGCCCGAAGTCGTCGCCGAACGCCGAGCGCATCCGGTCGTCCACGTTGCCGAGACCGACGTGCGCGCCGGACAGGTGCGCGTCGGTCATGTCCTCGCGCAGCCGTCGCGGGTCCATCCCGACACCGTCGTCCTCGACGCTGATCACGCACTCGGCACCGGCGTTCTCCGCGATCAGGGTGATCGACCCGCCGTTCGGCTTGCCGGCCAGCCCGTGCCGCACGGCGTTCTCCACCAGCGGCTGCAGCGCCAGGAACGGCAGCACCACCGACAACACCTCGGGGGCGATCTGCAGCCGTACGTCGAGCCGGTCGCCGAATCGGGCCCGCTCGATCATCAGGTAGCGCTCGATGTTGGTCAGCTCGTCCTGCAGGGTGGTGTACTCGCCGGCCGAGCGGAACGAGTACCGGGTGAAGTCGGCGAACTCGATGAGCAGCTCGCGGGCCCGGCTCGGGTCGGTGCGGATCAGCGAGGAGATCGTGGTCAGGGCGTTGTAGACGAAGTGCGGCGAGATCTGGGCGCGCAGCGCACGCACCTCGGCGCGGTTCAACCGGGCCCTCGACTCGTCCAGCTCGGCCAGCTCCAGCTGGCTGGAGATGTAGCGCGCAACCTCGGCGGTGGCCCGCAGCAGCACCGGCCCGGCGGTCGAGTCGGTCAGCGCGCCGAGGGTGCCGACGATGTTGCCCTCGGTCTCCAGCGGCACCACCACGATGCCCTTGACCACGCAGTCGTCCCGGCCGCAGTCGATCGCGGTGTGCGAGGCCACCTGTTGGCGGCCGGTCTCCACCACCTGCTTCGCCAGCTCCACCACGTCCATCGTGTGGTGGTCGGCCTCCCCGTCCCAGGCCAGCGACTGCGCCTGGGCGTCGGTCATGGTCAGCGCGCAGGTCTCCAGCAGGGTGCGCAGGTAGGGCAGCGCGAACGCGGCGGACTGCCGGGACAGCCCCTCGCGCAGCGCCGGCGCGGCCAGCGAGACGGTGTGCAGGGTGGAGAAGGTGGCCCGCTCCAGCGGCGAGGCGAACGCCCGCCGGCGCGCCCGCCACAGCATGAACAGCGCGACGCCGGCCACGATCAGGACGGTGACCAGCAGCACCAGCAGCGCGCTCGGCGAGGACAGGAAGTCAGGCACGGCTTATCGAACCAGTCGGGAGAGGCGGCGGTCCGCAAGGGGCTTGCCACCGGTCTGACACGTGGGGCAGTACTGGAAGGACCGGTCCGCGAAGGACACCTCGCGCACCGTGTCGCCGCAGACCGGGCACGGCAGCCCGGTCCGGGCGTGTACCCGCAGGCCGGAGCGCTTCTCGCCCTTCAGCCGCGCTGGATTATTTCGGCCCGGCTCCCCGTACCGGGTCACCGCGTCGGAGAGCACCTGGTGCAGCGCGGTGTGCAGCGCGTCCAGCTTGTGGTCGTCGAGGCGGCCGGCGACGGCGTACGGGGAGAGCTTCGCTACGTGCAGGATCTCGTCGCTGTAGGCGTTGCCGACGCCGGCCAGCACGGCCTGGTCGACGATCAGGTTCTTGATCCGCTCGGTGCGGCCGGCCAGCAGCTTGGCCAGGTCGTCCCTGGTCAGGCTGAGGGCGTCCGGGCCGAGCCGGGCGATGCCGGGCACCTGCGCCGGGTCGGTCACCACGTACACCGCGAGCCGCTTCTGGGTGCCGGCCTCCGTCAGGTCGAACCCGGGGCCGCCGACCTCGTCCAGGTGCACGCGCAGCGCGATCGGCCCCTTGCCGGTCGGCTTGGGCGGCACCGTCGACGCCGAGTCGTGCCAGCGCAGCCAGCCGGCCCGGGACAGGTGCGTGACCAGGTGCAGCCCGTCGCAGTCCAGGTCGAGGAACTTGCCGTGCCGGGCCGCGCCGGTGACCGCCCGGCCGACCAGCGCGGACGCCGGCGGGTCGAACGTCTTGAGCGCGCTCATGCTGGCCGGGTCGACCCTGGCGACCCGGTGGGCCACCGCGTTCTCGCGCAGGTGGTGGGCCAGCGCTTCGACCTCGGGTAACTCAGGCATGGCGGGTTCTCAGCTCACCGGCTGCAGCGGGCTGTCCGCGTACGCCGGGGTGGCCCTGGTGCGGATCATGCGGATGATCAGCTTGGTCTCCTCGCGGGCCTTGCTGACACCGCGCACCATGCCGACCCAGTGCTCCGGGTCCAGGTCGTAGCCGCCCGGGGTCTGCGCCACCAGGGTCCACGGCCGGCGCAGCGTCCAGCGCACCGGGAAGAACCCCACCACGATCAGGCCGGCGAGAACCACCCACCACGGCACGTGCACATCGGCGGGCATCCAGCTGAACAGCGCCACGTAGAACATGCCGAGGGTGGACAGGATCAGCACGGCGGCGGCCCGACCGCCGTCCACGTCGTGCTCGAACTCCTCGCCGGTGGCCGGCATGGACCACTCCATGCGCCGGCGCACCGTCCAGGTCCGGCCATCCGACCCGGTGACCGTCTTCGACTTGGTGACCATGTAACTGTCGTCCGCTCCCGTGCCGCCGGGCCTGTCGCCTGCTCCTTCCACTGTCCCACATCCCGGGGCCGTTGCCATCGACTCACGCGCCGGGTACCGCCGCGGATCGGATCCGGCACAGTCGCGACGCTCTGTGGTGACATTTGAGTGGTTGATACCCGAAAGCGTGAGCTTGTTAGGCCGCCAAGATCGCTCACGGTTACCGTCACTGCCAGAGCTGACGACGGGGGCCGGCGCGAATGCAACGATCGTGGGTGCTGCTGCCCGTCGCCGCGGCGGCGTTGCTGATCACCCAGCTCGACACGCCGACGCTGCCCGCCGACTACATCGACCCGGTGGCACTGGCCACCGCGACCGCGGCCGCCACCTGGCACTGCGTCCTGCCGCACCGGGCGCACCGGGTGGCCCTGCGCTCCACCGGCCGGCCGCCGCTCACCGTCAGTGACTCCGAGCTCACGGCCGCCGAGGACGACGCTCCCGGCCGGTCGAAGGAGATCCCCGGCCTCGGCACCGGCACCGGCGAGAACCCCCGGGCGCAGATCAACGGCGAGCTGACCGGCGCGGACAGCACCGAGAGCTACCGGATACCGATGCGCGCCGGCGAGGTGCTCGGGGTCAGCGTCGCCGGCGGGGCCCGGCAACTGGACATCCGCGACCCGAATGGCACCCTGGTCGAGGGCTCCAGCGCGGACCGCGCGTCCAGCTACCCGCAGTCCTCACCGCTGCCCGGCGGCGGCAACGCGACGGTCGACCACGTGGCCGCCGTCACCGGCACCCACGTGCTCACGGTGAGCAAGGGCACCGGCGCGTACCAGGCCACCGTGGTGATCCTGGAGCCGCCGACCACCAGCACGCAGCGGATCTACCTGGACTTCACCGGCCCCTCGGTCGACACGCGGCTCTTCGGCCAGGACACCGGAGCCCAGCAGCCCCGGCCGCTGAGCCCGCTCAAGTCGTTCCTGGCCGCCTGGGGACTGCGCCCTTCCGACGAGCCGGCGCTGATCCAGAAGATCACCGACACGGTCACGGCGAACCTGCGCGGGGCCGGCGGCGGCGCCTCGATCCAGGTCACCAACTCGGCGAGCTCCGCGAACATCTGGGGCCAGCCCGACGTCAGCCGGGTGGTGATCGGAGGTACGGCGGCGGAGGCCGGCATCGACACGGTCGGCATCTCCCAGTCGGTGGACCCCGGCAACTTCGACCGCACCGAGACCGCGCTGGTCCTGCTGGACAGCCTGAGCCGGCCGGCCAGCGAGGCCATCTCGCTGAACCACTACCTGGCCAACGGCGGCGACCGGCTCGACTTCATCGCGCACGCGGTCGGCAACATCGCCTCGCACGAGTCGGGCCACTTCCTGGGCAGTTGGCACACCGACCCGAACTCCGGCCGGCACGCCCTGATGGCGCCCGGCGACCTGGTGGGCGCGTTCGGCTACGGGCCGGACGGGACCGGCGGCACCGCCGACGACACCAGGCCGAAGTTCGGCCAGGACAGTTTCGCCCCGGCCGAAGGCTTCACCGGTACCGAGGACACCCGCAACCGCACCGAGGTCGGGCTCGGCGGCGGGAACCGCCCCGCACGCGGCTGACCGACCGGGCTCGCGAACACGGCCCACCGAGTGAGCTCAGTGGGCCGTGTTCTCGCGGCGGAGCGTGGTGCTCCGCTCAGGTCAGCAGTTCCGGCCGGAGTTGATGCAGTCCGCGGCCAGCTTCCCGACGTCGTCCGACACGATGTTCATGAAGTCGGCGTGGTCCGTCGACGGGTCGTGCTGCTGGTCCGGGAAGGTGTCCAGGGCGAAGTTGCGCCCGTTCGGCCGGTTGTAGGTGAGCGTCTCGCGCAGCCGGGGGATGGCCTGGAACCCGTTGCCGCAGCGGCCGTCGTCGCCCGGGAACGCCACGTGCGAGCGGTGGTCGGCGGAGTCGAGGTTCTTGCCGTCCCAGCAGCTTGGGAACTCCAGGATCCGGACGAGGTCACTGCCAGCCGGGCACAGCGGGTACTTGTCGGTGACCCGGTTCTCGAACCCGGTGCAGGTCCACTGCGCCTTGGCGTTCGTCGAGCCGTTCGTCTTCGCCTTGGCG
>Ga0137412_10005430_pt1 | contig 10183 bp, 10 predicted proteins | sample CZODoug2_1_16fun_FD_122160 | JGI IMG/M metagenome (GOLD analysis project Ga0137412, IMG submission 122160) | Vadose zone soil fungal communities from Angelo Coast Range Reserve, California, USA - CZODoug2_1_16fungal (Hybrid Assembly) | ecosystem: Environmental > Terrestrial > Soil > Vadose zone... | reverse complement strand
GCGCTGCCGGAGGGCGCGACCGTCCTCGTCGAGGACTTAGACGCGTCGCCGCCGGTCAAGACGCCCGCTCCCGCGGCCGCCGAGAGTCGTGCTGAGCAGGGCGGCACCGTGACCATCCGACTGGACCGCAAGAAGGCGTCGGTGCCGCAGGTTCCCGGCGAGACGCTGCTGGAGAGCGCACGGCGGGCGGGCCTGTCGCCACCGTTCAGCTGCGAAGCCGGTAACTGCGGCACCTGCATGGCCAAGCTCGTCGAGGGGGCCGCCACCATGCGCACCAACGACGTGCTCGAGGACGACGAGATCGCCGACGGCTACATCCTGACCTGCCAGGCCGTGCCTGACACTCCATCGGTCCTGGTGGAGTACGAGTAGCGCTGCACGGCAACACTTTCCGCAGGTCGGGAATGGAACGAGGCGTCCCGGGGCTGAAATGCACAATCCGACCGGAAGGAAATCACACCCATGACCGATCTGCCGGCCTTCGCTGAGCTCGCCGCCAAAGATCAAGGGCTCGTCGTCTTCACCACGCTACGTCGCGACGGTAGCGCTCAGGCGTCGGTCGTCAACGCCGGAGTGTTTGCCCATCCGCTGACAAACGAGCCGGTGGTCGCGCTGGTCGCCATTGGCGGAGCCCGCAAATTGGCCCATCTACGCGCGGATCCGCGGACCGCCGTCACCGCCCGTGCGGGCTGGCAGTGGGCCACCGTAGAGGGATCGGCGCAGCTGATTGGGCCCGACGACCCCCACCCCGACGTCGACGAGGAGCGGCTGCGGGTGATGCTTCGCGAGATCTTCACCGCGGCCGGAGGAACCCACGACGACTGGGACACCTACGACCGGGTGATGCGCGAAGAACGCCGCACCGCGGTCTTGATCACGCCGGACCGCGTCTACACCAACCCGTCCCGGGGCTAAGCACTATCCAATTTCTTTGTTGTGCCGACTTATTCGCCGAAGTAGTGGCCGTCGTCCAGATCAGCGAGCAGCCCTTTCTCGACCGGATGCCAGTCCAGGATCTTTTGCGTCAGTTCGCTGGACGTCGCGTCGTCCAGCGCTGCGAAGGGAGCCAGAAAACCGAAATGGTCTTGCACCTGCTCGGCCGCGATGCCGGCCGCCGGCAGGTTCAGGTGGCGGCTGATGACCTCGGCGATGTCGCGGAACGGCACACCCTCGTCGGCGACACCGTGCAATCGCGTACCCGCAGGCGCAGATTCCAGCGCCAGCCGGTAGAGGCGCGCCGCGTCGAGCGTGTGCAGCGCAGGCCAGCGGTTCGCACCGTCACCGATATAGGCGGATACACCGGCCTTGCGGGCACAGTCGATGATGTGGTTGGTGAAGCCGTGGTGGTCCAGGTTGCTATGCACCAACGGCGCGAGCCGAATGACCGACGACCGAACGCCGCGCTCTGCCAAGGCAATTGCCGCGTTCTCCGAGTCGATCCGAGGCCCGGCGGGCAACGTGTCCTCTTCGGTGGCGAGCCGACCCTCGACGAACGCCACCATGAGAGTGCCCGATGTGCCGACGAAGGGCCGGCTCGAACCGGCGAGGGCATCACCCATCGCCTCGACGACGCGCAGGTCCGTCTCGGCGGAACCGAGGAAGTCGCTGAAGTCGTGGTTGAAGGCCAAGTGGATCACGCCGTCGGAGGCGGCCGCCGCCGCGTGCAGACCCTCGAGGTCCTCAAGATCGCCGCGGTGCACGTCGGCGCCCATGGCCACCAACGCCGCGACGGACCGGTCAGACCGGGCCAGGCCGGTGACCTGGTGTCCAGCTTGGAGAAGCTCGGGCACCACTGCCGACCCGATGTGGCCCGTCGCGCCGGTGACAAAAACTCGCATGATGAACTCCCTGAAGTAACGATGAAGCGATAACACGACCCTGCAGTCCGGCACCGAAGACGTCCAAGACTTGTTTCGAATAACTCAATACCGATCAGGTATCACCCCAGCTGGGCAGCACTTTATGCGCGCCGCAGGCTTCACCCACCTATTACCATGCGGATATGACCGACACACCGCCGCCAGTCGACGTTGACCTCCGGCTGGTGCGGTACTTCGTGGTGGTGGCAGATCATCGGCACTTCGGCCGCGCCGCCACCGCACTGCGGGTGGCGCAGCCGTCGCTGAGCCGACAAATCCGCCGACTGGAGCAACAACTGGGTGCCCGCCTGCTGGACCGCACCCCGCAAGGCACCCGACTCACCGAAGCCGGCGAGGCCTTCCTGCCGTCGGCAAAGACGCTGCTGCGCTCGGCGGCCCGCGCCGTCGCGCAGACCCGCGCCGCCGCCCAGCCCAGCCGAATCACCATCGGCTACACGACCGGGCTGATCGTCACCCCGGCGGCGCGCGAATTGCGCCGTCAGCACCCGGATGCCGACGTGCACACCGTGCACCTGGAGTGGAACGCGGCCCGCCCGTCGCTGCTCGATCACCGGGTGGACGCGGTTGTCACGCGGCTACCGTTTCCGACCGACCAGCTGCACGTCACGATTCTTTACGACGAGCCCCGGGTGTTGGTGGTGCCGCTGGATCACCGGCTAGCCGGCAAGGAGTCGATCACCCTGGACGACATCGCTGACGAACCAATGCCCCGGATCCGGGACTCGGACCCGACGTGGAGCGCGTTCTGGCGGGTCGATCCGCGTCCCGACGGGCGTCGCGCACCCGACGGGCCGTTCATCGACGCGCTCGAGGACAAGTTCGAAGTGATCGCGGCCGGTCAGGCGGTGGCGATTACGGCGGGCGGCTCGCATATCAGTGCCTTACGCCCCGATCTGACCACGATTCCGCTCGACGGCATCGAACCCAGCCATGTTGTGGTGGCGTGCCGCGCCGACGACCGCAGCCGACTGGTGGCGGCCTTCCGTAAGCTCGCCGAGGCGCACATCACCGCGCCGGCGTGATCACCGAAGTTGGGCGCCCAGCTCCGAAATGACCTCGCGGGTGCGCCGTTTGGAGGCGACCAGCTCTTCGCGGTTCTCGCCGATCGGCAGCAGCCGCACCGACAGGTCGGTTACCCCGGCATCGGCGAATCGGCGCATCCGCGCCAGAATGGCCGCCTCGTCACCGGCCGCGCAGATATCGCCGACATCGCGGGCATCGCCATAGTCCAGCAGCCGCTGATAATTCGGCGACACTTCGGCTTCGCCCAGGATCCGGTTGGCTCGCTCGCGGGCAGCGTCGACTTCATTTGCCGCGCAGAGGCATACGGGTATTCCGGCGACGATACGCGGCGCGGGCCGGCCGGCGTTGTCGGCGGCCTTGGTGATCCGCGGCACCACATGCTCGGCGACGGATCGTTCGTCGGCCATCCACAGCACCGTGCCGTCGGCGTGCTCACCGGCCAGAGCCAACATCACCGGGCCGAGCGCTGCGACGAACACCGGCAGCGGCGCCACCGGAGCCAGATCCAGCGGGTTGTGCACGCTGAAGTGCTCGTTCTCGACGTCGACCGGCCCGGGCCCGGCGAACGCGGCGTGCAGCACTTCGAGGTAGTCGCGGGTGTAACCGGCCGGCTTCTCATAGGGCAGGCCCAGCATGTCCTGGATGATCCAGTGGTGCGACGGCCCGACGCCCAGTGCCAACCGGCCTCCGGTGGCGGCTTGCGTCGATAACGCCTGACGCGCCAACGCAATCGGATGCTGCGCCTGCAGCGGGACGACCGCGGTGCCCAGTTCGATGCGGGTGGTGCGGGTACCCATCAGCGCGACGGCCAGTAACGCATCAAAGTCGTTGGGCACCTGCGGGATCCACGCGGTGTCCATGCCCGCGTTCTCGGCCCACTCGATATCGGCGAGCATCCGAGAAACCTTGCGCGCGGAATCGCCACGCTCGGCGCCGATCATTACTCCGAGACGCACGTTTCCCTCCCTGGTCGATGAGGACTGCCAGCCAGAGTGCAGTTATCTTTCAGACGATAACGTACTTGCAAAAAAAGAGAATGCCAATATCGTCCACGTGACCAGGTGATACGCCCAAGCGACGGCTAGCCGCGGCAGAGAATCTCGCCATGCGGGATGGCCAGCCAGCCGTCCGGGGCGGCAGCCCAGTCCCGCCACGCCGAGGAGATCTCGTCGAGTTCCGCGACGGTGGCCATCCCCGACTCGACCAGCTGTCGCGACAGGGCCGACTCGACTATCCGATCTGCCCACATCCCGCCCCACCAGTCGCGGGTCTCCGGCGTGGCAAAACACCACAGGCCGCCGGTCGGCGTGATGTCGTCGAAGCCGGCGTGCTGCGCCCAGGACAACAGCCGCCGGCCCGCATCGGGTTCGCCGCCATTGGCCCGCGCCGCCGCGGAGTACAGCGCCATCCACCGGTCCAGCGGCGGGAGCTGCGGGAACCAGGTGAACCCCGCGTAGTCGGCGTCACGCGCGGCGACAATGCCGCCCGGCTTACACACCCGCCGCATCTCGCGCAGCGCCTGCACCGGGTCGGCCACGTGCTGCAGCACCTGATGGGCGTGGACGATGTCGAAGGTGTCGTCGGGCAGGTCGAGAGCATGCACGTCCGACGTCACGAAGTCGATGTTCGACTGGCCACGCGTCTGGGCCTCGGTGCGCGCCAAATCCAAAGCATCCTCGGTCATTTCGATGGCGGTGACCTGTCCTGGCGCAACCCTGGCGGCCAGGTCGACGGTGATGGTCCCAGGGCCGCAGCCGACGTCGAGCACCGACAGTCCCGGCCGCAGATGCGGCAGCAGATAGCCCGCGGAGTTTTCCGCGGTGCGAACGCGATGCCCCCGCAGCACCGACTCGTGATGCCCGTGGGTGTAGACGGCCTGGTATTCACCGGTCATGGTGTGACCTCCTTGCGATCGAATCCTGTTCGACCTCAAGGCTACCGCCGTATATTCCATAATACGAAACACGTGTCTCATATTATGAGACCGATTAGTTGACTGGAACGGCGAGGACGGGCCGCTGGACCCCGGCGCCCGAGCCGTCGAAATGCCACCATTCACCGGAGTACACCGATAAGCCTCCGGCGCTCATCGCATCGCGCAACCGACCCCGGTTGGCCTGCTGGGCGGCACTGACACCGTCGGAGGCGAAAGCCGTTGCCCGGGGCGAGAAGTCGTCGAAGTCGGTGCCCATGTCGACAAGGCAACGCGGGCATTGCTCGTTGACGTTGGCCAGCGTCACATCGACCGAGCGGCCCGATTCGTGGCTCTTCGCATAGTTGCCGGGCTTGGCGACCCAGGCCGGGTTCGGCACGATGTCAAACATCTTGACCTGTACGTCGTGCGGCCGATAGCAGTCCCAAAAGACGAGCACGTCCCCGTGCGAGGCAAGCACCTTCGCAGCAGTAGCCAGCCCCGGAGCCATCGATTCATGTACCAGGCAGCGAGCATTGGCCGGGTAGAGCTGCGTATGGGTGAAGTTGTTCGGCGTCGCATAACGCAGGTCGATCAGCGCGTTGGCGACAACGGAGCGCACGTCGACGAATCCCGCCGCGCGCGCTTCGGGACTCAGCGGCGGCACGTCGGCATTCGCGCGCACGCCGCCGCTCATCGCAGAGAGCAGAGCAAGGACAACGAGGAGCCGAAGTGCGAGGGCGGCCATGGGTTCAGTATGCGACCGCCGCCGCCCGCGTCAGCTCCAGTCGATGGCCGCGGCGCGTTGCTGGACGCCCTCGACTCTGGCCGCGATATGAGCGGCAACCGCATGCTGCTCGTGTTCCATTGTCCTGGCCAGTGTTTCGGCCTCGGCCACGATCTGCTTCAGCAGATCTCGGTGGTCTTCGATCATCGTGATCGTCGCGTTTCTGATCGCCACCACCGCGGAACCCCGGGCCTCCGAGGGTGAAAAGCCCGAAGAGAGCAGCGGCGGCAGCGCCTGGCGCTCGAAATCCGTCATATCGCGGGACAGGTGGACGTTGAACGTCGCTCGATAAGGATCTCGATCGTCGAATTCAACACTGCATATCTTGAGTGGGTCCATGGCCGTTCCTTCTGCCGGCGAGGGCGGCTTGCGCCCACGTCACGCCGAATTACATGCCTGTAGTTTACCGGCGTTTTCGAGCGGGTGCCAAAACCCGCTTTATGCTGACGAGGCCCGTCGGACGCGTCAAAGGAGACCGTCATGACCATCGGTACCGCTCCACCGAGTGTTTTCGACGCCGACCTGCCCACGCTGAGCTACAGCGTCGACGAAACGCCCGCAGCGGTCTATCCCCGCTTCCGGGCAGCTCAACAGCAAGCGCCCGTTGCAATAGGTCCGTTGGGGCCAGAAGTGCTCTCCTACCAACTCGTCCGCGCAGTGCTGCGCGACGACCGGTTCCAGATCCCGCCCGGCATCGTTCTGCAGGCTCAGGGCGTCACCTCGGGTCCGTTGTGGGACAAGGTGATCAACAGCTTGCTCTGTGTGGAGGGCGAGACGCATCGTCGGTTACGCGGTCTGTGCTCTAGGGCGTTCACTCCGCGAACGGTTGCGCGCCTGCACGGCGCCATGATCGACGTGATGAACGATCTGGTCGACCAAGTCGCCGACAGCGGCCGCTGTGACGTCGTTGCCGACCTCGCCCGGCCCTACCCCGTCCCGATCATCTGCGCGCTGCTCGGCGCACCCCGCGAAGACTGGCAGCGGTTCTCGTCGTGGGCCGACGACATCTTTCGAGCATTCACCCTCTCCGCCGACATCCACGCCCTTCAGCCCGCCGTGATGCGGGCCTGGGGCGAGCTCGACGACTACGTCGACGATATGGTCGCCCACCGTCGGCGCAGCCTTACCGACGACCTGCTCTCCGACCTCATCCGCGCCGAGGACGACGGGGATCGGCTCGACGCCGCCGAACTACGCATGCTGGCGGGCGGCCTGCTGCTGGCGGGAACCGACACCACCCGCAACCAAGTGGCCGCGTCCGTGCAGGTGCTCTGCGAGCACCCCGATCAGTGGGAGCTGCTCAGAGACAATCCGGAGTTGGCCATGCACGCGGTGGAGGAGACCATGCGTCACTCGCCGATCGCGGGCGGGACCCTGCGCCTCGTGGTCGACGACGTGGAGCTTGACGACTACCTCTTCCCGGCCGGAACCATGGTGCTGATGAATACCTTTGCGGCCAATCGCGATCCGACCGTCTACGACGATCCGGATCGTGTCGACATCACCCGCGAAGGGGCGCCGGCGATATTGACCTTTGGCGGCGGCGTGCACTACTGCCTGGGAGCCAATCTGGCCAGGCGGGAGATCGCCGAAGCGCTGAATGTTCTGACCGGGCGACTGCGCCACCCGCGAATTGCCGGGCCGGTGCCCTGGAAACCGATCGTCAGCCTGAGCGGACCGAAGAGTCTGCCCATCGAGTTCGACTAGCGCGGCGGAAGTCAGCGAAGACCTGAGTGGGGCCTCGCGCACCATCTGGTCGTACTCGTCGGCGTCGGGCACGCGGCTACCGCCGTCAAAGGCATGGCCTGGCCGCTATGCGAGACTGTTTCCAGAAAGCGGCTGGAGGGATGTATATGTCGGGCTGGACGAGGGAAAGCCTCTTCGCCGCTCTGAAGGCAGCCGGAGTGGCTTCGATATTGGGCTGGGTGCTGGTGCTGAGTGCGGGTCCCGCGCTGGCGGATCCGGATCCGGCTCCCGGCGATCCAGGGGTTGTCGCGCCACCCGCGGGCCCGCCTCCGCCGCCGCCATTGGCGGGACCCGCTGCGGGGCAAGACCTGGCACCGTCCATTGGCAACGCGCCATTCGCGCCGCCGAGGTTGGTTCCTGCCAACGGCTCGACGGTGGGTGTGGCCCAGCCGATCATCATCAACTTCCCGGGGCTCGTCGATGACTCCGGTGCAGCTGAAAGCGCCGTCCACGTCTCGTCGGTCCCGCCGGTTCCCGGCAAGTTCTACTGGATGAAGCCCACGCAGCTGCGCTGGCGCCCGCTGAACTTCTGGCCCGCGCACACCGCGGTGACCGTCGATGCGGGTGGCACAGTGTCCAGCTTCCAAACGGGAGACAGCCTGGTGGCTACGGCTGACGACGCCACGCACCAACTGACCGTCACCCGCAATGGGGCCGTGGAGAAGACCATCCCCATGTCGATGGGGATGGCATCCGGCGGCCACCAAACCCCGAACGGCACCTACTACGTCCAAGAGAAGTTGCCCTCGGTAGTGATGGATTCCTCGACCTACGGCGTCCCGGTCGGCTCGACGTATGGATATAAGACAACGGTCGAGCTAGCCGTCAGGTTCGATGACAGCGGCGACTTCGTACACAGCGCTCCATGGTCAGTGGATGACCAGGGCAAGCGCGACGTCAGTCATGGCTGCGTCAACATCAGCCCTACCAACGCGAAATGGTTCTTCGACAACTTCAACGCCGGTGATCCCATCGTGGTGACCAACTCCAGCGGCGGCACCTACTCCAGGCACGACGGCTCCAACGACTGGCAAAACTAGCTCCCGGCGCTTCGACAAGACGCAGAATCGCCCATTCTCGGGGGTCCCCGGACATGTCCGGTCTCGACGTGGTCGTAATCCGGTTTCTCATAGTTCAGAGTGCATTGACGATCTGGTGAAGTGCGCCGCGGTGGAGCGGTTCACCACGATGCCGCTACCGTGCCGTGCGCCGGTCGCGCCATCATCTGCCGGCGGGGATTGGCGCTCGAAGTTCGCGAGCACTAGTTTTCCAGATGTGATGTTCTCAGCTGCTGGCGCAGTCGCACGCTCGATCGCCCCCTTCCTAACTTTTGTGGCCGTTGCCGGCATGGGTTTTCTTGCCGACCCGGCGCCGGTCGACCGCGCGCCGGTGGTGCGGTTGGCCGACGACGCCAACCCGCTGGCTGGCATGCCCTTCTATGTCAATCCCACCTCGACGGTTATGCGGGCCGCGCAACATGCCGATCCGCCAAGTCCTGAGTTGACCGCCGTCGCCAATACACCGCAGGCGTACTGGGTTGTCCCGGGATCTTCGGCCTCGACGGTCGCGAAGTACGTCGGCGACGCGCAGGCTGCTAGCGCCATCCCGGTGCTGACGCTCTACGGGATTCCGCACCGCGACTGCGGCAGCTTCGCCGCGGGTGGCCTGGCGACCGCCGACGCTTACCGCGGGTGGATCGACGGCATCGCATCCCAGGTGGGCGCTTCGCGGGCGGCGGTCGTCGTCGAACCCGACGCCCTCGCCATGGCCGACTGCCTCTCGGGTGACCAGCGCCAAGAACGCTACGACTTGATTCGCTACGCCGTCGACACGCTGACACGCAATCCGGCCACGGCCGTGTACGTCGACGGTGGTCACGTGCGCTGGCATAGCGCCGGTGACATGGCCGACAGGCTCAATAAGGCCGGTCTCGGTCACGCGCGGGGTTTCAGCCTGAACATTGCGAACTTCTTCACCACTGAGGACGAAATCGGTTATGGCGAGGCGATTTCGGGGCTCACTAACGGCTCGCACTACGTGATCGACACGTCGCGCAATGGCGCCGGACCGGCGCCCGCCTCCAAGCTCGACTGGTGCAACCCCGGCGGCCGAGCACTGGGCACTCCGCCTACCGCGGCTACCGGAGGGGCGCACGCCGACGCCTACTTGTGGATCAAGCGTCCCGGAGAATCCGACGGATCATGCGACAAAGGTGATCCGCCGGCCGGGACCTTCGTGAATCAGTACGCCATCGATCTGGCTCGCAGCGGGGGCCCTGTCGATCTGGCCCGCAGCGCGGGCCATTAGGAGGGCCTCGCGGCTAAGCTCGCCGTCGGCGTCAGCGGCTGGGGACGCGGCGCGGTAACGGCCCCTATCCGAATGAAGGAAACGACGTCGTTTTCACCACTGCTCGCTCAAGTTTCATCGTGACGTCCGCCCACTGCAGACCACGCTGGAAACCATCCTGACGACGGCCGGCGTGACCCGTCTCGATGGCGCCTGCTGGCCGTCACCCTCATTCTCTTCGTCATCGACGAACGCAAAGGCGCGGACCCATGTCACTACGAGACAGCGGTTTTGAGGCAACTTCTGAGACAGTCCGAGCTGGCACTTCCCTGTAGGGCAGTCGATCTCCTACACACCGTCTCAATTCTTTACAAAAGAGACGTCAGCTCAGCGATTTGATGGCGCGGATCAGTTCGTCGAGGCGGTGCGCGTCGTCGCTCTGCGCGTAGGCGTCGAGCCAGTCATTGAGTTTGGCTATGAGCTCGGGAGGTATGGGCCAGCTTTGGTGCGCCACGGTTTGCAGCAACGTATCGATCGCGGTGTACGTCT